>Ga0307986_10001045_pt1 | contig 20449 bp, 13 predicted proteins | sample EllFjometageno82_FD_203170 | JGI IMG/M metagenome (GOLD analysis project Ga0307986, IMG submission 203170) | Marine microbial communities from Ellis Fjord, Antarctic Ocean - #82 | ecosystem: Environmental > Aquatic > Marine > Unclassified | place: Southern Ocean | collected 2014-10-09
GATAACGTCGAGCTTCATGTGGGGTATTTCGACGCGACAGTGCCCGGTTTTCTGGAGTCGCATTCGGACACTATCGCTTTCCTACATGTTGACTGTGATCTGTATTCTTCAACCGTCACAATTTTCGAATTACTCGGCGACAGATTGCGGGCCGGCTCGGTAATTTTGTTTGACGAGTACTATAATTTTCACCGCTGGCAGCAACATGAGTTCAAGGCGTTTCAAGAGTTCGTCGAAAAGTCCGGACTGGCCTACGAGTACATCGCGTACTCAGTGACCGGACAGCAGGCCGCTGTCCGGGTACTCGGTAATCCGCTGGATGAGAGCGGATGACAAGTCGAAATTACCTTGATACCACGCACCATGAATGCCGATCAAGACGCAGACAGCTCAAGTGCGCAATAGGCCGCCCCGAGGAGCCCAGGGTCATCGTGGGTAATCAGCAACGTGGGGATACGTTCCATATAAGCGCGCTGACGGCCTTTGCTCTCAAACGCGCTTCGAAACCCACTTTTTTGCAGTAATGTCGGGTATCGTTTTACAATTCCACCGGCCAAATAAACGCCGTCCGTCGCGCCCATGCACAGAGCCACATCACCGGCTATCTGGCCAAGAATTTCGAAGAATATATGCGTAGATTCAACAGCTCGCGGATCACCGCCCTCGTGACCCTCTGTAAAAATTTCTTTCGCAGATAATTGGGTTCGCTGCTCGCCATAGATCAGCGTCAAAGCCCAATAGATATTTTCTATTCCTGGCCCGGATACCAGTCGCTCCATGGATACACGATCAAAATTATTTCGCAAGGTGTGAAGAAGCTCTACCTGAACCTGGGACTTAGGCGCGAAGCTAATATGCCCACCTTCCCCAACGATGGGAATCACTATATTTGCACGCCGAATAAGGCCGGCTACGCCGAGTCCAGTTCCAGGACCAATTATCGCGACGTTAAATTTATCAACGGGTAGCGATGTCCGTTCCGGCAATCCAACTGATTGGGAATCCGCTTCTTGCAGTTGCGGTATCGAATATGCGACGGCTTCAAAATCGTTCAGCAGCTGTACAGTGTCGATACCGAAATCACTTCCTATACTTGCCGCGTCCAATGTCCAATGATTATTTGTAATTTGCACTGTCTCGGCGATTTTCGGACCAGCAGCGGCTAGGCAAATTACGTCGGGTGAGTCCGCGGACACCTCATCCAGATAGTGTCGAATCGCATCATTCGCCGATGCGAAATCCTGACATTTTAATGTCACCGCATCGTGAAAGCCCGGTTGCTCAGAACTTACCAGCGCAAAACGCGCATTAGTGCCACCGATGTCACCGATCAATAGAGTCTTATCTGTCATGTTTTTATGCTCTCACATCAGCACGCTGGACGCATCCGAAGTCTTTTCAGTAAAGCAAGCTGGCAACCGATCGCGGCGCCACGGTCATCGCGATAACGAATCCCGACTCAGATCTGGCAAGAGAAGCCACTTTGCTGTTTCCGTGCCAGATCGTAGAAGACACGAGTGTTTACACACCAATGAGCTCGAGGCTTGCACAACTTGCGCTCCTTGATGCCATCCATGTGGTGCTAGCGCTGGCCAGTGGCGAACGAGCGGCGGATCGGCTTCGTAGAACCAAGGACGCACTTCGAGGAACTGCGGCATCGTGTAGATCTTGTGCTCAAGGAATACCGGGAGCAGCCACTTGGCAACGATGACGAGGGTAATCGCCGCCATCCACTCGTACGCGCCGATGGCAATTCCCATGACCCAGGCAGGCTCGGACATACCGATGATCTGCTCGGCCGAAATATTAGCCGCGATCAATGATGCACCAATCGCCCACCACGGCAGCGCTCGGCCCGCCAGAAAGTAATCACTGGAATCTTTCTGATACCCTGCCTTCTGGCGCGACACCCATTGCGCAAGTACTAGCAACCCAATCGCGTAGACCGCAACGACCGTTATGTCGATTACTGACAACATGACCTGCCCCCTGCAACGACTCCGGCAATCCGGTTGGTACCCTCGTTAAAGTACGTACTGTATTTTAATAAAAAAGGGAGCCTCTCGGCCCCCTTCACATGCAATGGTTCAATATCGTCAGGGAGTTAGAAGTTCATCCTCATGCCGAACTTATAGACGGGTCCGTGGTCCTGCGAGAGGAACAGCATTTCGGACTCACGCACGTAGAGTCGCGTCGTCTCGTCATTGATGTTCATAGCATCGAGGAAGAACGTCGTCGAGTCGTTAAGGCGGAACTGGTATGAGAAATCGAGTTGCTTACGCTCATTCACGAACAGTGGTTGCTCATAATTGGCGAAGCCGACGACCGTCTCACCGCGATAGTTCAACGCCAGGCGTGCCGTGTTTTTCTCATTCTCGAAGAAGACAGAGAAGTTACCCGAATCGCCCAGGCCGGGCAGAATAAACTGCTCGCCAATCGTATAGCGATTAACATCTACGTCGTCGCCATTGACCCATGTGTAGTTGAACTGTATGCCAATTGGCGTGCCTTCGAATAGGTGCTGTAGTGATACCTCAAAACCATCGACTGTACCGCTGTTCAGGTTGTACGGAGCCGAAACTTCAAACATGGCAAGAGGATCACTGCCTGTGCCATCGATGTAACCGGGAGCACAACGCCACCAACCGATATCTCCACACTCGGATGGAATGACCGCCGGCAGAGTACCTACACCAGGATCAAGTGCAGGATAGCCATTACTCACGTCGAGTCCCGCGCTCATACCGAGTGCGACCCAGCCCATGTGCTGATTATCGTTCATCCAGCCCTGCGCCCAGAGTGCCTGCTGCGATACGCAGTCGCCGGTGCCACTCGGCGGGAAGCCGGGGTCCGGACGTCCGGCCGCGACCCAATCACGGACGCATGCCTGAGCAAACTGACCGATAGCCGACTGTGTCGGGTCGGTCAAGCCGTATAATCCTTCGCCAGTAGTAGTACGCATGCCGATGAAGTTACTAACTTCTTTGTGGAAGTAATTGACTGCGAAATAGCTCTCGTCACGGTAGTAGAACTCGTAGCTAAGATCGAAGTTCTCAGATGACAGCGGCTCGAGATCCGGGTTGCCGCGAGTAGCGGTCGGCGTCAACAAATCCCGGTTGCCGAGGGTCGAGTTCGCGCTCAGGGCGAACAGATCGGGACGCGCCATGGTCTTGCCCCATGACAGGCGAAAAATCTGCTCGTCCGTAAGGCCGAGCGAGAACGCAATACTGGGTAGGAATTCTTCGTTGCTGCCGTAGCGAGGATCATCCGAGGAGCCACTACCAACGTGAGCGCCCATCAGCCCTGTGTCAAAGGCCCAGCGAAGCGTCGTGGGAATCGGGAAGTAGTTGATCGATTCCGTATCGGACTCTTCATAGCGAAGCCCGGCAACGATGTCGAGGGGCATCCTGCCTATATCGGTGCTCATGTTGAGTTGCACGTAGGTGGATATCAGCGTCTCGTTAACACGATCATTGCTATCGATAGCGCCTGCCGAACAGCAAACCGTACCATCTGCCGGATCGGCAATACGCGGATTCGCTGTCATGAATGCGGCCACGCCAGCATTATGATCAACGTCGTAGTAATAATTCGTGCCGATCGGGGTGTCGAACCCGTCCATGAATCCACTGGTGCGCCATGATCTTGGCGCATGTAAGCGTGTCCGCACGAACAATGAGTCGTCGTAGTCGGCCGGTGAAGTGGCTCCAGCGCCATACGAGGCCTGATTGCTGATTTTGGTGAAGTCGTTCCCAATATAGGAAATACCGAAGTTGATGCTGTTTATGAAACCGTCATCTTCATTATCCCAAGTTCCCTTGAGCTGGTACTGGTCGAGCGTATTTTCTTTGTGGCCGTCACGAATGGTGACCGCAGTAGCCATGTAGTTTTCGGGATTGAAATTCGTATCGTACGCGAATGAGTTGATGCCCGAGCTGCCACCATTTGTTTGTGTAAGCTGCCCTTTAATGTCGGTCGTAAACGAAATCACATTATCACGACCGGTATTGTTGTCGCCGCCTGTTACCTCAGCAGATGAACTGTGCGCATCGAATTCGAAAGCCAGGGAGGGCGTAACTTGCCAATCCAGGTTCAGACCAATCGACTTGTTTTTGTTCTCGGTGTCATGCCATTGAATTTCGTGGTCATACGACGTTTGGTCAACGATAACGTCTGTGTATGCGCCATGCTCATTGACCGTACCGGCCACCGTATTCCATCCACCGAGCCAGGAACCGAACTGTGTGCGGTCCACACTGAAGTCGACGTTCGAGTACGTGTAGTCAATAGTCGACCGCAGGTTGTCACTAATATCAAATTGGAACGTCAACTGGGCGTTCGTTCGAGTGCGGTCATTGTCTGAGATCAGGTATGCAGTTGGCTCCTGGTAGAAGGTCTTACCGTCCGCACGCTTGTTGTTGTTAACAATATCCAGTCCATTGTTGGCCCAGGATCCGGTCACTCGGTTGTAGCCTTCCAGTGCAGCCATGTCCTCAACCGTCACCCAGTTCGTTTCGCGCGAACCCGTTTCACGATTGGTGCGTTCCTGGTAGGACGCGGAGACCGAGAGGCCCCAGCGGCCCTGGTTGGTCGTAAACAGTCCCGATACTTCGACCGGCGTGCCACTGTCTACACTGGTCGTATCTTCAACAAGGCCAAGGCTGAGCGACGTCTTGGTGCCGTCGACTTCCATTGGCTTCGTGGTGATCATATTGACCGTCGCACCGATTCCGCCCGATGGCAGGGTACTGTTGGCTGACTTGAATACTTCGACAGCAGAAACGCCAGGTGAGGCGATGTCACCGAAATTAAAGGAGCGGCCGCCTGTGTAAACCTCGGGGGCGGTGGGCATCTGACGACCATTCAGGGTGACGAGGTTGAATTCAGGACCAAAGCCGCGCACCGCAATTTTCTGGCCTTCGACGTTGCTGCGATCAATCGCAATACCAGGAATGCGCGCCAGGGACTCGGCGAGGTTACCGTCCGGGAATTTGCCGAAGTCCTCTGTAGAGATTGCATCCATGGTGCCGACATAGCTGCGCTTGATACCGATAGCATCGCGCAGGCTCGAGCGGATGCCCATGACTATGATTTCTGTAGCTGGCTCATCGCTCTGCGCCGAATTACCTGTTGCCAGTGCCTCTTCCTGAGCCAGACCCTGCGAGGCCAAAGCAAAGAGGATTAATCCAGAGATACCGTATACATACTTCTTAATGAACATCATTATCTTCACCCTTGCGCTTTAAATAATTCTCTTTACGCCCGTAGCATTTCCGCATGCTCAACGCCCTTTGTGGGATACAGTAAAAATTTACAGTGCCGTCAGACTGCTGCTATAATTAAGTTGATATGACAGCGCTGTCATGTTTCACTTATACTCAATAATGACAGCGCTGTCAAATTAGACAATACAATCGCAACGTCATCCAGAAACCTATACCAGATAGATTCCAGGCTATCCGGCACGTATAAAAATTTGGAATGAATAAGAATATGCTAGACCTAATAAAAACAAGAAAATCAGTATCGGAGAGCGAGCCCACAGGAGAATTCCTCACGTTTCTTGCTGAGCGGTACTATGTAATACGCAATATTGACAGGATGCCCCCGTTTCTTGTCAGCGTGATCTCGAGCGCTGACCACTGGCTATTCATCTCGTCAACCGGCGGACTGACGGCCGGACGAGTTTCAGCAGATAGCGCACTATTTCCGTACGTGCCGGTCGACAAGGTTCATGAAAGTACGCTCCATACAGGTAGCAAGACCGTACTGAGAGTCGGCGCCGATCAAGGGCAGCGAGTGTGGGAACCGTTCAACAGAGAGCACGACGGTCGTTATGTGGTCAGCCGCAACCTATATAAGACGGTGTCCGGCGACAAACTCTGTTTTGAAGAGGTTAACCATGACCTGCAACTCGCGTTTAGGTATACATGGGCGACGAGCGACGAGTTCGGCTTCTGCAGACGTTGCGGTCTGAGCAATCTCGGCAAGCAGCAAGTCGCAATCGAATTACTCGACGGACTCCAGAACATCCTCCCGGCAAATATGCCGATGGACATACAGACCAGAGCGAGCAATCTGGTAGATGCCTACAAGTGGACGGAGTTTGATGAGGATACCGGCCTCGCCATTTACGCCCTCTACTCCAGCATCTCCGACCAAGCCGAACCATCGGAGTCCCTGCGTGCAAATACGGTTTTCTGCCTCGGGCTCGACCAGTCAGTTTCGTTGATATCGTCTGCCCAATTGGACGGATTCCGTACTGGCCAGGCAATCCAGCCCGAGTTCCGCACGAGAGGCATTCGTGGCGCCTACTTCGTAAATGCCTCACTGGACCTTGCACCAGGAGGGGAACAATGCTGGCAAATGATCGCCAACATCGAACAAAGTCAGGCTGATGTCGTGGCATTGCAGGATCAGTTGCGCGACCCGGCCCGAGTCGCCATCGCAATTGATGACTCGGTCGCCGACGGAACTAACGAACTGGCCCGCATCATGGCCTCAACGGACGCACTGCAACTTACGGCTGAAGAAAACGTAAGCGCGCATCACTACGCGAACGTCCTGTTCAATAATCTCCGTGGCGGCATTTTTGACGATCAGAACAATGTCTTGGCGAAGAACTTCGCGAATTTCGTTTTCCAGCGCAATCGTGTTGTTTTCGATGCGCACTCGGATTTGTTCGGCAAATTGCCCGCCAAAATAGACTTCGAGTCCCTCCTGGCGAATGTAAGGGAGCGGCACGACCGTGACCTCGAGCGCTTATGCTACGAATACCTGCCGATCCGATTCGGCAGGCGGCATGGAGACCCCAGCCGTCCATGGAATAAGTTCGCCATAGATCTCAAGGATGAGCGCGGTAACCGTCGCTTCTCCTACGAAGGCAACTGGCGGGACATTTTCCAGAACTGGGAGGCCCTGGGATTCAGTTACCCGGCGTTCGCCGACAATATCATCGCCAAGTTCGTCAACGCATCCACGATTGATGGCCACAACCCCTACCGCATCAGTCAGGATGGCATCGACTGGGAGGTAGAGGAGCCGGAGGACCCGTGGAGTTATATCGGTTATTGGGGCGATCATCAGATCATCTATTTGCTGAAACTACTCGAATTGTCGAGTCGCTTTCACCCCGGCCAACTCGCGGGCCTGCTGCGAAGACCGGTGTTTTCGTATGCAAATGTCCCATACCGGATCAAGCCGTTTACGAACTTGCTGGACAACCCCAAGTCCACCATCGATTTCGACCATAAGCTTGCTGACGAGATAGCTCAACGCGTCGAAGAAATCGGCGCGGACGGGCGGCTCGTCCTGAATGCCGACGGCTCGGTATACAACGTCAACCTGCTCGAAAAGCTGCTGGTGGCACTGCTTGGCAAACTGGGAAATTTCGTCGTCGGTGGTGGCATCTGGTTGAATACCCAACGCCCCGAATGGAATGACGCCAATAACGCACTGGTGGGACACGGCTTGTCGATGGTGACCCTCTATTACATGCGCCGCTACGTCCGGTTCCTGCAACAACTGGTCTCTGCCGAACATCTCGAGGTCGAGTTGTCGACGGAGGTTGCAAACTGGATCGATGAGTCAACCACCGCAATGAACACCGGAATTGATTTGCTTGGCGATGGAAAGATTACACCGCAACTGCGATTCGATCTTTTGCGCAGCCTGGGCAGCGCAGCCGGCAACTACCGGGAAGCGGTGTATCGCGAAGTTCCTTTCTCGGGCAGGCAAACACAGCCCATAGAAAATATTTCGAGCATGCTCGATAGCGCACTCGTGCTTATCGATCAAAGCATCGACACAAATCGGCGGGACGACGGGCTCTATCACGCCTACAACCTGCTGAAGATAACGCAAGGTGAAGCCACCGTAGACGCGCTATACCCAATGCTTGAAGGGCAGGTCGCCGTCCTTAGCGCCGGAATCATTGATGCAGACGAGGCCGGAGATTTGCTGCACACTCTTTTCGAAAGTGATGTTTACCGTCCCGACCAGAGCTCGTTCATGCTGTATCCCGATCGCCAGTTACCCAGTTTTCTCGAGAAGAACCGCGTTCCTGCCGACGAAGTCGAGATAATTCCTCTGCTACAGCAGATGCTGGCCGATGGAGACACAAGACTGATTACTCGCGATATGGAAGGCACGTACCGACTCCACGCCGACTTTGCCAACATCCATTACCTGAACCAGCGACTCGACGAACTGGTTTCCGAATATGGCGGTAAGGTCGACGCGGCGCGGACCTCGCTGCAGGCGCTATATGAAAAAGTATTCCAACACCGTACGTTCACAGGGCGATCGGGTAGCATGTTCGGCTTTGAGGGCTTGGGCTGTATCCACTGGCACATGGTGTCGAAATTGCTTTTGGCGATCCAGGAAAACTTCTTCGCAGCCCTGGACGGCGGTGTGAATGTTACAAGCCGCAACCGCCTCGCGCATTATTACTACCGGGTGCGAGATGGAATCGGGTTCCACAAGACGCCTTCCGAGTACGGTGCGTTCCCAGCCGACCCTTACTCACACACGCCGAAACATGCAGGTGCGCAGCAACCGGGCATGACAGGACAGGTGAAAGAAGAAATTCTGACCCGTTTCGGCGAACTCGGTGTACGCGTGGTGGACGGCACTGTGCGCATCCAGCCGAATCTTCTGCGCGCGTGTGAGTTTCTGGGAGAACCCCGCGAATTTCGCTTCCTCGACGTCCATGGCAACTGGCAGCATCTGACCGTGCCGGTTAATGGACTCTGTTTCACCTGGTGCCAGGTTCCGTTTGTGTACAAACTTGATGACGATAGTGAAGTATCGCTCAGCGTGATTGCCGCTGATGGTACGCAGCATGACTTCCCGCATCTCGAACTGCCGGCCGAGGATAGCGCAGCGTTGTTCAGGCGCGATGGTCGGGTGCGGCAGATTGCGGTAACCTTTAGCTCGGAGATGTTGTTTACTGATCAGGGTGCTCAGATTAACTGACTATGTCCGTATTTATTTCATGTAGGGAATTAAATGCTTAGAGCAACGATAGATCACGTGGCGAAACTGGCAGGCGTGTCGATGAAGACCGTTTCACGTGTCGTCAATCGGGAACCCAATGTTCGCGAGTCGACCAAAAAAAAAGTCGAGGCGGCGATCTCGAAGCTGAATTACCGCCCCAATCCATCAGCTCGCAATCTCGCCAGTCAACGCGCGCACCTCATCGGCCTGATTTACGACGACCCGGGCGCCTACGAACTCCAAAGTGCCGGCGTCGTGATCCAAATGCAACAGGGTGCGCTCAGCGCATGCCGCGATGCGCATTATGAATTGCTTATTCACCCCTGCAATTATCGGCAAAGAGACCTCGCTGCCGAAATCAGTGAACTCATCGCCCAAACGCACCCCGCCGGCATCATTCTGGCTGCACCTCTGTCCAATATGTCGAAGATTGTGGGCGCCATTGAGTCGACGGGAACGCCGCTGGTGAGATTATCGCCCGGCAAACCCCATCCCGACCAGCTCACCGTCTCCACCAACGACCGGGAAGTCGGCGCGGAGATGACGCGCTACCTCGCGTCGCTGGGGCACAGGAAGATCGCATTTATCACCGGGCACCACAGCCATAAAGCCGTCGCCAACCGTTTTGCGGGCTACAAGGATGGGTTGCAGCAAAGCAACCTCAAGTACTCGGAACGACTGATTGTGGCCGGCGATAATTCCTTCGGCTCAGGTGAGGTGGCAGCTGAGAAGCTGTTACGGCGCAAAGTACGGCCAACAGCGATATTCGCAGCGAACGACGACATGGCCGTAGCGGTAATTCGAGTGGCTAACCGCTTGGGTATAAAAATGCCGGGCGAATTGTCCGTTGCCGGGTTCGATGACATCGCGCTCGCACGCCTGGTGTTTCCGAACCTGACAACGATCCGGCAGCCACTGTCGACCATGGCTGAACGGGCGGCTTCGATGCTGATCCGCGGTGACAAGAGTGGTGTCGAGATCGTTCCGGCCACCCTTGAAATTCGCGAATCTACAGGCCCCTTGTCTGCCTAGAAAATCGTCGGCAACTGCAGGAAATCAAAGCTCGCCTGAGTAGACCCTGACGTATTCAACCTCCATCGTAACCGGGAAAACCGTCGTTGTGTTTGGCGCGCCCGGGAAATTTCCGCCCACCGCAACGTTCAACAAGATGTAGAACGGCTGGTCGAAGGGTGCCGGAAAATCTGACGCAGACGTCCACCAAGTGTTTTGCATTGCATACAGAACGCCATCCACGTACCAGCGCATCTCGCTCTCGTCCCACTCCAGAACGTAGTCGTGAAACTCCACGGTAGTATCTGTCGCAACTTCGTACTCGTTGCCGGAAAAAACGTTGCTGGGCCATTCACCACCGTAATGGATCGTGCCATGGACTGAATTACCGCCTCCGATGCGGAGATTAACCGCCTCCATGACATCTATTTCCCCGGAAGTTGCCCAGCTACCGTAAGCATTATCCTGTGGCAGAAGCCAGAATGCCGGCCACAGACCTTGCCCCCCGGGCAATCGCATACGCGCCTCAATGCGGCCGTAGCGGAATGCAAAACGATCAACGGTGGAGATTCTCGCCGAGGTGTAATTCTTCCCGTTCGAGGCTTCCTTGCGAGCGGTGATAACCAGCTTACCGTCAAGAAGCTCTGCACTGTCGGGCAGGTACCACTGCAATTCGTTATTGCCCCATCCCGGTATTCCGTACTGACCCCCGTCGCCACTCTCGAAGAACCACACTGCCGGGTCCAACTGTGTTCCGTCGAACTCATCACTCCAGACCAAACTCAGAGTATCGCCTAGCACCACCGGCAAATTACTTGCTAGTGTGAGGACGAGATTCGTGATGTTGGCGTTAACCGGCGTTGCCGGAGGCGCAATCGGGGGCGCCGTGACTGGTGGTGAAGTTTCACCACCGCCGCCGCTACCACCACCGCAGGCGGAAACTGCCAGCAGAACAAGTAACGACAGGGACTTACTGGACACTGCCCAGCATTGCCTTTTTCGGTGTCCGATCGACGTTAAACAACCCCCAGTGCTTTTCGGCGCCGTTCGGATCATTTGGATTTCCCTTCCACGGTTCGTCGAAAGCTTCGAAGAAGAAGACCGTAGTGCTGGCCTCTTCCGCCCATTTCTTCAGCTCGCGAAAATAGCGCGCCTGGTCGGCTTCGTTGGCACGCTCGCCGAATTCGCTAGCCAGGCTCGCCCAACCCGCCTCAAGGATGGCGATTGGCTTGTCGGGCAGTGCGGCCTGCACCCCATGTATGTTCTCGATCGTATAGTCGAGCGCCTGGTCAATCGTCTTATTCTCCCAGGCCGGATAGGTGTGCACGCCAACAAAGTCCAGCTCTGCTGCCAGTGCTGCGCCGTCACGAATCCACCAGGCATAGTTGTCAGCCACGGTCACGGGCTGGATGATCGCGCCCTTTACTGCTCGCACGTATTCGATCACTTTGTCGACGGGCACCATGTGGTCATTCCAATCCACGAGCGCCTCGTTACCCACATTAACTGCAACAACGGTATTTTCGAATTCCCGAGCAAGCTTGATGCCTCTCTGGAGTTCCACCTCGTTCAGGGCAGCGTTCGCAGCGAGGACGTTGTCAGGTATCGCTTCATCAAGCCACGGACAGCCTTCGTGATTGCTGACTTCGGCGCGTAGCCACACACCGAGCAAAACATTAATCGGCAAATTCTGCTCCCGGATCAATCTGAGCGTAGCTGACGAACTGTTCCCGGTATCGTACAGACGGATAAGATCGAACCCGTTTTCAACCAGGATCTCCAGGTCTTCCAGAATCTCCGCATCGGTGGGATTAACAGCACCGTCGCCACGGTCGGGATGTTGACTCTCCCTGTAACCGGAATACACCACAGCCATGACCTGTCCGTCCAGGCGCTGCTCGAATTCATCTCTCACACGAAACGGAATATTTGCGTGGCCGGCATGCCCGTTACCATCACGCACATAGACAAACAGTCGATAAAACCCAGGCTCGGGAGCTGTAATCGATACCTTGGCGCCTTCCTGCTTACCGATGAATCCGCCGAGATTGGCAACGCCTTCTTCGTAATCACCACCTGTCTCGATTGGCTGACTCTCCGGTTTGAGCTCCCAGTCAAAGATTAACGAATCGCCATCAGGATCGGTCGCATCGACAAGGGCCATGAACTCCTCACCCTCGGTGAATGTCGAGTTTGCTAGAGGCCCCTTGCCATCCAACTGCAAAGAGTGAACCTGCGGAACGCGATTGTCGGGCCAGCTTCCCGTCCAGAGGTAATGCATGACATCGACAACTTCGGTTTCTTCTCCGTCCTCTGTGAACATTCCAAACCACGTTGGCGTTCGTTCCTGCTTTTGCCCCCATAGAAACGCGTACGACCCGAGAAGCTGCTCTTCTATCGAGGCAAGAACTTCACTTCGGCCGCGCATAAATATGTCCGCCTTCTCGGAACTCGTCGCCTCGATCGGTGCATCCCAGGTAGTCTTGTCGACCTCCCAGTAACCGATCGCACCCCACTCCGAAACGACAAACGGGCCTGTGAAGTGCAGTTTGCGAACGTAGTCCGGTAGTGAATACAGGCCTCCGTAAACCTGGAAGCTAACAAAGTCCAGTTTTGGTGCCCGCTCTTCGATGTCGTTTAGCGCTCTCTCATCAATACCCGCCAAGGTCGTTGTTGTCGGATGATTCGGGTCGAGTTCGCGGATCATTGCCGCCACATCATTAACGGCGTCATAAACCTTTGAATTCGTATACTCGTGATTGAGTTCGTTGCCGATGATCCAGAAGAGGAGTGCCGGGTGATCGCGGTATTTGAGGACTTCCTCACGAAACGATGCAAGCTGCTCCGCAACAAAAGCATCGTCGTTGTAATCAAAACCCCATCGCTCCGTCATCATCGACAAACCCAACGCCACACTTACACCATTAGCATGAGCGTCATCAAGCAATTTTCGCGTAGAAAACGACTCGTTTTTCGTGGTCCAGGTCCGAATCGAATTGCCGCCGTGCGATGCAAAATCTTCGATGTCGTTGCCGCTCATTCCGGCGCCATTGATTACATAGGGCTCGCCGCCTCGGGTGAACTGGTAGCCGGACTCTGTCTCGACGATTTCGACCCTGATCGGAGACTCGGATGGCTCCTGCTCGGATCCGCATGCATTGATGGTCAGGGCACCCAGACTAAGCGCCAAGGATCGGATCATCGCCAGTATTTGTCGATTCAGTGGGTGCATATCTACACGACCATCTCAGTCTTTGCCGGCCAATCGAAACCTGGTCATAAGCTCCGCGGCAGAATTACCATCGACCCACTCTTCCACGTGGCGGGAGTCATCAATTGGTGCGGCACCAGCTTTATCTATATGAGCCATTAAACACAATACCGCAGATTAGGACTATCGCCAGCAATAGCCTGGCGTGCGCGAACGATTTGGATGGGACCACCATAAGCAGATTTGTAACAATATTTGACAGCGCTGTCAATTTTAACGACGATGCTTGCTTCAGGAGCTGGTACGGCGATTTCATGTCAGCCATTAGCAACTCGGGGAACACCGTGACGAATGGAACAAAACCCTTAAAGTTTGGAGAAAAACTGGGCTACGGCCTCGGCGACACGGCCTCGAATTTCTTCTTTCAGGTTTTCAATATCTTCCTGCTTTACTACTACACCGATATTTTCGGATTATCGGCGGCGGCGGTAGGAACGATGTTCCTCGTCACCAGGCTCGTGGACGCTGCAAGCGACCCAATCATGGGATTGATCGCCGACCGTACTAACTCACGTTGGGGAAAATTCAGACCTTACTTGCTATTCGCCGCGATTCCATATGGTCTCTGCGGTTATGCAATGTTCGCCAACCCTGATCTGTCCGACACAGGGAAACTGGTATACGCCTACGCCACCTATACGCTGATGATGCTGGCCTATACAGTGATCAATGTGCCCTACTCAGCCCTAATGGGTGTCATCTCACCATCCTCGACTGAGCGCACCAGGGTTGCCAGCTACCGATTCATTTGTGCGTTTGCTGCCGCGTGGCTGGTTGGCACATTCGTTACGCCGCTGAAAAATATACTGGGTGGCGGCAACGAGGTGCTGGGCTTTCAGCTGACTATGATCATATTTGCGGTGCTTTCCGTGGCATTGTTCTGGATCTCGTTTGCAACGACGAAAGAACGCGTCAAACCGATCCAAACTGAGACCAATGTCCGACTGGATTTCAAGGCAATACTCAGTAATGGCCCATGGATCGCTTTGTTCATTGCCGCGATCTTTACTCTCATGAATGTCGCCGTACGTAACGGCACCCTGCTCTACTACTTCAAGTACTATATCGGAGATGATGGCACGTGGGTCTTCCTCATTTTCGACAAGACCGCCGTGTTCATGTCGCTCGGTCTAATGACCATGATTGGCGGTATTGCACTGACCAAAACACTCTCCGATTATTTCGAAAAACGCAGCCTGCTGATCATACTAACAATTCTGAACGCGATAACGATGGCCGCTTTTTATGTGACGCCGCCAGATCAGTATTGGCTGATGGTGACCATCAACTGTATTGGGACGTTCGTCATCGGGCCAACCCCTGCCCTGGTCTGGTCTATGTACGCGGATACGGCCGACTATGGCGAGTGGAAAACCAGGCGCCGGACAACCGCACTTATCTTCTCCAGCTTGCAGTTCGCCCAGAAGATGGGACTCGCGGTCGGCGCGGGGTTGGCCGGAATTATCCTCGGGCTATCTGGATTTGTGGCTAACGAGGTGCAGTCCGAAACGTCCCTAGCTGGTATTCGCTTCATGTTTAGTGTCATGCCAGCCCTTCTGGCGCTAGCTGGTGCGGCGGCGATCTACTTCTACCGCATCGACTCGAAAATGATCAAGACGTTCGAACGAGAACTCGGAAAGCGGCACGCGAGCTGACCAAAATAGGGTGTTTGGTGGTGATGAGTGGAATGGACTGCGGCCAATGCAACAAATATGGGGCCCCACAAGGGGCCCCATATTTTTGTTGCCTGGTGGTGAAGGGTGGATTTGAACCACCGACCTACGGGTTATGAGTCCGTCGCTCTAACCAACTGAGCTACATCACCTAATTTGGGCCGCAGATTCTCCTGATGCCGCAGCAAGCTGTCAAGACAATACTAGTCCGTCCCGCCAAATACGAACCTGGTCGTCAGAGGTGGGGCACATACCATCACCTTTCTTAGCATCAGGCGTCTCATGGAAAGCATCTGCGGCACGCGTTGGCCTGTCCAGCACATCGAGATGAATGCCGGATACCAGCACGACCTCATTTTTTTAGCTGCAGGCCACAGTCGACAACGCCATTGGCAGAAAAATTATCGCTGTTATTTTTCTCATTGCTCTACTCTTGACTCGAACTCAGACATTAAATCGGAAGTGCAAGATGTCGCCTTCCTGCACGATGTACTCCTTACCCTCAAGGCGAAGCCGGCCTGCTTCCTTCGCTCCCTGCTCGCCATTACCTGTGACGAAGTCGTCATAGGCGACCGTCTCTGCCCGAATGAACCCCTTCTCAAAATCGGTATGTATCTCACCGGCCGCTTGCGGTGCTGTAGCGCCAACCTTGGTCGTCCAAGCACGTACTTCTTTTTCGCCCGCAGTAAAGTAGGTTTGTAAGCCAAGCAAATTGTAGCCATGTCGAACTACGCGGTTCAGACCTGGCTCATCAAAGCCCAGGTCAGAGAGGAATATTTCTTTGTCTTCATCGTCTAGGAGTGCAATCTCCGCCTCGATCGCAGCGCATATTGCGACGACCTCGGCCCCCTCATTGCCCGCATATTGACGAACGGCATCAAGGTGAACATTGTTTTCAAAGCCGCCTTCATCAACGTTCGCAACATACATCACGGGCTTGTTTGTAATCAGGTGAACGCCCCGTAAGATTTCGTTCTGCAGGTCAGATTTTTTAAGCGAACGAACCGCCAAGCCCTCATCGAGATGAGCTTTGATGCCCGCCAATGCATCCCGATGCGCTATCGCGTCTTTCTGTCCAGTCTTAGCTGTCCGTGCAGCACGGTCAAATTGCCGCTCGATAGACTCTAGATCAGCTAGAGCGAGCTCAGTGTTGATCGTTTCAATGTCGTCCAACGGATCGATCTTCCCCGCTACGTGAGTAATGTCACCATCCTCAAAACAGCGGACCACATGAGCAATCGCGTTAGTCTCACGAATATTCGCCAGGAACTGATTGCCCAGACCCTCGCCCTTCGAGGCGCCCGCAACTAAGCCCGCGATGTCAACGAACTCCATCGTCGTCGGCAGTATCTTTTGTGGCTTCACAATGCTGGCAAGTACCGTCAGGCGTGGATCAGGTACCGGAACGATTCCGACGTTCGGTTCTATTGTGCAGAACGGGTAGTTTTCCGCCGCAATTTCAGCCGAAGTCAATGCGTTAAACAGGGTCGATTTGCCAACATTCGGTAAGCCGACGATGCCACAGGTAATAGTCATTTGATTTTACTCTTTCGTATGTAGTGCTTTGGTTGCTGCGTTGAGGCCACCTTCGATCAATAGCGGCATGACCGCGATCGCCTCATCAATGTTGTCTTCGATCGATCGTTCAACGTTTCTAGATCCACGCTTCAGGACGTAGTTGGTCACCTGACCCTTGTCACCGGGGTGGCCAACACCTAGGCGTAGGCGAACGAATTCGGCTCCACAATGCTGAATAATGTCGCGCAGACCATTGTGTCCACCATGACCACCACCCACCTTAAAGCGCGTCGTGCCTGGCGGTAAATCGATCTCATCATGCGCCACCAGGAGCTCCGTCGCCTTCAGTCGATAGTAGTCCATGACGCTCCTGATCGGGCCGCCGCTAAGGTTCATATAGCTTTGCGGTTTAACCAACCAAACGTCATCACCATGCAGCTTGACCTTGCAATAGTCCGCATCGAATTTCTTTTCATAGCGAAAACTGCCGCCATACTTCGCCGCCAACGAGTCCACAAACCAAAAACCGGCGTTGTGCAGAGTGCGCTCGTATTTTTCCTCAGGGTTACCGAGGCCGGCGATAATTCGAATCGTGTCTGGCATAGCATGGCAATGTTAAACAAAAAGACCGCCAGATGGCGGTCTTTTTGTATTTCTTGCGAACGAGATTACTTGTCTTTGGACTCTTCGCTGGATGCGTCTTCGGCAGATTCGTCGTCTGCTGCTTCGCCTTCTCCACCAACTGGTACTTCTGCGCCCTCGACGATGTCTTCCTCAATTAGCGCCGCTTTGATCACATGGATCGAAACGATTCCCTGATCGTTCTCTTCGCCGGCCACGAGGCCGAGAATCTCTACGCCTTCCGGCAGCTTGATATCAGAAAGGTGCAACATTGCGTCCAGCTCCAGCTCGGATACGTCGACTTCGAGGTATTCAGGCAGGTGCTTCGGCAAACAGGAAACTTCAACGTCGTTCATGAGGTGAGACACGCTACCGCCGCCATCTTTAACGCCTGGAGCAACATCTTCACCCAAGAAGTGAAGTGGGATATTCATCTTGATCTCCACATCATCGACGATGCGCTGGAAATCCATGTGCATAATCATATGCTTTGCAGGATGGCGTTGCAGATCCTTCAAAATCGCAGCCTGTGATTTTTCACCCACCTTGATATTCAGGATGCTCGAATAGAACGACTCGTTCTCGAGCTTCTTTAATACTTTGTTCTGATCAAACATCAGTGACCTTGGCGGACGCCCGGCACCGTATATGATTGCAGGAACTTTACCCTTATGACGCAGGCGGCGGCTCGCACCTTTCCCCTGGTCTTCGCGGAGTTCTGCAATTAGATCGAAATTGTCTTTCATGACTATTCTCCACTAACTGGTTTTTTGTTAGAGATTATCCAACATTAAAATACACGTGAATCGCGACCAATCCACGCAAGGGCGCGCATCTTAACGTACTGACTAATCGAGGTAAAGAGAGCTAACAGATTCGTCGTCGGAGATTCGTCTCATCGTCTCTGCCAGCAGTTCAGCCGTCGACAACTGGCGAATTTTTGAGCACGCCTGAGCTTCTTCATTGAGCGGAATTGTATCCGTCACCACAACCTCGGTGAGGTCGGATTCGGAGATTCGTCCCACGGCCGGACTGGATAGCACCGCGTGCGTGATGTAGGCCGTCACACTTGTTGCGCCGCGATCTTTCAAGGCGCTCGCCGCATGGCATAAGGTGCCAGCGGTATCGACCATGTCATCAATCATGACGCAGTTCTTGCCTTCGACCTCACCAATGATGTTCATAACCTCGGATTGGTTGGCTTTGTCACGACGTTTGTCGATGATGACGAGATCAGCATCTCCGAGACGTTTGGCGAGTGCTCGGGCTCGAACCACACCGCCTACGTCGGGTGATACAACCACCATGTCCTCGTATTTCTGTTTCCAGACATCACCGAGCAATAAGGGAGACGCGTAAACATTATCTACAGCGATATCAAAAAAGCCTTGAATCTGGTCGGCGTGCAAGTCGACCGTCAGAATACGATCAACACCTGCGGTCGCAAACATTTTTGCGACCAGTTTGGCGGTAATCGGCACTCGGGCCGAGCGCGGACGTCGATCCTGCCTAGCAAAACCGAAATAAGGGACCACGGCCGTAATACGCGCAGCGGAAGCGCGTCTGGCCGCATCCACCATGACCAATAGCTCCATGAGGTTCTCGGCGGCCGGCGGACAAGTCGGCTGGATGATAAAGGTCTCTCGGCCACGAATGTTCTCGAGGATTTCGACGTTGTGTTCGCCGTCCGAGAAGTGGCCTACATGGGCGCGTGCTAGTGGAACTCTTAAACAACGAGCGATTTCTTGTGCTAGTTGCGGATGGGCGTTGCCCGAAAAAACTGCCGTTGTTGCCAGATCCACGATGCCCCCTTAGGCAATAAGATGGCTGGGGCGGCAGGATTCGAACCTGCGGTACACGGGATCAAAACCCGATGCCTTACCGCTTGGCTACGCCCCAATCAGAGTTTGCTATCTTGTTGCGATGCGATTGTGCTGTCACGCTTGCCCACTGTCAACGCTGGTAGAACATCCATTTTTCGATGACTATACGTACGCGGGTGTCGAGGTTACTCGCCGTCAAATTGCGCGGCATCTCCTGCCCTGCGCTTTCACGATAGCGCGAGATTTTCAGCGTCCAGTCGTTTTGTTGAAGACTGACCAGACGCCCGGACTCATCGACCTCGGCTTTGGCCTCCACTGAAGGGTTTTCAATACCCAGCGCCCAGTAGCGAAGGCTATTGATCGGGATCGTCCAGCCATAACGGTAGTAGAGTTCCGCTTCCGGATTCTGCAATATGGTCGTAATCCCGTCCTTGCCCGTCAGGGACACCACCCGCCTATCGCCTTCAATTTTTACCGTGCCGATACCAAGTGGCCCACTAATTGTCGCGTAAAATGCATCACCAGTTTGAGCCCAGTTGAATTTGCCGTTGAAGCCCTCTTCTCCGGCTTTAACGGCGATGCGACCCCGAAACTCCCAGTCATCTAATTCTACGAGCGCTTCCTGCCGCAAACCCCAGGTCGCAATGTCCGGCAAATTAATGCTGGGCCGTGCGGTGGCGCAGCCGGACAGAATCGTCAGGCACAGGCCAAGCCAAGCCAACTGGGCGAGCTGACCCTCAGGGCGTTTCTGTGAAATAACGATCACGAACATTTTTCAATAACTCGCTCTCCGGCATAGATTTCTCTGCAAATTCAAGCACTTCTAACGCCTCATCATGGCGCTTAAGTTCCGCAAGAACCTCGACTATATGTGAAGCAACCTCGTGATCCGGAAGCCACTCATAGGCACGTCGCAACTTAGCCAGCCCTTCTTCATGGCGGCCGGTTTTGTAGAGAACCCATCCAAGGCTGTCAAGAATCGCGGGATTTCCAGGCTCTAAGGCCAACGCTTCTCGTATGAGCCCCTCGCTCTCAACGAACTGGTCAGTTCGATCCACCAACGCATAGCCCAGCGCATTGAGTGCCAGTGCACTGTCCGGCCAGCGTTTCACTACGGCTCGATACGCAGCCACCGACTCGTCGATTCGCCCAACTCGGAGCATTATCTCGGCACGACCTAGAAACAAGCTTTCGTTATCAGGGCGGAACTCGATCGCCTTCTCATACAGATCCAGCCCTTCTTCATAACGCGCCAGCGAAACCAGCAGCTGAGCCTTCAGCGCTATTACTTCGACCGCGAAGTTTGGCGACGCCTCCGCAAATTTCTCAAGAAGGTCTAATGCACCGCCAACATCATTCAGTTGATGAGCGAGTAGCGCGCTCGCCCGACGTTGCGAAATGATTGCGTTCGCTCCGTAGCGAACCTCCCCGTAAAGGCGCACTGCGCGTTCGTATTGCTCTCGGTAATGCGAAATACGAGCGAGATAAAACAGCGCATCCATCCGATACTGGCCGGACGCCAACAAATCCTGGAA
>Ga0307986_10001046_pt1 | contig 20442 bp, 22 predicted proteins | sample EllFjometageno82_FD_203170 | JGI IMG/M metagenome (GOLD analysis project Ga0307986, IMG submission 203170) | Marine microbial communities from Ellis Fjord, Antarctic Ocean - #82 | ecosystem: Environmental > Aquatic > Marine > Unclassified | place: Southern Ocean | collected 2014-10-09
ATTGGCCCATGGTGAAGTGGTATCACATCTGTTTTTGGTACAGAGATCCGAGGTTCGAATCCTTGTGGGCCAGCCATATATGAATAACTTATTAGATAAAATTTTTTTTAGATCTCAAAATCTTAATTACATAAATTTAGGCTTTAGAGATATCAAAGTAGAAACGGAAGTAGAACAAATATTTAGTGCTATCCATTCTTTCTCAACAAGTAGCGAAATCAGATATGTTGGGGGATGTGTTAGAAAAATTATTAATAAAGAAAAAGTTGATGACATAGACTTAGCTGTAAATTTAAAACCAACAGATGTTTGTGAGGCTCTTAAAAAGAAAAATATAAAATATTATGAGAGTGGAATAGAACATGGAACAATTACGGCATTAATAAATGATATTAAGTTTGAAATAACCTCATTGCGAAAAGATGTTGATACAGATGGAAGACATGCAAATGTTGAATTTTCAGATAATTGGAAAGAGGATGCTTCTAGGAGGGATTTTACCATCAACTCTATTTATGCTGGTATTGAGGGAAGCTTGTATGACCCTTTTGATGGAAAAAAAGATTTAGAAAATGGTAAAGTTAGTTTCATTGGTGATGCTGAAACACGCATTAAAGAAGATTACTTAAGAGTCTTAAGATATATTAGATTTTATTTAAATTATTCCAAAGATAAACATGATCCAAAAATTATTAAAATAATTAAAAGAAACCTAAGTGGCGTTTCTATCATCTCTTCTGAGAGATTACTTGATGAATTTCAGAAACTATTAAGGTCAGATGGATTTTTTAAATTAACGAAGAACAAAGATTGTTTAGAAATTATAAAACTTGTTTTTCCTCAATTTAAAAATATTTCAATATTTAATAAGTTAAATACTTTTGCAAAAAAAAATTTTCCCAAAGTAGATTTTATTTTTTTGTTATCTTTAATGATTATTGATGGATCTGATAATGTAGATTATTTTATTTACAAATTTAATATTTCTAAAAAAGATAAAAAAAGACTTATATTCTTAAATAGTTTTGATTCCCAAACAACTACTAACAAAATGTTTTCAGAAAAAAATCTAAATAAAATTTTTTATCTTAATGGTAGAGAGGCTTTAATGGATATTATTCATTTCAAAATTTTTAAATCAAACAAGGTTGATAATAAGTTAATAGAGCTAACCGATAATTTTAAAGATAAAGAAATTCCTGTAATGCCAATTAAAGCAAATACGCTAATGGAGAAATATAATATTCCTGAAGGTAGGGAGTTGGGAAATAAACTTAAAGTAATAGAAGAAGTTTGGATTAATAATAATTTTCAAATTTCAGATAAAGAAGTTCAAGAAATAGTAAGTAATTAAACATATTTAACATCTTTGATTTCAAAATTTTTTAAACCAGCTGGGGTTTTAATTTCAACTAGGTCACTTTTATTTTTTCCAATTAATCCTCTACCAATTGGAGATTGAAAATATATAAGTTTTTTTTTTAAATCTGCCTCGTCTTTTCCAACAATTTTATAGTTAATTTTTTCAGAAGTATCTAAGTTTTCCAAATAAACAGTTGCCCCAAAAATAACTTTCCCTTCATTGCTCATTTTAGTAATATCAATTACATTTGCACGGGCAATTATATCGTTAATTTCAGTTATTCTTCCTTCACTATGAGACTGCTCTTCTTTAGCAGCATGGTATTCTGCATTTTCTTTTAGATCTCCATGTGACCTTGCTTCTGCAATTGCCGCAACTATTTGAGGACGTTTTTTTTCTTTTAAAAAAATCAATTCTTCTTTTAGTTTTTCTAAACTCTCAAGTGTAATTGGCTCTCTATTCATATTAATTCCATTTAACTATTGGAGGTAATGACATTAAGATTCCCTCTACATTACCATCGGTTTGAAGGCCAAACTTTGTTCCTCTATCATAAAGTAAATTAAATTCAGCATATCTTCCTCTTTTAATATATTGCAATTCTTTTTCTTTTATAGTCCATTTTTTTTTATATTTTTTATTTATTATTGAATTAAATATCATTTTAAAAGTTATTCCAAGATCACTAACAAATTTGAAATCTTTTTCCCAATTGTCTTTTTTATAATCAAAAAAAATTCCTCCAATTCCTCTAGCCTCTTTTCTATGTGGAAGGTAAAAATACTTATCACACCATTTCTTATATTTTTTATAATAACTCTTATTATGTCTAGCACACATTTTTTTTAATTCATAATGAAGCAATTTTTCTTCTTTAATATCTTTAATGCATGGCGTTACATCCATTCCACCACCAAACCAGCCATGAGTTGTATAAATAAATCTTGTATTAAAATGTATTGCAGGAATATGAGGGTTTTTCATATGCATGACAACAGAAATCCCAGCTGCCCAAAAATTTGATTCTTTAGTAGCTCCAGGAATATCTTTTTTCATTTTATTTGAAAATTTTCCATATACTTCAGAAAAATTTACTCCAACTTTCTCAAAAATTTTACCTGCTTTCAAAACTCTAAATTCACCACCACCCTCATCTTTGATTTTATTTCTTTCCCACATCTTTGATTTAAATTTTGTTTTATTTTTTTCTAATTGTTCAATGTCATTACAAATAATATTTTGTAATGATTTAAACCAATTACATGCTAGTTTTTGTTTAATTTCTTTATTCATTATTTGTAAAGTTTGTTTGTCTTAAATTTTCTGAAAGAACTATAGCAACTGAAGTCGCTATGTTTAAAGATCTTTTATCATTAAGCATAGGTATTTTTAACCTGTATTCCATAGAATTATGAATATTTTCAGGAACTCCAGCACTTTCTCTTCCGAATAGTAGCGTGTCATTACTTTCAAATTTAAAAGCAGCATAGGACTTTGATGATTTTGTTGTCATTAATATTACTCTTTGTTCTTTTTTTGATTTAAAAAATTCATTAGAATTTTGATAGAATTTTATCATTTTTTCATCCATATAATCCATCACCACTCTTTTAAACCTTTTATCGCTGAATAAGAATCCACAAGGTTCAATAATCTCCAAATCAGCCCCAAGACATGCACACGTTCTAATAATTGCAGCTGTATTTTGAGGAATATCTGGTTCATATAAGGCTATTTTGGGTTTTAAATTCATGCTTTGTGTGTCATTGTTTTTGTAGAAAAAAAACTCTTTTCTTATATGAAATCATATATTAGATAACAATAAACAAAAAAATTAAAAGATGTCTGAAAAAAAACCTGAAAGAAGAGAATTTTTATTTACTGCCTCATATGCAGTAGGAGCCGTTGGAGTGGGAGCGGTAGTTTGGCCTTTAATAGATCAAATGAATCCGGATGCTTCAGTCAAAGCACTAGCTAGTACAGAGGTTGATGTTAGCTCAGTTCAGCCAGGAAAGGCAATTACTGTACTTTGGAGAGGAAAACCAGTTTTTATTAAAAGAAGAACACCTGAAGAAATAGCAGAAGCAAGAGCTGTTAAAATGATAGATTTGAAAGACCCACAAAAAGATGAAGATAGAGCTAAAGATCCAGAGTGGCTAGTTATGTTGGGTGTTTGTACTCATTTAGGATGTGTCCCCTTGAATGATAAAGGTGATTATAATGGTTGGTTTTGTCCATGCCACGGATCACATTACGACACATCTGGAAGAATAAGAAAAGGTCCTGCGCCATCAAATTTGGAGATTCCAAAATATGAATTTGTTAATAGTAATACAATTAAAATTGGGTAGAAAATAAATTATGAGTGATCACGAGTACGTTCCTAAATCAAAATTTGGAAAATGGTTTAATGATAGACTTCCACTTTTATCACTCGCTAGTCATTTAACAGACTATCCAACTCCTAAAAACCTAAATTATTGGTGGACATTTGGTGGAATATTAACTTTTTGTTTAATTACTCAAATCGTTACCGGTCTAACTTTGGCTATGCACTACATTGCTCATGCGGATTTAGCTTTTGAAAGTGTTGAGCATATAATGAGAGATGTAAATTATGGTTGGCTTATAAGATATATTCATGCAAACGGTGCTTCAATGTTTTTCTTAGCAGTTTATATTCATATTTTTAGATCGTTATTTTATGGTTCTTATAAATCTCCAAGAGAGATAATCTGGATTATTGGAATAATAATTTATCTTTTAATGATGGCATCTGCATTTATGGGATATGTACTTCCATGGGGTCAAATGAGTTTTTGGGGCGCAACAGTTATTACAAATCTTTTTAGTGCAATACCTTTCGTTGGAGAAGGAATAGTAAACTGGTTATGGGGAGGATATTCTGTAGACAATCCTACTTTAACTAGATTTTTTACACTCCACTATCTATTGCCATTTTTAATTTTAGGATTGGTAGTTCTTCATATTTGGGCTTTACACATTCCTGGAAATAATAATCCTGTAGGAATTGATGTTAAAAAACCTTCCAAAGATACTGTGCCATTTCATCCATACATTGTTATTAAGGATGGATTTGCATTATTAATGTTTATGATTGTTTTCGCATTTTTTGTTTTTTATTCACCAAATATTTTAGGCCATGCAGATAATTATATCGAAGCAAATCCAATGGTAACACCTGCTCACATTGTTCCAGAGTGGTATTTACTACCCTTTTATGCAATTTTAAGATCTGTTCCAGATAAACTAATGGGTGTAATAGCAATGTTGTCAGCGATCTTAATTTTAGCAGCACTTCCATGGTTAGACACTTCAAAAATTAGGTCAGCTGTATTTAGGCCTTTATATAAGAAATTTTATTGGATTCTATTAGTAGATGTTTTAACTCTTGGATATGTAGGTGCAATGCCAGCAGAAGGCCTATACTTAGTAATAGCAAGAGTTGCTACAGCATATTATTTTATTCATTTTTTAGTAATTCTTCCGATTCTTGGATTTAAAGAAAAAACTATACCTTTACCTTTAAGTATCACAGAGCCTGTTCTTGGAGGCTTTCCATTAGCATCAGCTGTTAAAAAAGATGAAAGTTTAAATTAATCTAGTGAAAAATATTATTAAAATAATTTATTTAACCATTTTTTTATTCGTGGGAACTTATCAAACCAATGCTGCAGAAAAAGAAGAATTTTTAAAAACAGATTGGAGTTTTAAGGGTTTATTTGGAAAATTTGATAGAGGATCTTTGCAAAGAGGCTATCAAGTTTATACAGAGGTTTGTTCATCATGCCATTCAATGAAATATGTTAGTTATAGAAATTTAGCGGAACCAGGTGGACCAGAATTTACTGAAGAGCAAGTTAAAGCTATAGCAGCAAATTTTGAAGTCATAGATGGACCAAATAACGATGGAGAAATGTTTACAAGATCAGCAAAATTATCTGACAAGTTTGTTAAACCATACGAAAACGTAAAAGCAGCACAAGTGTCTAATGGAGGTGCATATCCACCAGACATGTCAGTGTTAGCAAAAGCTAGAAGTGGTGGAGTTGATTATATTTATTCACTTCTCTTAGGTTATGAAGACCCACCAAGTGGGATAACTTTAGAGGATGGTGTTTATTACAATAAATATATTTATGGAAATAATATTAAAATGGCGCAACCATTGTCTGATGGATTAATTGAATATAATGATGGGACAGTTGCCTCTAAAGAACAAATGGCAAAAGATGTGACAACATTTTTAATGTGGACTGCAGAACCACATCTAGAAGCTAGGCATAAAATGGGATTTAAAGCGATTTTGTATTTGATTATTTTAACTATTTTAGTTTATTTCAGTATGAAGAAAATTTGGTCACGTATTGAATCTGAAGTTTAATATATCGCCATCTTTAACAATATAATCTTTTCCTTCAAGTCTCATTTTCCCATTAGTTTTTGAATTTATCCAACCTTCATTAGCTATAAAATCTTTATAAGCAATTGTTTCGGCCCTTATAAAGCCTTTTTCAAAATCACTATGAATTTCCCCAGCAGCCTTTGGAGCAGTACATTGTTTTTGTATTGTCCAAGCTCTTGTTTCTTCAGGACCAGAAGTAAAATATGTTTCTAACTCTAGAATATTGTAACCTTTTTGAATTAACATATTTAAACCAGTATTTTTTAATCCAATCATTTCCATATAATTTTCTTTTTCTTCACTTTCTAGTTGATTGATTTGATTTTCAATATCAGCCGAAACTATTAAGGTATTTTTTTCACCAAATTTTTCAATAAAGGCTTGCGTATATTGATTTCCACTTTGAACACTTGCTTCATCAACATTGCAGACAAAAATTTTAGGTTTTAAGGAAAGTAAACCACTCTGATTTATTAGTTTTTTTTCAAATTGATTATAAAGAATCTGAGTATCTTTAGAATTATTTATACAGTCTAAAGCTATTTCCAATATTTTTAGTTGCTCTTCATCAGTATTTTTCTTATTATTTTTTTCCAATCTTTTTTGGATAGACTCTAGGTCTGCCAACATCATTTCTGTTTCAATGATCTCTAAATCTCTTATTGGGTCTACTGTTGGGTTTACATTCTGAATATCATCTGAATCAAAACATCTAATCATATGAATTATTGCATCAACTTCCCTTATATGAGATAAAAATTTATTTCCTAGTCCTTCACCTTTTGATGCTCCCTCAACAAGACCTGCAATATCAACAAATGAAATTGTGGTATTTATTTTTTTTTTTGATTTTGATATTTCTACTAATTTATCTAGTCTTTCATCTGGTACTGGAACCACTCCAACATTTGGTTCGATAGTACAGAAGGGGAAGTTGGCAGCCTGAGCTTTGCTAGAGTTTGTGAGAGCGTTGAATAATGTTGATTTACCAACATTGGGTAAGCCAACAATTCCACACTTAAAACTCATTTATTTATTATTTACTGTGCTTGAGAATAAATCTAATTTTTTATCAATTAAAATAGATATTGAATTCATAATATTATTTGTAATTTTTTCTAATTCTTGAATTTCATCATCATCAAAATCCTTCAGCACATGATCAGCTACATCTGTCTTTGTTTTGGGTTTTCCAATTCCAATTCGTACTCTAGAATATTCTTTACCTATAAATTTATCAATAGACTCAATTCCATTATGCCCTGCACTTGATCCACCAAATTTTGCTTTCACTTTTCCAAAATCTATATCAAGATCATCATGAAAGACTATTACATTTTCTGCGTCTATTTTAAAATATTCAATTAACTCACGTATACAAATTCCTGAATTGTTCATAAAGGTTAATGGTTTTATTGCATAAATTTTATCTTTATTTATATTCCCTGTAGTTAGCAACCCTTTGAATTTTGGTTTTTGTTTTGATAGCCCAAATTTTTTATTTATTGCATCAATCATTTTAAAACCGATATTGTGTCTGTTATTTTCACTGTTAGGGGTTGGATTGCCTAAGCCTACTAATAGAAGCATAATTTTTTTAAAACGTGACTGGAAATTTTCACTTTATTTTAATTATTTTTTTTCTGCTGGTGATTTTTTATCTTCACCTTCTTTTTTATCACCTTCGACAGCAGGAGTAGCTCCTTCAGCGCTAGCGGTTGTAGCTTCTGCTGACTCTTCACCTTCTACAACTTCAGCAGGTTTTTCAGGTTCTTTCATAACCGTTGGTGCAGCCAGTGTGGCAATTACAAAGTCTCTTCCTTGAATAGTTGGAGTAACATTTTCTTCTAATTTAATCGAAGATATTTTAAAGCTCTCACCAATATCTATACCATCAAGGTCAATTATAATATTTTCTGGAATTTTTTCACTTGGACATTTTAATTCAATTTTTCTTCTAACTATATTTAAAACACCACCTCTTTTTAAACCAGGAGATTTTTCATGGTTAATAAATTGTACTGGCACTTCTATTCTAATCTTTGCTCCTGCAACAACTCTAAGAAAGTCAACATGAATAGGTTCATCCGATATAACATTATATTTTATCTCTCTTGGTAGAACATTTTGAGACTTTCCATCAACATTAAGAGTAATAATGTTTGATAAAAAACTTTCTTTTTCTAATAGAGACTTAAGTATTTTTTTTGATATAGAAATCTTCTCGTTTTGACCAGCACCACCATAGATAATAGCTGGCACACTCCCATTTATTCTAAGAGATCTAATATCTCCTTTTGATTTTGTATTTCTAATGCTTGCTTCAAGTGAATTCATAAAAACAACGTCTTCTAGCTTATGTTCTTCAATAACTCAAGATAATTATTTAAATAGATCAGATACCGATGTTGAATTAGATATTCTTTTAATTGCTTCCCCCATTAAGTCTGATATTGGCAAAACTTCAATATTTTTAGCATTTTTTATTTTTTCCAGATTGTCTATAGTATCTGTTATCACTAAATTTTTAATAACAGATTTTTTAATTTTATTAACGGCCACGCCACTCAGAACACCATGAGTAATATAAACATAAACATCTTTTGCACCTCTATCCTTTAAGGCTTGAGCAGCATTTACTATAGTCCCACCTGAATCAATTATATCATCTACTATGATGCATGTTTTATTTTTTACATTACCAATTAAATTCATGACTTGTGATAGACCTGGTTTTGGTCTTCTTTTATCAACAATGGCCAATCCAACATTTAAAATTTTACCTAGAGCTCTTGCTCTTTCGGTTCCCCCAACATCTGGAGCAACACAAATAAGATTTTTCACTTTAATTCTCTTTTTTATATGTCTTGCAAAAATAGGAGTAGCAAATAAATTATCCACAGGTATATCAAAAAAACCTTGAATTTGACCGGCGTGAAGATCAACTGTAACCACTCTATCAGCTCCTGCTTTAGTAATTAAGTTAGAAACAAGTTTAGCTGAAATAGATGTTCTTGGAACTACTTTTCTATCTTGTCTTGCATATCCAAAATAAGGAATAACAGCGGTAATATTTTTTGCTGAAGATCTTTTTAAAGCATCAATGCATATTAACAATTCCATCAAATTGTCATTAGCTGGAGAAGAAATAGATTGAATGATAAAAATGCTATTACCTCTAATATTTTCATTAATCTCTACGTAGATTTCTCCATCAGCAAATTTTCGAATATTTGATTTTATAAGTTTAGACTTTAGATATTTTGAAATTTTTTTACTTAAAGTTTTATTGCTATTTCCTGTTAATAATTTCATTAGAAGTAACTAATTAATCATAATTATTGAAATATTTCTACCATAATCATTCTCATTGCGACCAATAGATCTTCTTGCACTAAAAAAATTGTTTTTTATATCAAATGTGTCTTTATTAATAATGTCTATTTCCTTCACATCCAAGCTTTTTAATTGCGAATAAATATATTTATTTAAGTTAAAATAAATTTTATATCCATTTTTCTTGAAAAAAATTTTAGTTTTTTTATCTTTTTTTATAAATTTTTTGATAAAATCTTGCTTTACCTCATAATTTTTAAATGAAATGCATGGTCCTATAACAGCAGTCATATTTTTGGGTGAGCAACCTTTTTTTATCATAAATTTTATAACTTTCTTTATAATACCTTTAAAAGCGCCCTTCCAACCAGCATGAATTGCTGCAATCATTTTGTTATTTTGATCATGTATTAATATTGGAGCACAATCAGCAGTTAAAACACCTATTGGTGTATTTGTTCTATTTGTGATTAAAGCATCTCCATCAAATTTACTGTTTTTAAGTTTTAACTTTTTATTTATGTAATGAAATTTATTACTGTGAATTTGGTTTAATAAAATTATTTTTTTTGAATTAGATTTAATCTTTTTACTTACAATCTGTAGATTTTTTAATACATTTTTTTTATTATCAGAAGATCCTGGTCCACAATTTAAACTTTTATATATGCCATTAGATTTACCACCCAATCTATTAAAGAAAGCATGTTTTACACTTTTAAATTTAGACAGTTTTTTTGATTTAATCAGTTAAAATCCTAGTTTAAATTTATTTTTTTTATTAGTTATAAACATTGCTTTAAATAAACTGCCCATCTGCTCTTTATCGATCAATCTTTTAACCCTAAAATAAATATCAGCTTTTTTACTAAATGGCATATTTTTAGATAGTATTTCAGCTCTTTGCAATATCCCAAGTTTAGTTAAAAATTCTTTTTGAGTAGTTGTTAAGGAGCAAAATGAACCTAATTTCTTAATTATTCGATTAATTAGATTGAAACTTAAATTGTAGGTAATATCTGAATTTCCGACACTTGCCAGAACATCACTATACTTATGCCCAGAAACTGCCTGCAGAGTATTCTTAATTTTCTTATCATTGTAACCATAATCTACAATTAAAATTCCACCATTATTAAGTTTAATTTTGTTAGTTATTTTTTTTAAATAATCTATTGCAAGAGGTGAATATTCTATAAATTTCTGTTTGTAAGAAATTTTAAATTTTATTTTTTTTTCAAATTTTTGCATATCAAATGGAATGTCTAAATATTTAGGTTTTTTTTTATTAGTAAATTTGACATGTCTTTCATACCATTTTTTTTTGTTCTTAATAAATTGTTTAATAGGTAGGGAATCAAAAAACTCATTTGCAATGAAGATAGAAGGTAAATTATTTAGTTCATTTAGACTTTTTAACCATTTGATACTTTTATTACTGTTATTATCTTTTTGTAATTTTTGTAGTAATTTACTTTTTTCTAAAATATTAATATTGCAAGCATTTTTAAATTTAGGAAATTTATTAAATGTATTTATTAATACTTTCATCATGTCTCCGTTGCCAGTCCCAAGCTCAATTAGATTAAATTGTTTTGGACACTTTAAATTTTCCCAGAAAGAAATTATCCAAATTGCAATAATTTCAGAAAATAATATAGATATATTAGGTGCTGTTATAAAATCTCCCATTTTTCCAAAAGGGTTATTTTTCATGTAGTAGCCAGATTTTTTATTGTAAAGACACTCTTCTATAAATTTGTCTAAACTTAAAAGATCATTTTTTTTAGTATTCATTTTTTTTTTTAAAAAATAACAATGTTCCAAAAATTAAAAAAGGAATACTTATCAGCTGACCTAACGTAAGGTTTAAAATTAAATAACCAATTTGTGGATCTGGAGATCTAAAAAATTCCGTTACAAATCTGAATACAGAATAAAAAATTAAAAATAATCCTGATATTTGTCCTGGTTTATTAAAATAATTTTTTTTAAAAAAATATCTAAGTATAAAAAACAAGATGATCCCCTCAAGAAATGCCTCATATAATTGTGAGGGATGTCTTTTAGTGTTATCTATTAATATGAATTTTACCGACCATGGAAGCTCTGTAGCTCTTCCGTAGAGTTCAGAATTAATAAAATTTGCAATTCTTCCAAAGAAAATTCCAATAGGTGCAGATAAAGCAACCAAATCCAACAAAACAAATTGATTTATTTTATGTTTATTCAAAAATAATCTAGAGGCAATTACAACTCCAATTAACCCACCATGAAAAGACATTCCCCCATTCCACACCATAAGAATTTCAATAGGATTTTCTAAATAGTATTCTAAATTATAAAATAAGGCATAACCCAGTCTTCCACCTAAAATTATTCCTAAAATTAAATAAGTTATAAAATCATCAAATAATACTAATATATGTTGATCTTTAATTAAATTTTTCTTGCAGTATAACCACCCCAATACTATTCCTAAAATATAAGCTAAAGAATACCATCTAATTTCTAATGAAAAAATTTGAAAAGCAACTGGGTCAAAATTATTAGTAAACATTTTTAATAAATAACTATAAAGTATATCAATTTTATAAATGAATATATGATAAAATCTAAATTTGTGATTGATAAATTAGCAAAGTTATTTGAGCAGGGACTTATTTCTTATAAAGATTTGAGTTATGAAATACTTAATATAATGAGATCCAAAAGAGAAGAAATTATTTTTAAGATGAAATTAACTGGTAAAGAAGAAACTGATATTTTAATTAAAAGAGTTGAAAAATTAGAAAAAAAAATTCAAAAACTAGAAAAAATAAAATTAAAAAAAACTACAAGGGTAAGATAATCTTAACTCTAAGACCATTTTTAGGAGATTTTTCTAATAAAATGTTGCCACCATGAGATTTAATAATATCGGAAGCAATAGACAGTCCAAGACCAACGCTTGATTTTGAATCGCCTCTACTTTTGTCAATTTTATAAAATGGTTTAAAGACATTTTCGTATTCATTTTTAGGAATACCTGGACCATCATCATCAATATTGATAATTATATTATTTTTTTTTGATAATTGGATATTAACTTTATTTGCATATTTAATTGAATTATTAATTAAATTATTAATACACCTGCTAATCAGGTTTTTTCTTCCATTCATATAAACTCTTGATTCTATTTCGTTCGTTATATTTTGGTTATTATATTTTTTAATTATATCTTTAGTTAATTCAGCAATATTAAAAATTTCATCTTTTTCTAAAAAACTAGAACTTGCAAATTTCAAATACTCATTAAGCATTTTTTCCATCTCATCAATATCGGAAGACATTTTTTTAGAAAGTTCTTTATCTGGAATGAAAGCTAATTGTAATTTCATTCTCGTTAATGGAGTCCTTAGATCATGACTGATACCAGACAACATTTCAGATCTTTGATTTAGATGTCTTATTATTCTTTTTCTCATTTTATCAAATTCATACCCAGCCTGCCTTATTTCTAGCGCTCCTGATGGTCTAAATTCATCAATGTTTTCACCTCTACCAAATCTTTCAGCTGCCTTAGCAAGGTTTACGATTGGTCTTGTTTGATTCTTTAAAAAAATCATTGCTATAATTATAAGAATAAAAGCTGGGAAGGTGATCCATATGGCAAACATTCTTGCTGAAGTACTAGTCAGTCTTTCTTTGGGAAATAAAAATCTAAAGTATCCATCATTATATACAATTTTTAAGTCAACCAGATCTTTGTAAGATGTAGTATCAAACCAATAGTAATTAGAGCCTATTCTAGATTTTAATTCTCTTCTTAAACTTCTGTCAATGGGACTAAACCATCTTTCTTTATTTTCATTTTTGATTAATTCATTTTTTACGTGCTTTATATTAAAATCCAAGTAATTTTTGAAGAGATTAGACAGCTCATCTTTATTGTATTTTTCATTGTCATAAGCTTCAATAAAAGTTTTTATCTCCCCCACTAAAGCTCGAGTCATTCCTTTATTTGTTTTTATCCAAAGACTATCAAAAAAAACAATAGTGATAACAAGCTGTAAAATTATAATAGGTGCTGCAACAATTAGTAATGCTCTATAAAATAATTTACGTGGTAGTAGATTTTTTATAAATCTATTCAATCCATAAAACATAGCCAGCTCCTCTTAAAGTTTGAAGATATTTAGGATTTTTAGGATCAACTTCTATTTTTTTTCTTAATCTGGTTATTATCACATCTACAGATCTTTCTTTATCTATATCTATCAATTTACCAATTGTCTCTCTAGAAAAAGTTTTACCAGGATCATTTATCATTTTTTCTAATATAATTTTTTCAGTATTATTTATCTTAAATTCTTTATTATTTTGAATAATTAATAGTTTTTTTAAATCTATCTTTATATTATCAAATTCAATAATTCTTTTTTCATTATTTTTCTTTGTTTTATCTAAAATATTTTTAATTCTTAAAACAAGTTCTTCGGGCTCGAATGGTTTAGGCAAATAGTCATCTGCACCAATTGTTAATCCTTCAACTCTTTCATTTGCCTCACCTTTTGCTGTTAATAATATTATTGGAGTATTAATTCTGTCTTTATTTTCTTTAGTAAACTCCAAACCACTTTTGCCAGGCATCATTATATCCAAAACAATTAAATCGAATTTTATTATAGATACTTTTTCAACAGCATCTTCCGCACTACTCGCAGTGGTAATTAGAAAATCATTTTTAGTTAAATATTTTTTAACTAGTGATCTTATTTCATCATCATCATCGACGACTAAAATATGTGCGTTAAATTTATTCATTGATTATTTTTTTTAAAACATTGTCAAAGTTAAGAACTTCTTCTGGGTTTGAATTTAAAAGAGCACTATAAATTCTATTTTTCTGTAGGGTAAATATCTCTTCAAAAAGTATTTTACCTTTTTCATTTAAAAAAATATGTTTTATTCTTGAATCTTTTTGGTCTTTTTTAAAAATAATTGTATCCAATTTAATAAGATCATTTAACACTCTATTTAAACTTTGTTTGGTAACTTTCAGTTTTTTTAATAACCCAGAAATAGTAATTCCATCATACATTGAGATAAGGTGAATAACCTTGTGGTGTGCCACACCAATCGAATATTTATCAAGTGTTTTTTTTGCATCTGCAAAAGATTCTCTGTAAACTATAAAAAGTTTTTCAATTAAGTCTTTTAACTGATCATCTTTTAAATATAAAAGTTCTTTCATTATGGGTAAGTTATATTGACATATTATAGATACAAAGATAATTTTAATAAAAAATTAAATTATTTCAAACATGATACCCTACGATAAAAGATCAGGCAAAATTTGGTATAATAGCGAGTTCGTTGATTGGGCCGATGCTAAAATTCATATTTTAAACCACGGACTTCACTATGCGAGCTGTGTTTTTGAGGGTGAGAGGGTTTATGATGGGTCAATTTTTAAATTAGAAGAGCACACTAAAAGGCTTTTTTATTCTGCTAAAAGAATGGGCATCACAATTCCATATTCAGAAGAAGAAATAAACAATGCATGCAAAGAAATTATTTCAATTCAAAATATAAAAGACGGATATGTAAGACCAATGGCCTGGAGAGGCAGTGAAATGATGGCAATTTCAGCACAACAAACAAAAATTCATGTTGCTGTAGCAACTTGGGAGTGGGGATCTTATTTTGATCCAAAGTTAAAAGTTAATGGAATAAGATTAAATATTTCAAATTGGAGAAAGCCAGCTCCAAATACAATACCGTGGGATACAAAAGCATCAGGTCTTTATATGATTAATACTTTATCAAAACATGAAGCAGAGCAGCAAGGATATGCGGATTCTTTAATGCTAGACTATGAGGGCAATGTAGCTGAAGCAACTGGTGCAAATATTTTTTTTAAAGATGAAAATGAAGAAATACACACTCCAATTCCAGATTCTTTTTTAGACGGAATAACAAGAAGAACTGTAATAGAAATTTCAAAATCTAAAGGTATCAAGATTCATGAAAGAAAAATTAAACCTGAAGAACTTTCCAATTTTGTTGGTTGTTTCTTAACTGGATCGGCAGCTGAAGTAACTCCAGTTTCGTGTATTGCAGATTATAGGTTTAAAGTTTGTCAGACAATAATTGATTTAAATGAAAGCTATCAAATATTAGTTAGAAAAAAATAGTTAGTTTAATCTTTATTATCTTCAGACATCGCATGATCAATGCCTTTTCTTAAATATTCATAACCGGTATATAAAGTTAAAAAAGCAGATAGCCAAAGTAGAATTATGCCAATTGTTTGAGCATTATAATCTTGGAAATTTAAAATTTTATTTCCAGTTTCTCCTGTAAGCAGTAACGAAATAGCGACCATTTGTAAAAATGTTTTTAATTTTGCCAAATTAGAAACAGGGAGTTTTACTTGACCTTTAGCTAAAAATTCTCTTAAACCTGAAATTAGAATTTCTCGCGTAAGTATTATAATTGCTGCAATTACTTCATAATGTCTAATTGTACCATCCATCACTAAAAGGATTAATGCTGTAGCTACAATTATTTTATCGGCTATGGGGTCTAGTAATTCACCTAATTTAGATTCTTCACCTAACATTCTCGCTAGCATTCCATCTAAAAAATCAGTGAATGATGCAGTCACGAATAAAGCAAACGCTGTTAAATCGCCATAAAATCCGGGTAAATAGAATGCTAGTACAAAAAAAGGTACTAAAATTATTCTGCCAATAGTTAGCATGTTTGGTATTTTTTTAAGCATAATTATTCGTGAAAAAAATTATATATCTTTTTTGCAACTTTTTCCTCAACACCTTCAACTGTTTTAATTTCGTCAAAACTAGCAGATTCTACACCTCTTGCAGAGCCAAAATGGTTCAAAAGTGCTCTTTTTCTTATAGATCCAATACCGTTTATTTGATCTAATAATGATTTTGTAATTCCTTTAGCTCTTTTAGCTCTATGAGAGTTAATTGCAAACCTGTGTGCTTCATCACGAAGTCTTTGCATAAAAAATAAAGTGGGTTCATTTTTTTCAAATTTAAAAGATTCGCCTTTATAAAAAAAGGTTTCATCACCACTGTTTCTCATTTTACCTTTTGCAATTGCTATCATAGGTAGATCATGTAAGCCAAATTCATCTAACACTTTTTTTGCTGATGAATATTGGCCTTTTCCTCCATCAATTAGTATTAAATCTGGGAGTGTTAAATAGTTTCCTTTTTCAAGCATCGCCCTTTTAAATCTACGGGTAAGAACCTCTTGTAACATCGCAAAATCATCTTGTTCTGCTCCTTTTGTTTTAATATCAAATTTTCTATATCTTTTTTTTATAAAACCCTCATTTCCAAAAGTTATCATTGCACCAACGCTATTTGTTCCTGAAATATGACTGTTATCATAAACTTCAACTAAACTTATACTATTCTTAAGATTAAATTTTTTAGCTACACCCTCAAATAAATTTTTATTGTTATTTGTTTCATAAAGTTTTCTGTTTAATGATTCTTTAGCATTCTTTTCAGCCATTGCAATGACCCTAGCTTTAGTTCCTTTTTTTGCTATATTAATAGAAATAGTATTATTTTCTTTTTTACTCAAAGTTTCTTCAATTAATTTTTTATCATTAATATCCGAATTTATTATTATTAACTTCGGAACACTTTTATTTTCATAAAACTGCATCAAGAAAGAAGACATTATTTCATTAACATTCTGATCGGGATCATGTTTAGGAAAGTAAGCTTGGTTACCCCAATTTTGTTTAGATCTATAAAAAAATACCTGAATACAAGTTTTACCAGATTCTTTATATGCAGCGATTACATCAGCATCCACAAGATTTGCCTCATTAATTCTTTGTGATGATTGAATTATATTTAATGATTTAATTCTATCTCTAAAAATGGATGCTCTTTCAAAATCAAGTTTTTCACTTGCCTCTTCCATTTGTTTAGATAGGTTTTTTTGAATATCTCTAGATTTGCCCGATACAAACTGAATGGCTTGATCAACTGATTTTTCATAATCTTCTTTGTTAATATAATTAACACATGGTCCTGAGCATCTTTTAATTTGATAAAGTATACAGGGCCTTTTTCTATTCTTAAAAGTAGTATCGTCACAAACCCTTAGTTGAAATATCTTTTGCAACATCTTTATTGTCCAATTTGCTGTTCCAGCAGAAGCAAAGGGTCCAAAATAAAAACCTTCTTTATCTTTTTTCCCCCTGTGTTTTGTAACTTGTGCCCACTTTTCTTTATTGCCTATAAAGATAAAAGGAAAAGATTTGTCATCTTTGAGCAATATATTGAACTTAGGCTTATGTTTCTTAATTAAATTAGCCTCTAAAAGTAATGCTTCACTTTCATTTGCAGTAGTTGTTATCTCTAATTTGAAAGTTTGAGACAACATTCTTGATGTTCTAATAATGTGGTTTTTTTCAGCCACATAGCTCTTTAACCTATTGGGAAGATTTTTTGCTTTTCCTACATACAAAATCACATCTTTGTGATCAAGCATCCGATAAACTCCGGGACTCTTAGGAATTAAGGGTAGCTCTTTTCTAATTATGTCTTTGCCTAATTCAGAGCTTTTCATGACTTCTTTTTTTGGTAATTTGAATACCAACAGAGGCACATTCTTTTATGATTTCTAATTTTTCAATTTGAAGCATTATTTTACCAATTCGCTTATCCTTAAATAGTACATCAAAAACATCTTCTGCAAGCGTTTCTAAAAAATTGTAGTGTTTCTTTTTTGCAAGCTTTGTAATTAGTTTTACAACCTGACCATAATTAACAATAGATTTGATATCTTTGTCATTTGTCGGTTTTTTATCTTCATAATCAATTTCTAAGCTGAATTTTACTTTTTGAGTTTTTTCTTTCTCAAAGTCGTAATATCCAAGTTTTAAATCTAAAATTAAGTCTTTAATAAGAATTTTTTTTTCGTAATTAAATAAGCTTTTATTCTCATCTATTTTTATAATTTTGAAATTATTTTTTTTCATTCTTTTCCAATTACATCTGGTGTTTGCCAGTTTAAGCTTTGTCCACTATCTATTGCAATTACTTGACCTGTAATTGAACTGTTTTTGATAAAAAAGTCAACAGCAGAACATATGTCTTTTACATTTACTTGTTGTTTTAAAGGTGTTGCTAAATACTGTTTTTTAAAATGCTTATCACTTTGTCTCTTATTTTTTATGGTAGGTCCTGGTGCAATTCCATTAACTCTTATATTTGGAGCTAATTCCATGGCACTAGTTTTTGTAAGAGTATAAAGCCCAGTTTTGCTTAAAGTGTATGAAAAGAAAAAGGGAGTTAACTTGAAAACTCTTTGGTCAATTATATTAATAATATTATTATTTTTACCTTTTACATTTTTTGAAAACTCTTGTGTAAGATATGCGGGTGCTTTTAAATTTACATCTAAGTGTTTGTTCCAACTTTTAGAAGAAAAGTTTTTAAGACTATCATTTTCAAATAGTGATGCGTTATTAATCAAACAATCAAAATATTTTAATTTTGACTTTGAAAATTTTATAATTTTTTTTAAATCTTGTTCTTTAGCAAGATCACCTTTCACCAAATAAACTTTTGTTTTATTTTTCACTAATTCTTTTTGTAATTTTTCAGCTTCCTTTTTGGATCTGTTATAATGAATTACTATTTCAACACCTTGGCCTGAGAGTTTTTTGGCAATAGCAGCCCCCATTCTTGTTGCGGCCCCAGTAATAATTATTTTGTTTGCTTCCATTTTTTCTTGCCTTTTTGTGCTCTTGTACCAGGTAAACCCATCGTTGATCTACCTTTTGGATAAGTTCTATTTTCTTGGTTATAGTGTTTTATCTTTGGGTTTAAAACAATTTCTAATTCAGACGCTTCTAAATTTCTTATTTCATCTCTAATTTTACCAGCTTCTTCAAATTCAAGATTTGTTGCAGCATCTTTCATTCTTTTATTTAATATTTTTAAGTGTTTTTTTAAGTTTCCTCCAATATTGTCTCCAGTACCTACTTTTAAATAATCTTTATCATAAACATTTTTTAACACATCACTGATTTCTTTTTTAATAGAAACGGCATCAATATTGTGCTTTTTATTATATGCTACTTGAATTGCTCTTCTTCTATCAGTTTCCTGTATAGCTTTTTTTATACTTTTAGTTTCTTTATCTGCATAAAGGATAACTCTACCTTCTATGTTTCTTGCGGCTCTTCCAATAGTTTGAACCAAAGAAGTTTCAGATCGTAAAAAACCTTCTTTATCAGCATCTAAAATTCCAACTAATGCACATTCTGGAATATCAAGTCCTTCTCTAAGAAGATTTATTCCAACCAGGACATCAAAAACACCAAGTCTCAGATCTCTCATGATCTCTATTCGCTCTAGTGTGTCGATATCGGAGTGTAAATACCTAACTCTAATACCATTTTCATGAAAATATTCTGTTAAATCTTCAGCCATTTTTTTAGTCAATGTAGTAACCAAAACTCTAAAATTTTTATCTATTGTTTTTTTGCATTCATGCATCAAGTCATCAACTTGATTTTTGGCAGGCTTTATTTCAACTGGTGGATCAATTAGGCCAGTAGGTCTTATTATTTGTTCAACAAATTTACCTTTAACTTGTTCTAATTCCCAAGGACCTGGTGTTGCAGATACGAAAACTGTTTGAGTTCTCATTGCATCCCATTCTTCAAATTTAAGAGGTCTATTGTCCATGCAAGAAGGTAACCTAAAACCATATTCTGCAAGATTACTTTTTCTAGATCTATCTCCTTTATACATTCCATTTAATTGCGGAACTGTTACGTGGCATTCATCTACAAAAATAAGAGTGTTATCAGGAAAGTATTCAAATAGAGTGGGAGGCGGTTCCCCTGGTTTTCTTCCAGATAAAAAACGAGAATAGTTTTCAATACCAGCACAAGATCCAGTTGCTTCAATCATTTCTAAATCAAACTTAACTCTTTCTTCTAACCTTTGTGCTTCAAGTAATTTATTCTGTTCTTTAAATTTTTTTAAAGTTACCTCTAATTCTCTTTTAATTTTAATAATTGCTTGCTCAATAGTTGGTTTGGGCGTGATGTAATGACTATTGGCGTAAATTTTTATTACATCTAAATCTTTTATTAGATCTCCTGTTAAGGGATCAAATTCTTCAATTTTTTCCAATTTATCACCAAATAAACTTAATCTCCATGCTCTATCTTCAAAGTGTGAAGGAAATATTTCAAGATATTCTCCTCGAGCTCTAAAAGTTCCTCTATAAAAACTTTGATCATTTCTCTTGTATTGTA
>Ga0307986_10001047_pt1 | contig 20436 bp, 24 predicted proteins | sample EllFjometageno82_FD_203170 | JGI IMG/M metagenome (GOLD analysis project Ga0307986, IMG submission 203170) | Marine microbial communities from Ellis Fjord, Antarctic Ocean - #82 | ecosystem: Environmental > Aquatic > Marine > Unclassified | place: Southern Ocean | collected 2014-10-09
AAAGGAAAAAATTTTTGGATCTATAAATTTGTAATCAATAGGTCCGCGGTTCGACTCCGTGCGGGGGCACCACACAATCCTTTACCTACTTCACTTTTTGAATCTTTAGAAAAAAAACGTAAACAGGTGAAAAGGAATGAAATCCAATGCATGATTCTACTTAGATCATTGATCTTTGTCTCTACTAAGTCTGAAATATGTTTTTAAAAAAATTTGTTAATTTGGATTTAATTAACTAGCGGCGATCCTGCATCTAGACATACAATTTAAGATTTGTTAGAGTTTATTTATGCCTTCATTAGATGGAATTATTGAACCAATATATTTTTTGATTACCTCGATATCATTTATAATATTAAGTGCAATTCACTATAAAAAAGTTGGAATAAATAGAGAAACAATTTATCTCGCTAGTTTGTCAGCTTTTTTCTTATGTAGTTATTTTGCTATAATTTTAAAAGGTTAAAACTATAAAACACCAGATAAGTTCAACGTTGTTTTATTTGCATTGCCTTTGTTAATAAAAATTAAATTAATCTCTAAAGTTTACAAATTCAATTGGGAGACCAATATCAATGGCTTCTATTGCAGATATTGCCTCTTGAAGGTCATCTCTTTTTTTTCCTTCAGCTCTTAATTCTTCTCCTTGAATTTTAATTTGAATTTTAAGTTTTAATTTTTTTATATCAGCAATAATTTTTTTGGCATTTTCTTGACTGATACCTTCCTCTAATTCACTGACTTGCCTGACGGTTGCACCTGCAGCACTTTCTGAATTTTTAATAATTATTACTCTTGGATCTACTTTTCTTCTTATAAGGTGAATTTGTAGTAATTCATTTACTTGTTTTAATTTTAGTTCATCTGGCGCTAGTGTAGTAATTATCTTTTCTTTTCTTTCAATTGAAATATTAAGTCCTTTAAAGTCATATCGGTTACCGATTTCTCTTAAACAATTAGCAAGTGCATTATCAAATTCTTGATAATTAATTTTACTTACTACATCAAATGAAGGCATAATTTTATTTTAAGAAGTCTCTCTTCTTAATTGTTCTATTTTTATCTTTTTTTGAAGACTTCTATTTAAATCATACAATAGATTAAATCTTATTTTTTTATTTGTTTTGACAGTTACACTTTTTGCATTTCTTACTTCGATATTGTCAGCAACAGCACTAATTGGCCTTTTAGATGGATTTAAATTCTTAATTGTTATTTTTAATTTATCACTTACTATTTTTCCTTTCCATCTTCGAGGCCTGAATGGGCTTATAGGAGATATTGATAATTTTTGTGAATTAAGACCTAATATCGGTCCATGTACAGAAAGGTTATAAGCAGTACTTCCTGCTGGGGTAGACACAAGTACTCCATCTGAAACTAATCTTTTAATAATTTGTTTTGACCCATAGTTAATAGACAGAGATGCTGCTTGCCTACTTTGCCTTAGAATTGAAACCTCATTAATTGCTAAATATTTTTTAGTTTGATTTTTATTATTTTTAACAACCATTTCTAATGGAGAGATAGTGATCATTTTTGCTTTTGATAGATTTTTAATTATATTCTTTGATGTAAATTTATTCATTAAAAATCCATAATTTCCAGAGTTAACTCCATAAAAAAACTTTTTTGGACTTTTGTTCTTTTTTAATGTTTCAAGCATAAAACCATCTCCTCCAATAACAACTATTAAATTAGATTTTGTTTTACTGTAAATTTTAATCTTTTTAGATAAGAAATTTTTAATCTTTAAAGAGCGATTGTTTATATCAGATATAATTGAAGGTTTAATTGAGTTTTCTAAAATAAATGAATTCATCTTTTTAAATTATTTAAATCAGACTCCCAAAAATAATTATAATGGTGCCCTCGGCCAGACTCGAACTGGCACTCCGCAAGCGGCAAGGATTTTAAGTCCTTTGTGTCTACCAATTTCACCACGAGGGCATTAATGAATTTCATGAGTATTTATGCTAATATTTATAATTGAATAAGATGAATAAGTAAAATTTTTTTAATTTATCTCCCTAGGTACCAGATGAATACCAGTTTAGACAAATTAAATAACACATATTTCTAATCTTAATTAAAACTAATTTAAACTTATGAGATTTTATAGGATGTTTAGACTGTCGTGGACTACTTTAGACTGACCTTAACTTCTATCCCTTGATTTTTAAGTTCTTTGTGTCTACCAATTTCAACAAGATGGTGTTAATGAATTGTGTGAACGTTTATGCTAATATTTAAAAAATAAATTATGATAATTTCTATAAAAACTAAAACTTTAAAAAAAAGTCAAATATTATCAATTTGTAAGTTAAAAAATACCTATTGGCGATGGACTATAAAAAAACAACTTGAGTGGTTTGAAAAAACATCTGCAAAAAATGATATCAATAATATGCTAATTATTAATAATGAATTAGTTGGTTATACTTTGCTTAGAAAAAGACGAGCTTTCGAAAATAATAAATCTTTTTTTTACTACTATTTAGATTCAATGATGTTGCACAAAAAAACTAGAAAAAAGGGTTTCGGGAAAATTTTAATGTTATTTAATAATAAAATTTTAGTTAAACTTAAAAAACACGCCTTTTTAACTTGTACAAAAGAAACTGTACCCTTTTATTCAAAACATGATTGGAAGCTTTTAAACAAAAATAAATTTCAAATAATGGATCACAAGCCTAAGTGGTTCAATAAAAAAATATCCTTAAATGGTATGACTTATAATTTAAGCAAAAATGTAAAAAAGAAAATTTACTATAAACTTAATAAGTAACGCTTATTCTTTTAAACTTCTTGTTAAAACCTTTTTGTCTAAACCACAATCTTTATAACCAGACTTAACAATATTTAAATATCTTTCTGTCGGAAATTTAAATGGTGATTTTTTTACCATTGTATAAGTCATCACTTTTTTCCCATAATAGTAAAAATAATGTTTCTTATATAAAGTGGGATAATCCTCATAAACATCAAGTTTTTTTTCATCATTTTTTGAAATTTTAAATAACCCACCTTGAACAATTGAATTTTTTTTAGGCTCAATATCAGCTGCTCTATATTTGCTTCTAAAAGTTAATTTAAAATCTTTAAGATTAATTTTTTTCAAATAAATACTGTCCTTGCATCTTCTCCGCATCTGTAAATGATGAAGATTGCTACCGTAAGCAAAATAAAACATCTATCGATCCACTATTTCAATTTTTTTTTCATTAACAAATTTTAAGATCTGTGAATTACAACTGTTAATTTTAGATTGATCCTCTGATCTTATTACAATCGATACCCCTAATTTTCCTGCTTGGAAGAAAGGATAGCTTCCAATTTCAACGTCATTATTATCATTTTGCACTTTGGTTAATGAGTTAGCTATTTCACTTTCAACTGTTCTTAAACTTATTGTTAAACTTAAGATAGGTTCTCCTCCTACAATTGTATTGGTTAAACCACCTAACATTGATTTTAAAATTGAAGGAACACCCGGCAAACAGAATACATTTTCAACATTAAAACCTGGGGCTCCACTGGTTGGGTTTAAAATTAAATTAGCATTTTCAGGCATCCATACCATTTTTTGTCTACCATCATTAAACTCACCTGGTTTATAATATGCTTCTAAAATTTTATAAGCTTCTTTATGTACCTCATATTTTAATCCAAATGTTTTTGAAACGGACTCTGCTGTAATATCATCGTGGGTTGGCCCAATGCCTCCTGTAGTAAAAACATAATCATAAGTTTTTCTTAATAAATTGAGTGTATCAATAATTGTTTTTTCAATATCAGGAATTACTCTTACCTCACCTACTTTAACTCCTATAGAATTAAGCCAGGTTGCTAATGTTGATGTATTTGTGTCTTGTGTTCTGCCAGATAAAATTTCATTACCTATAATCAGTATTGTGGCATTAACTTTTGTATTTTTTTTCATTTAAAATGTATAATTTAGTAATGGAATTTACCAAGTCTTTAATAAAAGGCAAACTAATCAAGCGATATAAACGTTTCTTTACTGACGTCAAATTAGATAAGCAAATAGTTACTGCTCATTGTCCCAATACAGGTTCAATGAAAGGATTACTAGATGAAGGTAATGATGTTTATATTCTTCCCAATAATAATCCAAAAAGAAAACTTAAATATGGTCTTGAAATTATAAATGCTAGAAAACATTTAGTGGGTGTTAATACTCATATGGCTAATAAAATTGTTCAACATGGATTGGAGAACAATCTAATTAAGGAGCTAAAAAATAACGATTTAATTAAACCAGAGGTTTTTTTTAATAAGGGAACAAGGTTTGATTTCTTAATTGAAAAAAATAAACAAAAAAGTTTTGTTGAGGTCAAAAATGTTACTCTTTTTAGAGATGAAAATACCGCTGAATTTCCTGATGCGGTGACAGCACGTGGTTCGAAGCACCTATTAACGCTTATTGATGCTATAAATAAAGGCTATAAAGCTTATTTGTTATTTCTAATACAAATTCAAAATATGGAGTATTTTAAAATAGCAAAAGATATTGATCCATTATATTACAAAAATTATCTACTAGCTAAAGAAGCTGGTGTTAATATGCTAGCTTATAGAGCAAAAATAAGTACAAATAAAATAACAATAGAAAAAAAAATTAAAATAATTTCGTAGGTGTTTTGTATATTTATTAATTTAATATTATATTAGATAATCTTGACTATGTATCTTGACCAAAAACATAATTTAATAAAACAAATAAAATTATTAAAAAACAAATATAAGCTTATTGGCATTAAAGCTGAATTTGAAGCTGAAGGAAGTTCATTTGATGATGTTTCAAATCTTAGATCAATTACTTTAGAGTCTAACACTAAATTATTTGTTAAAATAGGTGGAGTTGAGGCTATTAACGATATCAACAAATGTTTGGAAATTGGAGTTGATGGAATAATAGCACCGATGGTAGAAAGTAAATTCGCAGTTTATAAATTTGTAGATTTTTTTAGAAAAAAAAAACTAAAAAAATTACCTCATTTAAGTATTAATATAGAAACAAAGACAGCTTACAATAATTTAACTGAAATATTAAAAAAAACTGATGGGTATATCAATAATATAACGGTGGGAAGATCAGACTTATCAAAAAGTTACTTTGACAAAAAAATTTATCCTGACAGTAAATTCATAAGTGATATAATTTTAGATATTGCAACCAAGGTTAAACAACATAACATGACTCTCACTGTGGGAGGTTCATTAAGTGCAAAAACAATTAATATTTATAACAAATCTAAAAAAATAAAAAAATCAATTAACAAAATGGAAACGAGAAAAGTAATATTACCAACTAATAAATTCATGTCTGTTAATGCAATTAATGATGCATTAAAATTTGAGAATATATATATCCTGTTTAAAAATGAGATGTATAATTTTAAGTCAGAGTCAGATATGAATAGACTTGCAATTTTAACAACTAGAAAATGAAATTAAAAAAAAATTTTATAATTATAATCCCATCATTAAGTAACAACCGTTACTCAAGTTATGGAGATTTACATCCATGGGGTGGTTCAACTTTATTAGAGTGGAAAATTTCTCAGGCAAAGAGAATTAAATATTTCAAAGAAATATATGTGGCTACCCCAGATGAAAAAATTAAAAAAGAATGTAAAAGACAAGGTGTAAAAGTTTATTCTAGAGAAAAGAACGAGTCTCTTGGAATTTTTTATAAAAAGATTGCCAAAAAATTTAACAAAAATTATCTATTGTTTTTATTTCCCACATCACCTTTTCTCTCAACTAAAGTAATTCAGAAAGCTTTAGATCATTTTAATAAAATTAAAAATAAATATGATTCTCTTTGTTCAGTCCAAACTAAAAAAGAATATTTTTTTTATAAGAAAAAATCTGTTAATTTTGACTTTAAAAAAGAATTAATTTCTAGAAGTGACATTGACAGTTTAACTCAAATATCTAACGGCATGTCCTTAATACACCCAAAAACATGCAATGAAAAAAAAAATAACATTGGTAATACCCCCTATTTTTTTGAAATAGATTGGATATCAAGCCTTGAAATCAACTCATTAAAAGATATCAAAATTTACGATAGTCTGATTAATTATTATTATAATTTAAAAAACTTTTAGTAACATGGATATAACTGCTCTTTTAACTGGAAGAGGAAACAGTAATTTTAAAAATAAAAATATAATTAAAATTGGAGGTATTCCCTCCATGCAGTATCCGTGTAAGGAAGCTAAAAAAGTTAAGAAAATAAAATATTTCTTTACAAGTAGTGATGATAAAAAAATTTTAAAAATAGGAAAATTACTAGGTTTTCAATCTTTAAAGAGACCTAAAAAGCTCTCACAATCTAATTCCAAACATTTAGATGTTATCAAGCATTCTCTTGAGCATTTAAAAAAAAAAAATATTAATCCTCAAATTTTAGTTGTTCTTTTGGCTAATGCTCCAACTATAAAATCTGAATGGATAAAAAAATGTTTAGATATCATATTAAAGAATAAAAAAATTAGTGCTGTTGTACCTGTTATTGAGAATAACGACCATCACCCAATTAGAGCAAAAAAAATATCTAAAGGATATCTAAAAGGATATATTAAATCCAAATCAAATATGTCTTCTAATAGACAAGATTTAGAAAAAAATTATTTTTTATGTCATAATTTTTGGGTAATAAGAACTAGTTCAATAAATAAAAATGATGGTTTTCATCCTTGGAAATTTATGGGTAAAAAAGTTAAACCTTTTATAATTAAACATTCAATTGATATACACAATTATGAAGACGTACTTTTAGCAAATCATCTAGTAAAAAAATTAAAAATTATTTAATGAACTATTATTTAAATCTTTTACTTTTAAAATATTTAAGTTAAAATATCTTAAGATTGAATTTAAATTATTATTATTAATGCAAATTAAATTTTTACAAAAAAAACCTTATTATATCTTTGTTATTGAAAACTTTTTAAATGATAATGAGTATAATTTAATAGATAACAATTTTCCAAATGTAGAAACAGAATTATCACCTACTTTTGAATATAAAAACAGGCGTAGACTCGCAAATTATGATAAAAATTATAAAGATTTAAAAGATGATGGAAATTTATCAATAAAAGTTATAGAAGAAAAATTTAATGATAAATTTTTTATTGATCTAATAAAAAAGCTTAAAAAAGAAATTTTTATATCTAGATTAAAAAATTTAACTAATCTTAGTAATCTAAAAAACTTATATGCAATTTTTAGAAAAATAAAAATAGTAGATAGCTCACAAAACAAAACTTTATTTCAAAAAATTTTTCAATCAAATTATCAAAAAGCTTTTGATATATCTTATATGTATAACAATTCATACATCACTCCTCATACAGACAAAACATCAAAACTTTTGTCTTTAATGCTTTATTTCCCTACAAAAAATTTAGAAAATATAGATATAGGTACAACTTTTTATCATTCAAAACTTAAAAATTTTAGTAATAAAGAATATTATTTTAATTTTGATAATGATAAAAATAATTTTTTAGCTGAAAATGAAGATGATGATTTTTTTAATAAAAACTTTAAAGAAACCATAACTTTCCCATTTAAAAAGAAAGATTTATATTGTTTTATTAAGTCTGATACTTCTTGGCATTCAGTTAAAAAACTAAATATTCCTGATAATGAGGTAAGAAAATCAATTAATATAAATCTTAAAACTTGAATGATTTACTTTAATTAATTTATTTTTTTCATAAGTTATGTATTATATTCAAGTATCTAAAGATTTTAACTTTCAGTATATGAATAAATAAACAATAATTTTAAATGATTGAATATTCAAAAAAATTTGAAAAAATGAGAGTTGCTGGAAATTTAGCAGCAAGAACTTTGGATATGTTAACAGACTTTATAAAGGAAGATATTTCAACTGACTACATAGATAAATTAGGTTACGAGTTTATAAGAGATAATGGAGGTTATTCTGCTCCACTATATTATAGAGGGTTCACAAAATCATTATGTACATCTATAAATCATGTTATTTGTCATGGCATACCCTCTGATAGGATTCTAAGGGATGGTGATGCTATCAATGTAGACATAACCGCAGTTGTAGATGAGCATTATGGTGACACTAGTCGAATGTTTTCTATTGGAAAAACATCTGTAAAATTAAATAACTTAATTGATACAACATACGAATCTATGATGAGGGCAATAAAAATTTTAAAACCTGGAATTAAACTTGGTGATATCGGGTTTGAAATACAGTCATTTGTTGAAGAAAAAGGTTTTTCTGTAGTAAGAGATTTTTGTGGTCATGGGATTAGTACAATTTTTCATGAACCTCCAAATATTCTTCACTATGGTAAAAAAAATACAGGTATGGATCTAAGACCAGGTATGACCTTTACAATAGAGCCAATGATTAATTCAGGAAAATTTGCTGTTAAAATGTTAAATGATGGCTGGACTGCTGTCACAAAAGATAAATCATTATCAGCACAATTTGAACATACGCTGGGAATTACTGAAAATGGTTATGAAATTTTTACAAAATCTGCTAAAGATTACTTTAAGCCTCCTTACTTATAACTAATGATAAAAAGATACTCGCGAAAAGAACTAACTGACATTTGGTCAGAGGAAAATAAATACAAAATTTGGCTAGACGTCGAAGTTGCTGCAGCTCAAGCAATGGAAAAACTTGGTCAAATTCCCAAGGGAGTTTCTTTAGTTGTAAGGAAAAAAACTAAGATAAATGTAAAAAGAATTCATCAAATTGAAAGCCTAGTTAAACACGATGTGATAGCATTTTTAACTTCTATTACTGAAAAAGCTGGAATAAAAGCTAGATACTTACACCAAGGTATGACTTCATCTGACGTATTGGATACAAGCTATAATATTCAATTAGTTCAATCAGGAAAAGTAATTCTTAAAGATTTGGATGAAATTTTAAAAGTACTAAAAAAACAGGCAAGAAAATATAAATTTACTCCCTGCATAGGAAGAAGCCACGGGATACATGCTGAACCAATCACATTTGGCTTAAAATTAGCTTCTTTTTATGAAGAGTTCAAAAGAAATAAAAAGAGATTGGTTGATGCAATAAGTGAAGTTTCTACATGTGCAATCTCAGGTGCTGTTGGGACATATGCAAATATAAATCCAAATGTTGAAAAACATGTTGCAAAAAAACTTGGTTTAAAAGTTGAACCAATATCAACTCAAGTGATTCCAAGAGACAGGCATGCTTTTTATTTTTCAATTCTTGGAATTATAGCTGGTTCAATTGAAAGAGTGGCTATTGAAATTAGACATTTACAGAGAACTGAAGTTTATGAATTACAAGAGTTTTTTTCTAAAAATCAGAAAGGATCTTCGGCTATGCCACATAAAAAAAATCCTATCTTAAGTGAAAACTTAACTGGACTAGCGAGAATGGTCAGAAGTGCTGTTGTTCCAGCATTAGAAAATATTGCCTTGTGGCACGAAAGAGATATTTCCCATTCAAGTGTTGAGAGAAATATTGGTCCCGATGCAAATATTACAACTGATTTTGCTTTAGTTAGATTAACAAATATCTTAGATAATATGATTGTTTATCCAAAAAAAATGTTAGAAAATTTAAATTTAACCAAAGGTTTAATTTTTTCACAAGAAGTGATGCTGGAATTAACTAAATCTGGTTTAAGTAGAGAACAGTCGTATAAAATAGTTCAAAATTATGCCAAAAAATGTTTTGCAGAAAATTTAGATTTATTTAATATTATTTCTTCTGATAAATTTATTATGAATAAAATTACACCAAAAAGGTTAAAGTCTATATTTAGTTATTCCAAACACTTTAAAAATGTAAATTTAATCTTTAGGAGAGTTTTTAAATAATGAAAAAAGGTAAAAAATTATTCGAAGGTAAAGCTAAAATTATCTATGCCACAAATGATAAAAATTTAGTTATTCAGTATTTTAAAGACGATGCAACTGCGTTTAATAATCAAAAAAAATCTATCATAGAAGGTAAGGGTGTTTTAAATAATAGAATTTCAGAATATATTCTTTCAAATCTATCGCAGATTGGAATTAAGAATCATTTAGTGAAAAGACTTAATATGCGTGAACAGATTATAAATTTAGTTGAGATAATTCCTATTGAATTTATTGTTAGAAATGTTGCAACAGGATCCATTACAAAAAGATTGGGAATTGAAGATGGTACAATTTTAAAGGAACCTTTAATTGAATACTGTCTGAAAGATGACAAATTGGGAGACCCTTTAATTGCTGAAGAGCATATTATAGCTTTTGATTGGGCCTCAAAAAAAGAAATAGACAAAGTGAAAAAGATGATTTTAAGGATTAACGACTTCATGATTGGTATGTTTAGAGGTGTTGGCATCAAATTAATTGATTTTAAATTAGAGTTTGGAAGAATTAAACTTAATGGAAAAGATGAAGTAATTTTAGCTGATGAAATAAGCCCTGATACCTGCAGACTTTGGGATAGCATTACAGATAAGAAGCTTGATAAAGACAGGTTTAGAAAAGATTTGGGAGATTTAATCCCAGCATATACAGAAGTTGCTAAAAGACTAGGAATCCTTCACGAACAATCAAATGTTTCAGCAGTTAATATTACAAAATTGTCTTCTGTTAAAAGAAAAGATAAATGAAAATTTCAGTAATTATAACTCTTAAAAAAGATGTTCTAGATCCTCAGGGAAAAGTTATTCATCAAACATTAGAGGGTATGGGCTTTAATGATCTTAATAATGTGAGACAGGGTAAATACTTTGAAATTGATACTAAAGAGAACGACTCTAAAGAGGCTAAAGAAAAAGTTGAAGAAATGTGCAAAAAACTTTTAGCTAATCTAGTTATTGAAAATTACGAAATTATTAACGTACAATAATTAATGAAATCATCAGTTATTACATTTCCTGGTTCTAATTGTGATCGGGATATAGATGTTGCTTTAAAGAAATTTGGCTTCAATAACAAAATGGTTTGGCATGGTGATGCTGAGCTTCCCAAAAGTGATTTGATTGTTTTACCTGGTGGTTTTTCTTACGGAGATTATCTTCGTTGTGGAAGTATGGCCTCTAAATCAAAAATAATGAAATCAGTAATTAATTTTGCAAACTCTGGTGGCATGGTAATGGGTATTTGCAACGGATTTCAAATTCTAGTTGAAGCAGGTTTACTTCCTGGGGTATTGTTAAGAAATAAATACTTAGAATTTATTTGTAAAAATGTATTTGTCAAAATCAATAATAAACAAAATAAATATTTTAAAAATATTGATAATGAAATTTTAGAATTTCATATAGCACATAATGAAGGAAACTATTTTTGTACACAAGATCAAATAAAAAAGATCACTGACAATGAACAAATTGCAATCAGTTATTGTAACAAAGATGGTCTCATTGAAGAACAATTTAACCCTAACGGATCTATAAAAAATATTGCTGGTATCTTAAATAAAGAAAAAAATATTTTAGGAATGATGCCCCATCCAGAAAGAATGATAGACTCTTCACTTTCAGGCGAAGATGGTTCACTTTTTTTTAATAATTTAATTAATAATTTAAAATGATTGTAAATGAACAGGTAGCTACAGATCATGGTCTTAAAAAAGATGAATATGCTAAGATTTGTAAGCTACTTAAAAGAACTCCAAATATTACTGAACTTGGAATTTTCTCTGCAATGTGGAATGAACACTGTTCTTATAAATCTTCAAAACTTCACTTAAAAAAACTGCCAACAAAAGGTAAACAGGTTATCCAAGGCCCTGGTGAAAATGCAGGGGTTATTGATATTGGTGACAATGATGCAATTGTATTCAAAATTGAAAGTCATAACCACCCATCTTTTATTGAACCTTTTCAAGGAGCTGCAACAGGTGTTGGTGGCATTATGAGAGATGTATTTACAATGGGAGCAAGACCTATTGCTAATTTAAACTCTATTCATTTTGGATCACCACAAAATAAAAAAACTAAAAATTTATTAAGAGGTGTGGTTCACGGTATTGGTGGATACGGCAACTGCATGGGTGTTCCAACAATTGCTGGACAAACAACCTTTGATAGCTCTTATAATGGTAACATTTTAGTAAATGCAATGACCCTAGGGTTGGTTAAAAAAGACAAGATTTTTTACTCGAAAGCATCAGGTTTAAATAAACCAGTTATTTATGTTGGCTCAAAAACAGGCCGTGATGGAATTCATGGTGCAACTATGGCCTCTGCAAGTTTTGATGAAAAAATTGAAGAAAAAAAACCAACTGTTCAGGTTGGAGATCCTTTTACAGAAAAGTTGCTTCTTGAAGCTTGTCTAGAGTTAATGTCAGGAGATTCAATTATAGCGATTCAAGATATGGGGGCAGCTGGACTTACTTCTTCAAGTATTGAAATGGCTTCAAAAGGAAATCTTGGAATCGAAATTAATTTAAACGAAGTTCCCTGTAGAGAAGCAAGCATGACACCATATGAAATTATGCTTTCTGAAAGCCAAGAGAGAATGTTAATTGTTTTAGAAAACGGTAAAGAGGAACAGGCTAAAAAAATATTTGATAAATGGAATTTAGATTTTGCAGTCATAGGTAAAACTAATAAATCTAAAAAAATTGAACTTTATTTTGATGATCAACAAGTTGCAAATATTCCAATTAATATATTGGTTGAAAACTCACCAATGTATGATCGTAAATGGAAAAAAGCAAAATTACCAAAAAAAAATAAAATTAAAAAAGAAGATCTTAAAAATTTAAAGATAATTGATGTGTTAAAAAAAGTTTTATCAAATCCAAATGTCTGTAGCAAAGAGTGGATTTGGCAACAATATGATCATACGGTTATGGGTGACACTATTCAAAAACCGGGTGGTGACTCAGGGGTTGTTAGAGTGCATGGTACAAATAAAGCAGTTGCAGCATCTGTAGACTCGTCTGCTGTTTATTGTTGGGCTCATCCTTTAACAGGGGGGAAACAAGTAGTTTGTGAAAGCTTTAGAAATCTAATTTCAGTTGGAGCAAAACCAATTGCTATTACTAACTGTTTAAATTTTGGTAGTCCCGAGAATGAAGATAACATGGGTGAGTTTGTTGAATGTGTTCAAGGTATTGGTGAAGCTAGTGAGTATTTAAAATTTCCAGTGGTCTCTGGAAATGTATCGTTTTATAATCAAACAAAAGAAGAAGGTATAAAACCTACCCCATCCATTGGTGGCGTTGGTTTAATAAAAGATTATAAAAAAATGATCACAATGGATTTTAAAGAAATTAATAATATTGTTTTAGTGATAGGCAAAACAGAAGGTCATATAGATCAAAGCTTGTTTGCGAGAAATATTTTGGATGAGAAAAATGGCCCACCTCCAGAAATTAATCTTTTTAATGAAAAAAATAATGGTGAAACTTTATTAAAATTGATCGATCATGGCTTAATTCAATGTGCACATGACGTCTCGTTAGGTGGTATAATTACTGCTGTGAGTAAAATGTGCATTAAAGCAAACAAAGGTATCCAGCTAAACAAACCAAGATATTTGATTAGTGAAATAGAGTATTTGTTTGCTGAAGATCAAGGAAGGTACATTGTTGAAATTAACCCCAATGAATTAAAAAAAGTTACTGACATTTTAAACAATAATGCTGTACATTTTGATGAATTAGGAACAATCAACAAAGATCAATTAATAATTAATGAAAAGACAAAAGTAACAATTGACGAATTAAGAACATCTAATACAAATTGGTTAACAGATTATATGAGCAAATAATGGCAATGGATTTAAAAGAAATAGAGAGTTTGATCAAAGAGGCATTAACAGATGCAACGGTTGAAATACAAGATTTAGCTGGTGATGGTAATCATTATTCGGCGACAGTTACCTCATCTCATTTTTCAGGTAAGAGTAAAATTGAACAACATAAAATGGTATACAATTCTCTCAAAGGTAAAATGGGAAATGAATTACACGCCTTAGCAATTAAAACAAAGGAACAATAATGGATGACAACACAAAAAATTTAATTCAAAATCAAATCAATAGTAATGAAGTCTGTTTATTTATGAAAGGAACGCCAGACGCTCCTCAGTGTGGGTTTTCAATGGCTATATCAAACATGTTAAAAATTCTTGAAGTAAATTTTCAAGGTGTAAATGTTTTAGAAGATCAAAATGTTAGAGAAGGAATAAAAGAATTTAGTGACTGGCCTACGATACCTCAATTGTATATTAAAAAAGAATTTATTGGTGGATGTGACATTATAAAAGAAATGTATGAAAATGGTGAACTTAAAAAAGTTCTTGAAGATAAAGGAATTAATTTTAAGAAATAATACTATCTAGAATAGTATTCAATAACTAGGTTTGGCTCCATAACTATTGGGTAAGGAACCTCCTCAAATTTTGGAACTCTAACAAATTTTAATTTTTTATTTTTTTCATCCATCTGAATGTACTCTGGAATTTCTCTTTCTTTATTAGCTAACGCAATATCAATGATAGCTAGCTGTTTGGATTTATCTCTGATTTCGATTGAGTCTTCTTCTCTAACTACATAGCTACCAATATTAACTTTTTTACCATTAACTTTTATATGTCCATGATTAATTAACTGTCTTGCAGAGAACACTGTTGTTGCAAATTTTGCTCTATAAATAATAGCATCCAATCTTCTTTCTAGAAGACCGATAAGGTTTTCACTGGTATCACCTTTAAGCATTGTTGCTTTTTTGTAAATATTCCTGAATTGTCTTTCGTTAATATTACCGTAATAAGCTTTTAACTTTTGCTTAGCTTGTAATTGAATTCCGTAATCAGAAGGCTTTCCTTTTCTACCTTGACCGTGTTGTCCAGGACCATAATCTCTTTTATTAAAAGGACTTTTGGGTCTTCCCCATAAGTTAACTTTTAACCTTCTGTCTACTTTATGTTTAGAGTTTAATCTTTTTGTCATTTGATTATGGGGTTTATAAACTCACACATCATTTTGTCAATCAACGTTTTTTACCTAAACTAGCAAATACGCTAGCTAAAATACGTGTTTCTTTAGATGATAATTCCATCCTATAGAAAATATTTCTAAGGTTTTCCAGCATAATTGGCTTTTTTTCTTTTGGTTTGAAGAAGTTTATTTCATCTAAATTTTTAATACAAAGATTTGTCATTGAAAGTATCTCTTTTTTTGAAGCTTTTTTTACTTTTTTGGATTTATTAAAATTAGAAATCTTAGATTTCATGATATTTGAAACATATTGTGCAATAACAATTAAACTGTGAGAAAGATTTAAAGATTTGAAATCAGGATTTGTTGGAATTTGCAATGTACAATTGGCATAACTTATCTCATTATTAGAAAGTCCTGAAGCCTCTGACCCAAAAAGAAAAGCTACTTTTTTATTAAAATCTATCTTTTTTAAATCTTCCAATTGAATATGTTTAATATTCTTATTTCTAAATCTTGCTGATGTAGCAATTACATAATCAATATCTTTTATAGTTGATTCCAAATTTTCAAACACTTGAGCTTTTTTTATAATATTTTTTGCACCAACTGATGTAGCTAAAATCTTATCATTAGGAAAAATTGGTTTTGGGTTGATCACAATTAATTTTTGAAAATTAAAATTTTTCATTCCTCTTGCACATGCTCCTATATTTTCAGACAGTTGGGGCTTATGTAATATGAAGCTAATGTTATTGAGTGTCATAAATATTGATTTATCAAAGACTACAAGCTTGCGGGAGCTTTATCTTTGAATAATTTATAATCCAAACTATCAACCAGGGCTTTGAATGAAGCTTCAATTATGTTTGGTGACACCCCAATAGTAAACCAATTTACTCCACTTGAGTCTGTACTTTCAATTGAAACTCTAGTTACCGCTTCAGTACCAGTATTTAAAATTCTAACTTTGTAATCAACTAATTTTAAATCTTTTAAATACTCAGAATATTTTGCAAGCTTATTAACATTTTTTCTTATGGCATTATCCAGTGCATTTACAGGTCCATTGCCTTGACCTTCACATAATATCTTTTTACCATCAACTTCTAGCAGTGCTTTTGCGTTAGAGATTATTTTGCCTGCGTTATTTTTTTTTACTGTTACATCGTACTCATTAATCAAGATGTACCGTGGAATTTCACCCATTAATCTTCTTGCTAACAATTCAAATGAAGCGTCTGCTCCATCAAAACTATACCCTATAAATTCTCTATCTTTAACTTCTTCCAAAAGTTTTTTAATTTTTGGATCATTTTTTTTTATTTCTATACCAATTGATTTTAACCTAGATAATATATTTGATTGACCCGCCTGATCTGATACCACAATATTTCTTGAATTCCCTACTTCCTCAGGATCAATATGCTCGTAGGTTTTTGGATTTTTTTGAACTGCCGAAACATGCATTCCACCTTTGTGTGAAAATGCTGAAGCACCAACATAAGGTAAATGTTTATTTGATTTTCTGTTCAAAAGTTCATCTAATAATCTTGAACATTGAGTTAGGTTTTTTAAATTTTCATATCTAATATTAACTTTAAATTTTTCACTAAAATCCTTTTTTAAAAATAAAGTAGGAATTAATGACATCAAATTTGCATTTCCACACCTTTCTCCAAGTCCATTTATAGTTCCTTGAATTTGTCTCACTCCTGCTTGAACTGCAGTCAAGGTATTTGCCACAGCATTTTCAGTATCATTATGTGCGTGAATACCTAAATTTTTTCCAGGAATATGCTTTATAACATCGAATACAATTTTATTCACTTCTTGAGGCAAAGTTCCCCCATTAGTATCACATAAAACAATCCATCTAGCACCTTGGTCATGAGCTGCTTTTATACATGCAATTGCATAATCTGGATTAGATTTATAACCATCAAAAAAATGTTCAGCATCAAACGTGAATTCTTTATTTGAGTTTACTACGTGATTTGCACTTTCACTAATATTAGCTAGATTTTGTTCTTTAGAAATACCTAGGGCTACATCAACATGAAAATCCCACGATTTTCCAAATAAACAAATAGAAGAACATTTCGAATTAATCAATGAAGATAACATTGGATCATTTTCTGCACTATGTTCAGATTTTTTTGTCATACCAAAAGCAGTTAATTTTGCTGCCTTAAAATTATGATCCCTATTAAAAAATTCAGTATCAGTTGGGTTTGCCCCTGGCCAACCAGCCTCGATATAATCTACACCTAGGTTATCTAAAGCTGCAGAAATTTTTAGCTTATCATCAATTGAAAAATCAACACCCTGAGTTTGTGCACCATCTCTGAGAGTTGTATCGAATATGTAAATTTGTTCCTTACTCATTTTAATTTCCAAATAGTTTTACCATCTTTGTCTTCTATTAAAACACCTTTATCTAAAAGAAAGTTTCTAATATTATCAGCTTCTTCATAGTTTTTATTTTCTCTAGCTTTATTTCTAAGGTCAATTTTACTTTCTATTTCAGTTTCAGTTATATTCATTTTTTTTTTTTTATAACTTAACCACATGTCTTTAGTTTCGTTAAGTAAACCAATAAAATTACACGCAGTATTAAAGATTTTTTTATCTATTTCTTTTCCCTTGGCCGCTTTATCATAAAGTTTATGTAAGTTAGCGATATAACCAGGTGTATTAATATCATCATACAAAGGTTGTAATATTTCTTCACTTAAGTCACTACTTGAAGGCACATAAACATTGTACCATTTATCAATAGTTCTTTGACAGTCATCTAATAACTTGTCATTCCAATCTAAGGGCTGTTTATAATGAGCACTAATCAATGCAAGTCTTAAAACTTGTCCACTAATCTTATTTCTAAAAGTCTTTATCTTTAAAATATTTCCCTGTGATTTAGCCATTTTTTCATTGGACATTGTAACGAATGCGTTATGTAGCCAGTAATTAGCGAAAAACCTAGTCTCATTTGCACATCTTGATTGGGCTATTTCATTTTCATGATGAGGAAAAATTAAGTCTATCCCACCTCCATGAATATCAAATTCATTACCTAAAAATTTTTTTGACATAGCGGAGCATTCTAAATGCCACCCAGGTCTCCCCCTTCCCCACGGAGATTTCCATGAAGGCTCATCATCTAATGAAGGCTTCCATAAAACAAAATCTTCTGGATTTTTTTTGTTGTCACTTACTTCTATCCTTGATCCAGCAATTAAGTCCTCTAATTTTTTATTTGATAACTGTCCATAATCAGAAAACTTTTTAACTTCAAAATATACATGACTTTTTTTTTTATAAGCATAACCTTTTTTGATTAATTCCAAAATCATTTCAATCATTAAATCAATATATTCAGTTGCTTTGGGCTCTTGTGATGGTTTTTCACAATTTAAATAATTACAGTCCTGGTTAAAACTTTGAATAACATTTTTAGTTAATTCTGAAATAGATATTTTTTTTTCATTTGATGCTTTAATTATTTTGTCATCTACGTCAGTTATATTTCTTACATAGGTTACTGATGAAAATTTATTTTTTAGAATCTTGAAAAGAATATCAAAAATAACTATTGGTCTAGCATTACCAACATGTGCATCATCATAAACAGTAGGACCACAAACATACATACCAATGTTATTTTCATTAATTGGAATAAATTTTTCTTTTTTATTTGTAAGATTGTTTGTTAAAAAAATATCTTTACTCATGGTTTTAGAAATATACTTAATTTATAGATTTGTGAATCTATTTGATTAATTAGGAATTTTGCATACAGGAATAGGCTCCATTTTATGCAAATTTTGTTTTCTTATAGTTTCGTATTTAGCTCTATTTGGTGAATTTGGATTATTCATAGCTTCTTCTAATTCGTGATACTGTAAACCAAGTTGACCCTCATCAGTTCTACCATCATCCCATAAACCATCTGTTGGTGGGGCATCAATAATTTCTTTTAAAATTTCTAATTCTTTTCCAAGCTCCCAAACATCTGATTTATTGCAATCAGCCAATGGAGATATGTCAACTCCTCCATCACCATATTTTGTATAAAAACCTACACCAAAATCTTCAACTTTATTACCCGTTCCTACTACAATACCTTTGTTGGCTGCAGCTACTTGATAAAGAGTTGTCATTCTTAATCTAGCTCTTGAATTCGCCATTCCGAGTTCATTATTGAAATTTGACAAACTTGAACCAAAGGTTGAGAAAAGTTCATCTAAATTAATTGTATGTGCTTCAACATTTTTAAATTTATTAACCAACCATTTCTGATGTTTTAAACTTAAATCATGTTGGTCAGATTTCTGTTTAATAGGCATTGAAAGAACTATAGTTTTTAAGCCTGTCATAGCGCTTAATGTACTTGATACAGATGAGTCTATCCCACCAGAAATCCCAATAACTAATGATTTTGCTTTACTAGGCATGTGCTCAACATAAGCCTTGATCCAGTTTAATATATATTTAGCTTTTTCTGAAGAATTCATTAATTTAATTTAACCAGCTTATATTTGAAAGCAATAGTTTATGATGCCACCTGAATAGCATTTTTAGAATAATTGCTATTCTTTTTAATTTCATCTGAAATCAAAAATGCAAGTTCTAAAGCTTGATTAGCATTTAGTCTGGGATCACAGTGAGTATGATATCTTGACGATAAGTCTTTATCAGAAATTTTTTGAGCTCCACCAGTGCACTCTGTTACATTTTGACCAGTTAGCTCAATATGTAATCCACCTGCATAACTACCTTCACTTTGGTGACATGCAAATACGTTTTTTACTTCACTTAACACGCTGTTAAATGGTCTTGTTTTAAATCCAGTCGTAGCTTTAATTGTATTACCATGACAAGGGTCACAAGACCAAATTACATTAAGACCTTCTTTTTTAATTGCTCTAATTAATCTAGGTAAATGTTTTGATACATTGTCATAACCAAATCTTGAAATTAATGTGATCTTACCTTTTTCGTTAGTTGGGTTAATCTTGTTACACAAACTAATTAAATCGTTTGGTTTTAAAGTTGGTCCACATTTAATGCCTATTGGGTTTTCAATACCTCTGCAAAACTCAACATGTCCACCATCAATCTGCCTTGTTCTGTCACCTATCCAAACAAAGTGAGCTGATGTGTCATGATTTTCCCCTGTGGTTGAATCTGTTCTTGTCATAGTTTCTTCAAATGGAAGATGTAATGCCTCATGAGAAGTCCAATAATTTACAGTTTTTAGTCTTCTATTGAAATCAGAATTAATTCCACAAGCATCCATAAATGCTAGAGCATCAGCAATTCTATCTTCTAATTCTTTAAATCTTTTTAATTCTGGGCTGTTTTTTATAAACCCAAGATTCCAAGTATGAACATTTTGTAGATCAGCAAAACCACCATGGCAAAAAGCTCTTATAAGATTTAATGTTGCTGCTGATTGAGAAT
>Ga0307986_10001048_pt1 | contig 20434 bp, 16 predicted proteins | sample EllFjometageno82_FD_203170 | JGI IMG/M metagenome (GOLD analysis project Ga0307986, IMG submission 203170) | Marine microbial communities from Ellis Fjord, Antarctic Ocean - #82 | ecosystem: Environmental > Aquatic > Marine > Unclassified | place: Southern Ocean | collected 2014-10-09
CATATGCTACATACAATATGTCTGTTAGAGCATCAGCAACTTCTAAAAGATCTTTGTTTTCCATTGCAACCCTGAGTTCGTCCAGTTCCTCCTTAATTAATTCATATCTAAGTAAGTTAATCTTATCACTACTAAAAGAAGCTTTGGTTTTAACTTCTTGACCAAAGGTTTCCATAAAAGTTTTTACTTTGTTAAAATTTGACATTTAGCTCCTGTAAATTTTTAAAAAATTAATGTATAAATATAATAAATTATTATTTATATATTAACCAATGAAATTAAGAAAAGAATTTGATAGTATAGGTAGTGTTAATGTACCTGCTGATAAATACTGGGGTGCATCAACTCAAAGGTCTAATAAATTTTTTAATATTGGAAAAATTTTAGTTAATATCTCAATAATAAAATCAATTGCTATCATCAAAAGATCAGCCTCTTTAGTCCATTACAAAGAAAAGCAAATTAATAAAAAGATAACAAAATCAATAATAAAAGCCTCCGACGAAGTGATTAAGGGAAAGTTGGATGAAAATTTTCCATTAAAAGTTTGGCAAACTGGTTCTGGCACTCAAACAAATATGAATGTTAATGAGGTAATTTCAAATAGAGCAATTGAAATAATGGGTGGAAAAAAAGGTTCAAAAAATCCTGTTCATCCAAATGACCATGTAAATAAATCACAATCTACAAATGATGTTTTTCCTACAGCTATGCATATATCTATTGCTCAAGAAACTACTTTAAAACTATTACCAAATTTAAAAATTTTAGAAAGAGAATTGGCAAAAAAATCTAAAGAATTTAAAGATATTATCAAAATTGGTAGAACTCATTTACAAGATGCAACACCATTGTCACTTGGCCAGGAATTTTCAGGATATCAAGTTCAGTTAAAAAAATGTATTAAAAGAATAGAGTATGCTCTTAAAGAGATATATTTCCTTGCACAGGGAGGTACCGCAGTAGGAACTGGTATTAATTCCAAAAGAGGGTTTGATAAAAAAATTATAAAAGAAATCGCCAAATATACCAAAATACCTTTTAAACCAGCTAGTAATAAGTTTGCAGAATTAGCAGCTCATGACTCAATCGTAAACTTTTCAGGAACATTAAACACCTGTGCTGTTTCATTGATGAAAATATCAAATGATATAAGATTTTTAGGGTCAGGACCTAGGGCTGGTTATGGCGAATTAACACTTCCAGAAAATGAGCCTGGCTCATCAATTATGCCAGGGAAAGTTAATCCTACTCAATGTGAAGCAGTGACAATGGTTTGTGCAAATGTAGTTGGTAATCATACAGGAATTACCATGGCTGGCTCTCATGGGCATTTTGAATTGAATGTATTCAAACCAATGATTGCTCACAACATACTACAATCAATAGACCTTATTGCTGACAGTACTAGAAACTTTGCAATTTATTGTGTGAAAGGAATTCGGGCTAATAAAAAAAGAATTAAAGAACATTTGGATAATTCTTTGATGCTTGTGACTGCGCTAGCTCCACATATTGGATATGATAATTCTGCAAGAATTGCAAAAACAGCTTTAAAAAATGGAACTACACTAAAACATGAAGCTCTAAAAACAGGCCTTATTAAAGAAAAAGACTATGAGCAAATAGTAGATCCTAGAAAAATGATCTACCCTTCATAGGCCTTAAATAATTCATTCAATAGCCGTCTACTTTTATTTAAATTATTAATGTTGTTGTCTTTAAAGCTATCAATTATTGTTAATAAATTATCATTAACTTCATTGTTATCTATTTTAACATTATTAAACTCAATCTCATTAGTAAAAAAATCATAATCTAAATTAATTAAAATTTCTTTAAATTCTTTTCTAAACTTTTTATTTGTTTGAAGAAAAGAAAATAAATTATCAAAATTCTTAATATTAATTTTAATATCAGTATTTAAAAATAACTTATCGTTTTTAGTAAATAAATCACTATTGCTTAATTCTAATAAACCTATTCTGTCATTAATTAATTTTGTTTTATCAAAATTTATTTTTCCATTAACAATATTAAATTTAATTTTTGCATTTTGAAAAATTTCTCCTCTTTTTTTTGTATTTGTGATTATGGAGGTATTTAGATTTATACTTTCATTAAACAATAATTCAGTTTTGAGAAATTCAGTCACAATAGAATTAATGTTTAACAATTCAGATATCTCATAATCACCTAAATCAATTTTCAAATTTAAATCAAATGGATTAATTGATAACTCGCCATTATAGTTAATTTTAGAATCATATATCTCAGAATTATCAGACTGAAAAAAAATTATACTATCTTCAACTTTATAACTTGTATTAATTGTAGAATTTAAAAATGAAATAATACTTTTTCCATTAATAAGCTCATCTTTATTTTTTTTAAATTTATTAAAAATATTTAATTTAAGAGTTTTGGCTTTAAAATTAATTGTTTTATCTTTTATAGAGTCTTTTTTATCTTTAAAAGTAAGAGTAAAAGGCACTTTAAAAACTTTTCCTCTCAAGTCGAACAGGTTAAATAGATTTTGATCATCAAAAAATAAAAATGCTTTATCTATCTTTATAATTGTAATTGTTTCATATGAATTATCTTTAAAAAAAATATTACTATTACTAATTTTAATTTTTTTATTAGAAAAATGATTATTACTAAACTTACTTAGTAATTTTAAGTCTTTTCTTGATAATGAAAAATTAGCTTTATTAATAATCACTTTTTTAATATTCATTTTTTTTTTATCAAAAAAATTTGATTGATGTAGGAACACTTTTAAATTCTTAATTTCAGCTATTGATTTGGGTTTTTTGATTTCATCTAAAAAAATCTTAGAATCTTTTATTAAAAAATGTGGGGTAGGCAAAATGCGGTAAGCAATATCAGATGAAGCACTTATATTAATTTTAAATTCATCTAGTAATTTACTTTCAATAGTCGTTTGTACCCATGTTTTGTCATATATAATGGGTATCAATAGGTAAAATAGATAAAAGAACAATAAACTAATAAAAGTTATTAAATATTTATTAAAATTACTAATCTTGAAATTATTATTTGTTTTATTCTGAACTTTGAATATTGTCTTTTCAATTAAGTTATTAAATTTTTTAACAATTTGTTTCATAAATACTGTTGAAGTTTAATTAGCTTATAATCAAATTTTAAAAATGATAAACTCTGAATATTTAAAAAACCTAAATAATGCACAGAAAGAAGCCGTTTTACACTTAGATGGCCCATTACTTATAGTAGCTGGTGCTGGTTCAGGAAAAACCAAAGTTCTAACGTCTAGAATTGCACATATCATTAAAGAGAAGAAAGCATTTCCTAATCAGATACTATCTGTAACCTTCACTAATAAGGCTGCGAAAGAAATGCAAAACAGAGTAAGTTCAATTCTTAATTCTGAAGCTATAGGATTATCTTGGCTTGGAACATTTCACTCAATCTGTGCAAAATTATTAAGAAAACATGCAGCTGCTGCAGGATTAACATCTAACTTTACAATTATTGATACAGATGATCAGGTAAGATTAATTAAAAACATATGTAAAGCCGAAAATATAGACATCAAACAATTAGCTCCTAAATATATCTTATCAATTATTGATAAATGGAAAAATAAAGGTTTTTATCCTAACGAAGTCATAATTAATAAGAATGATATATATGAAAAAACTGTACTTCCTCTTTATAGAATTTATCAACAAAAATTATTAGATTTAAACGCTTGTGACTTTGGTGATCTAATCTTACATGTTGTCAAAATTTTAGAAAAAAATTTAGATATAAGAGAGATTTACTCAAATAACTTTAAATACATACTGGTAGATGAATATCAGGATACAAATTATATTCAAAGTAGATGGCTCAATTTATTATCTGAAAAACATAAAAACCTTTGCTGTGTAGGAGATGATGATCAATCTATATATAGCTGGAGAGGAGCGGAAATTAAGAATTTTTTAGAATTTGATCAAGTTTATAAAGGCTCAAAAGTAATTAGACTGGAAGAAAATTATCGATCATCTCAAAATATTTTATCTGTTGCGTCTAATCTTATTGCAAACAATCAAAATAGAATTGGAAAAACCCTAAAAACTACTATGGAAGAGGGAGATCTTGTCAAGCTAAATTGTTTTAAAAATGGTAAAGATGAGGCTATAGGGATATCTGATGAAATTGAAAAAAGATCAAAAAAAAAATATTCACTTAATAATATTGCAATTTTGGTTAGAGCAATATTTCAAACAAGAGAGTTTGAAGAACGTTTTTTGAAAATCGGATTACCTTATAGAATTTTAGGGGGGACAAAATTTTATGAGAGAAGTGAAATCAAAGACTGTGTTGCATATCTAAGACTAATTCATCAACCAAAAGATGATTTAGCCTTTGGCAGAATAGTAAATAACCCCAAAAGATCAATTGGAGAAAGTACAATAAAACTGATTCATGAATTTTCAAAAAATAATTCAGTAAGTTTAGAGATTGCCTCCAAAAAATTAATTGAACAAAATTTAATCAAACCAAAAACTAAAATAGGTTTAAGTTCTTTTTTATTTTTGATTGATAAATGGAGAAATGATATTAATTTTAAAAAAATAAATCATATTAAATTGTTACAATTAATTTTAGATGAGTCCGGCTATTCAGCCATGCTTAAAAACAAAAAAGATTTAGAAAATGAAAATAGATTAGAAAATATTAAAGAACTTTTAAGCGCTATGAAAGAATTTGATGATTTGGAAGCTTTTTTGGAACATGTGGCATTAGCAACCTCAATAGATCAAGATTGGGATGGTGAAAAAGTTAATATGATGACAATGCATGGTTCAAAAGGCCTTGAATTTGATGTTGTTTTTTTACCTGGATGGGAAGAGGGTCTTTTCCCTCACCAAAAATCTATTGAAGAAAAAGGTCAAAACGGACTTGAAGAAGAGAGAAGGCTGGCTTATGTTGGCATAACTAGGGCTAAAAAAAAAGCTCTTATATCATTTGCAATGAATAGGTTTTATCAAGGTAATTGGATTGATAGTATGGCTTCTAGATTTATTGATGAATTGCCTGAAAAATTTTTAGAAAAAAATTCATTTTTTGATGACGCTAAGAATGATGATGATGATTTTGAATTTAATCAAGACTTTGAAGTCGATGAAGGAACTAAAAGCCCAGGATGGATTAGATACCAAAAAAGAATTAAATGATTAAGAGTAAAATAAATATTTTAAAAGAAAATTTCAAAGAATTCAAAATTGATGGTTATATTGTACCTAAAAATGATGAGTATTTTTCAGAGTACCCAAAAAATGATAGGTTAAGAAAAATTACAGGTTTTTCAGGTTCTGCCGGTCTTGCTATTATTTTAAAAAAAATTAATTATTTATTTGTTGATGGTAGATATACTATACAAGCTCAACAACAATCTGGTAAAGATTTCAAAATTATTGAAATTCACAAAAAGCCTACCCACACAATTATTAAGAACTATAATTTAGGCTATGATCCAAAATTATTTACCTTAAGAAATCTTAAAAATTATTTCCCGAATAATAATCTAATTTCAATTAATAATAATTTAATTGATCAAATAATTAAATTTAAAGAAAAAGAATCAAAACCTTTTTTTTCTTTAGATAAAAAAATAGTAGGTGAGAGCCATCAATCTAAAATCACAAAAATTATAAATTTTCTAAAGATAAATAAAGCCGACTATCTATTCATAAGTGCGCCTGAAAATGTTGCATGGATATTAAATATTAGAGGATACGATAGCCCAAATAGTCCAATACCTAATGCACGATTAATCATAGGAAAAAATAGAAAATTATTTTTAATTACGAATAAGGTTAATGTAAAAAAAATTATTAGAGAAAAAAAAATAAGTCAGAGTCAAGTTATTAGTATAAAAGATATTCCAAACTTAATTAATAGGCTTAAAGGTAAAAATTTTATAATCGACAATAAAACTTGCTCAATTTTTTTTACAAATATAATTAAATCTAAATTTAATATTTTAGATTTTAATGACCCTATTTATAAATTAAAATCAATTAAAAATTCATATGAAATAAATCACATGATTAAAGTGCATAAGAAAGATGGCTTAGCTTTAACAAGATTTATTTACTGGATTAAAAATATAAATAAAAAAGATATCACAGAGATAGATGCGCAAAATAAATTAGAAAAATTTAGAAAACTTGACCCTGACTATTTATTTCCAAGCTTTAATACTATCGCTGGCTCAGGTTCAAATGGAGCTATTGTTCATTATAAAGCTGAAAAAAAATCTACCAAGAAGTTGAGTAAAAAAGATATTTTTTTGGTCGACTCGGGTGGGCAATACCACTACGGAACAACAGATGTTACTAGAACAATCTGCTTTTCTGATCAAAAACAATACATTAAAAATGCCTTCACTAATGTTTTAAAAGGTCATATTGCTGTTGCACTCACTGATTTGAGTAAGGATAATACTGGCAAAAAAATTGATATAAGAGCCAGAAAATTTTTAAAAAAAGAAGGTCTAGATTATGCTCACGGTACTGGCCATGGAGTTGGTTTTTTTTTAAATGTGCATGAGGGTCCTCAATCAATATCCAAATATAATTCTGTTAAAATTGAAAAGGGCATGATCCTTAGTAACGAGCCCGGGTTTTATAAAAAAAACTATTTTGGAATTAGAATTGAAAATTTAATGTTTGCCAAACAATTTAAAGAAAAAATATTCTTTGAGAACCTTACAATGGCCCCTATAGAAAAAGATTTAATCAATTACAAGTTACTCAATAAAATAGAAAAAAATTATCTATTTAAATATCATTTAAATATATATTCTGAATATTCCAATTCATTAAATAAGAAAGAAAGAAAATGGTTAGCTAGTCTTATTTAGCATTTTCATCCATTCTTTTTGATCTATAACTTTAATATTTAATTCTCTTGCAATATTAATTTTTTTTACTGTTGGTTTTTCTCCTGCAATTAAATAATCAAGTTTTTGATTCACATTGCTAATTATTTTTCCAGAATTCTTCTCTATTAACGATTTTGCCTCTGCTCGGCTAATTTCATTTAGCTTTCCCGTAAGCATGAATGTTTTATCTTTTAATAAACCTTTACTGTTTATTAAGACTGCATCCTTTATTGAGAGGTTTTTATTTAGTTCTGATAATACTCTTAGGTTAATTTTATCTAAAAAAAATTTCTTTATCGATTGAATTTGAGTTATTCCAATTCCATCGATATTCGACAGACTTTCTATATTTTTATCCTTTGCTAGTTCAAAAAAAACTATTGCAGTTTTTAAGTGTCTAGCTATAAGCTTTGCATTTGCCTGTCCTATATGCCTAATACCTAAAGAAAAAATAAATTTTTCTAGTGAAATTTTTTTTTTTTCTTCTATTGAAAATTGTAGATTTGCCACTGATAACTTTCCCCAACCTTCAATTTTTTCTATCTTTTTATAATCTAACCTAAAAATATCTTGTGGAAATTTTATTAATTTTAAATTCCAGAAATTTTCAACAATTTTTTTTCCAAATCCATCTATGTTGAATGCCTCTTTTGAAACAAAATGTTTAATTTTTTCTATTGCAATTTTTTCACAGTCATAACCTTCGCTCACACACCTTCTTACTGCATCTTTTTTTTTAGTTACTTCATTATAATCCTTTATTGTTTTCTTCCCACACGAAGGACAATTTAATGGAAAAATAAATTTTTTTGAATTTTTCGGTCTTTTATCTATATCTACCAAAACAACATGCGGTATAACATCACCAGCTCTTTCGACTGTAACAATGTCCCCAACTCTTATATCCTTTCTAATGATTTCATCTTCATTATGAAGTGTTGCATTTGAGACCACTACTCCCCCAATATTGACAGGTTTAATCTTTGCAACCGGTGTAAGGGCACCGGTTCTTCCGATTTGGATCTCAATATTCATTATTTCTGAAATTGAGCTATTTGCAGAAAATTTATGTGCTATTGCCCATCTTGGTGCATTAGCGGCAAAACCTAGTCTTTTTTGTAAATCAAAGTCATTCACTTTATAAACAACTCCATCAATATCAAATGCTATTTCTTTTCTCTTTTTTTCTATATCTTTATAATTTATTATTAAATCTTTAATACTTATTATCTTTTTGTTAAATGGATTGATCTTAAAACCCCATAACTTTAAATTATCGAGAAAATCTATTTGAGTCTTGATTTTCATTTCTTTTGCATGTCCGTGTGTATATGCAATAAATTTAAGTGGTATTTTACTTGTTATCGTAGAATCTTTTTGTCTCAATGATCCAGAGGCAGCATTTCTAGGGTTAGCAAATTTTTCACTAATCTTTTTAAAATCGTTATTTTCTATAAATACCTCCCCTCTAATATCAATTTCTTCGGGGAAATTTTTTTTTTTTACTTCCTGGGGTATATCTTTAATAGTTTTTAAGTTTTGTGTTATATCCTCTCCTTCTATTCCATCCCCTCTAGAAAGCCCTTTTACAAATTTTCCATTAACATAAATTAATGAAGCAGATATTCCATCAATTTTAGGCTCTGCACTATATTCAATTTTTATATTTTTATTTAAGCTTAAAAATTTAATCATCTTTTTTTCAAAGCTTTCTAAGTCATCTTCATTAAAGGCATTTCCAAGTGAGAGCATTGGAACCCTATGTTTTACTTTTTTAAAATTTTTGGATGGCTTGAAACCAACAATTATACTTGGAGATTTTTTATTTCTTAAAAAAATATACTGATTTTCTAAATCTATTATTTCTTTTTTTAATAAATCATATTCTTGATCACTAATAATAGGGCTACTTTTTTCATAATAGGCCTTATTAAATTCATGTATTTTATTTATTTTTTGTAAATAACTTTTTTCTATTGAGGTATTATTCATTTAATCAAAAATTTTTATAAATTTTGTCTTAAATTTTGTGAAAATCTTTTTTTTTTCTTTTTGTTTTAATTTTTTTTTTTTCTCATTATATTTATAATTTTTGTTAAATACTTTGTATGATGCTTTGTACCAATCACTTGAATTATAATTATATCCTAATAAATTTGCATATTTTTTGGACTCATTAATTAATCCTAACCTATAATTTATTTCCACAAGTCTGTATAGTGCTTCTTCAACGTAGATGGTGGTATCATAATCTTGAATTATTTTTTTAAATCTATTGATTGCTGGTATCCATTTTTTACTTTTTAAATAATGTCTAGCTATAAACATTTCTTTTCCAGCAAGCTTATCTTCAATTAGTTCTAATTTAAATTTTGCATCAAGAGCAAAATCTGTATCAGGATAATTGGTAAGTATTAATTTAAATTCTTTTTTAGCATTTAATAATGGTTCCAAATCTCTTTTTTCATCTACAATATTTTCATAATAGCACATGGCTAGTATAAAGTGACCATAATCTATATTTTCATGATAAGGGTATTTTTTAATATAATCTTTTATTTGCTCAATTGCCTCAATGTAATAATCATCAGAATAAAAAGCATAAGCTGCCATTAAAGAAGCTATTGGTGCCCATTCTGATTGTGGAAAAATTAATTCTGCTTCTTTAAACTTATCTGCAGCATATAAAATATCTCCATTTAATAGTTCTTCATAACCCTCTTCATAAAGCGCTATCATTTGCAGGTTTATATCTTTTTCACTAATAACAGATTTTTTTATTTCTTTTGTACAGGAGGCTAAAAAAATAACTAGGCCAATTAGAAATATATGAAAAATGTTTTTCATATATATCTATTAACAGATTATTTAAAAAACTCTAATCTTTATGCAATAGATCTTAAATTACTTTTATTAATAAAAGCATGTGGAAGGTTTTTTTCTTTTATTTCTAACAGAGAAAAATTTTCATTATTTTTAAAAACTTTTCTGAGCAATTGATTAGTGAGTTTGTGCCCACCTTGAGTACAAATGATTTTGCCAATAATCTTATATCCTGCCAAATAAAGATCTCCTATACAATCTAAAATTTTATGATTTACAAATTCTTTTTGATTTCTAAGACCACCTACGTTTAAAACTTGATTTCCTTTTATTACAACAGCATTTTTAAGATTTCCACCTTTTGCAAGTCCCATTTCTTTTAATTTTTCTATATCTTCATATAAACAAAAAGTTCTAGAATTATAAATTTCAGTCAAATCAGATTCGTATACGTTAACGAAGTTCCTTTGATTGCCTATAAGTTCATTTTCATACTTAAGTTCAAAGTCAATATCTAAGCTAATCTTACTAGGCTGAATAGAAATCGATTTCTTCCCATCATTAAATTCAATTTTTTTTTCAATTTTAATTATTTTTATTGGAGCATCACTACTTTGGATCCCAGCCTTTAATATTGCTTCAATGAATAGTTTTGCTGACCCATCCATAATTGGAACTTCCAGACTGTCAATCTCCACTAATGCATTATCAATTCCTAGACCATATAAAGCTCCCATTAAATGTTCTATTGTTGACACACTCGCTCCATTTTCATTTGATATAGTTGTGCAAAATACTGCACTACTAACATTAAAAATGTTCGGTATTATTATATTATTTTTGTTAAGATCTATTCTTTTAAAAAGAATTCCTGAATTTGGTTTTGCTGGCTTGATTGTCATAGTTACATCTATTCCACTATGAAGTCCCACACCTTTGAAAGTGATATTCTTATTAATAGTTTTTTGATTAAGAGCAGACACCGGTATCTTATAAATACTTGAGATAAATTATGAAAAACAAGAAATGTTACAAGAAAATACCGACTTAATTAAAAAAATGAAAAAGTTTTTCAAAAAAACCTTTATTTGTTTGTTTTTTTGGTATCACCACAACCTCTTGTTTATTTAATCCAGCCCCAAGTTTAAAGCCTGACTGACAAATATCCTCTATTGTTTCTTCTAAAAAATCTATATCTTTAGGAAATAGAATCTTATCTTTGAATTGATTATCTAGTATTTTCGATCCTTCCCCCATCAATATCATTTTAGGCTGTCCTGACATCAACACCTGAGATTCTACCGACCTTGCACATAATTCTAAAATTTCTTCAACTCTTGCAAAGGCTATTTTTTGAAGTATTTCCATTGAAAAATCTTTATTATTTATATATTTATGTATTTCATTAAAATTTAATTTTAATTTTTCCGCCTCTTCTAGATCTATCTTTAAAATTTGGGAAATATCTTTTGTAATATGATTTCCTCCAACTGGTAAAACATCCAAAGAAAGGAATTTATCATTAAAATATGAAATAATAGATGTTTTTTTAAATCCTATATCGATGAAAGATACATTACTAGTTGAATTTAGATTATTTTTATAATTGATAGATTTAGCATAGCTTGAGCAAATTATTTGGTTTATAGAAATATTAGATTCTGAAAAAATATTTTTAAAATTAAGAGTTAATTTATTTGGAAGACAAATAAAATTAATATCTAAAGAGACAAACTGACATTCGATTTCATCAGGTAGATAAGAGTAATCAATATTATCAATTTTGTAATTATTTACTACAATATGAATAACAGCATAATTTAGATAATGTTTCAAAATTTGTTGTTTGGCTTCTTGAACTAGGAATTGAATATTGCCCTGTCTTAATTTTGAGTCTTCAATTTTTTTTGATACTGAAATACCAATAGATAGCATATTTGGACTATCCACCATCAAATCTATGTTATTGATATATTCATGAGTATCTTTTTCTAGTGAAATGATAATTTTATGAATTTCTAATTTTAAACTTGAGCTATCAGAAAAAAAATTTCCCTCAATATAAAAAGCTTCATCATGGTTTTCTTTATTGAATGTACCAGCTCTTATTTTGGACAAACCACAATCAAATATTGTTTGAAATTTTTTACTACTCATTATTTTATCACTAAATGGCTCTTGACTCTCAAATCAATAAATTTTTTATCTTTAAGTATATCAGCGTTAATTATCTTATGTGCTAGATTTAATGATTCTATTAAATTGTCTTTTGGCAATTTAATTAAAATATCATCATTTATTAAAATATCCCATCGTTTAGATGGGAAAAAATATAATGTTTTAAAATCTGAAAAAGAAAATCTAGATTGTTCAATATCATTCATTAAAATTAAAAAATCATTAGAATTAAATTCACCAAAAAAATATGGTAATATTTCATTATTATTTTTTTCTTTAATTAGTTTTCCATTAGCTCCAATTAAAGATTGCTCTTTATTAGAAATTCTAGCAACAAATTTTGTTGGTTTAATATTTATATAAAGTGTTGAGGGATAAATCTTTTTAATAGTAAACTCTTCTACTATACTTTTTTCGTCTAAAACCTTTTTGAGCTCCTCTTTACTAATAAAAAATATACTTTTATAAAATAAACTATTCAGATTATTTAGAATTTCTAAATTTTTATCGTTCGAAAGTCCGACAACATTAATTTTATTTATTATTGAAAATAATTTATTTGGATTATTTGTGAATTTTGCACTGGTTGTACTTAATATAAATAAAAATAATAAATATATTATAATTTTTTTTTTTTTATCTATTGATTGATGCATCTTTTAAAATCCATTCAATTAATCTTATAAAACTTATGCCCTGGTACCTTGCAATTTCTGGTACTAATGAAAGTTTGGTCATACCTGGTTGGGTATTAATCTCCAATAAATAAAATTTTCCTTTGTGAAACTTAAAATCTGATCTAGTAACCCCTTTACAACCAATTAGCTGATGCGCTTTACGAGTAATAGCTGTGATCTTTTGTAAATCTTTTTTCTCAAGATTTACTGGAATGATATGTTTTGTTTTTGCCCTTGAATTGTATTTTGCCTCATAGTCATAAAATTTTCTCTTTGGTACTAATTCAATTGCTCCTAATGTTTTAGTTCCCATGATGGCTACCTGTATTTCTCTACCTGCTATAAATTCTTCTATCAAAATTTGATTATATACACTTAATGTTTTTAAATTTTTGATTATATTTTTTTTAGTGCAAATATATACGTGTACACTTGATCCTTCGTTAATTGGCTTTAAGACAACAGGGAATTTTAATTTTTTTTCAATAATTTGGATAATATTTTTTTTATTTTTTTTAAAATTAAATTTAATATATTTTGGGGTCAATATCCTATTTTTAATAAAAATTTTTTTTGAAATTTCTTTATCCATTGCAATGGAAGATGCTATTACACCTGAGTGTGTATATGGAATTTTTTGAGTTTCTAAAATTGTTTGAATATAACCGTCTTCTCCAAACTGACCATGCAATGCATTAAAAATGATATCTGCTTTAAATAGTTTTATATTTTTTAATAAAGCATGATCTGGTTCACAAACTTTAACCGAGTATTTATTCTTTTTTAATTCGTTAGCTACTTGTTTTCCTGTATCTAGGCTTATTAGACGTTCTTTTGATATTCCTCCACAAATTACTAAAATTCTTTTTTTCATTATTATTCGAGTATCTTAATTTCTTTTTCTAAAATAATTCCTGTCTTTTTTTTTACAGCTTCCTGAACAAATCTTATTAAGTTATTCATATCATCAAAAGTGGCATTATTTTTGTTTACAAAGAAATTACAATGTTTATCTGAAATGTAAGCATCTCCAAAACTTGTGTCTAGTGGTACTGATTCTTTTATTAATTGCCAAACCTTTTTATCAGTTTGGTTGATTGGATTTTTAAATGTACTACCACTTGTTTTGATCTTTGTTGGTTGAATGCTATCTTTTCTATTTTTTAATTCAAAAACTTCTTTTGTAATTTTATCTTTATCTTTTTTTTCACTTTTAAAAGATGCACTTAGAAATATTAAATCATCTGGTAAATCATTATTTCTATATTTAAAAATAACTTTATTTGCTGGTATTGTTAAAACCCTGCCTTTTTTGTCAATTGCTTGTATTGAAATCAGTATATCTTTAAATTCTTTATTAAAACATCCTGCATTCATCTTTAGCCCCCCACCTATGGTTCCTGGTATGCATGCTAAAAATTCAAAACCACCTACTTCATTATTTAAAGCAAAATCTGATAATTTTTTATCAAGACAGGCACTACCTGCAACTATTACATCATTGGGTAATATTGAAATGTTAGAAAAATTTTTTCCCAATTTTAAAACTACACCATCAAATGTATTATCACTTATAAGTGTATTTGATCCTGCTCCTAAAATATGAATTTTTTCTTTATTCCCGAACCTTTTTAAAAACAATATCAAGTCAGGTAAATTATCAGGTCTAAAATAAATTTTAGCTTTACCACCAATATTAAACCAATTACTTTTTTTTAAATCATAATCAAAATAAATTTTGCTACTAACTTCATTTGAAAAATTTTTTAATTCTTCCAGTGACATCATATTAAACTTGGTAACTCCTTCATCCATGATGAAATAGTACCCGCACCCATACCAACTACTATCTTTTTTCCATAGATAGTGTTCTTTATTAATTTTGATAATTCATATTGGTCATTAACCATAAATAATTTGACCTTTGAGTTTTTAATAATATCTTTTGCAAAGTTGCTATAATTAAACCCTAATTTTATTTTTTCACCAGCTGCATAAACTGGGCATAGAATTACAGTATCCGCTTTCTTAAATGAGAGACTAAATTCTTTTTTGAGATCTTTTAATCTAGATATTCTGTGAGGCTGGAATACACATATAAGTTCTTCTTTTGTGTAAGCGGCTCTAATTCCGTTTAAAACTTCTTTAATTTCTGTCGGATGATGTGCGTAATCATCATAAAAGTTAGTTTCCCTATGTGTAAAAATTTTGTTAAATCTTCTTTGAACTCCCTTATATTCTTTTAATCCATTTTTGATAATATTTTGAGAAATTCCAATTGTTAATGCTACCGCTACAGCCGCTGTTGAATTGAGAATATTATGAATTCCGAGGATGGGTATCCTAATTTTATTAATAATTATATTTTTTTTTCCTGGTAAATTAATTACTAAATCATACTCAGAAAACTCTTTTACTTGTAAAATATTTTTAATACGAAATTGTGATTTTAAATTTACACCATATGTATAGAAATTTTTTATTTTTATTTTTTTTAATAAATCCCTATTATTTTTATCATCAATGCAAATAAATGATTTACCAAAAGGTGGGACTTTATTAATAAATTCTATAAATAAATTTTTAAGATCATTCATTGAATTATAATAATCCATATGTTCACGATCTATATTTGTAACAATAGAATAAGTTGGTGGTACATGAATAAAACTACCATCAGACTCGTCTGCCTCTAGAATACACCAGTCACTTTTTCCAAGTTTTGCTGAACTTTTAATAGCGTTAAGTACACCACCATTTATGATAGTTGGATCTAAATTTGTTTTTGAAAATATTGCAGCCAATAAAGATGTTGTGGTAGTTTTACCATGAGATCCCGTTACAACAATATTTTTAGTTAAGGAAACAATATTAGCCAACATTTTTCCACGCTTATATATCGGAAGTTGTTTTTTTCTTGCTTCTATCAATTCTGGGTTATTTTTTTTTATAGCAGAAGAAATTACAACAATAGTAGCATTCAGTATATTTTTTTTTGCATGTCTAATGTCAACTTTAATTTTGTCTTTCCTTAATCTTTCAATGTTTTTGTTAATCAACACATCGCTGCCCTGAACATTAAAGCCCATTCTTTTCATTATGAGTGCAAGACCACTCATACCAATGCCACCAATTCCAACAAAATGTATAATTTCAGTTTTTGCTAATTCTATTTTCATTAATTACAGATATAATTTTCTGATTTATATTATTCCAGGTATTTTGATAGCTAAAATTTTTCATATTTATTTTTTTTACTAAGTATTCTTCTTTGTTATCTATAATATTAACTAATTTACTAGCTACAGTCCCATCACTGATTTCGTTTTGATTTAAAATCCAATTACAACCAATTTTGTTATAAAAAAAGGCGTTTTCATATTGGTGATTATCTTTTGATGTAGGCAGGGGTATTGCCACACAAGGTAAATTTAAAAAGACTAATTCTGCTAATGTTGAGGCACCTGCTCTAGTGATGCATATATTGGATATACTCATAAGATTTGAAATGTCTTTATTAAAATTAAATAATTCATAATCAATATTATTATTCTTGTAAAATTTTTTTAGATTTTCAGAATTAACTAAATCAGTCTGTTGATAAATCTTTAAATTAAATTTTTTTGATAACTCAATTGTTGTTGTTTTAATTAATGTGTCAAATATCTTTGCTCCTTGACTTCCTCCTATTATCAATAAATTAATGTTCTTATCAATTCCTTCAGCTTTTTTAATGTTGTAAAATTTTTTTCTTAACAATGGTGGAATTACAGTGATCTTGTTTATATATTTTTTTGGATAATTTTTAATCTTATCAGCATAACAAAAAATATTTTTACAAGATTTAATAAAAAATTTATTTGATCTTCCTAAAACCATATTTGGTTCAAATAAAAAGATTTTAATATTCAAAATTTTTGAAGCTAAACACAAAGGTAAAGACATGTAGCCGCCTGTTGAAATTAGTATATTTATTTTTTTTTTTCTTAAAAAAAAAATAGATTTAAAAATTAAATAAATTATCAAAAAAAATTGAAAAGGTAATAAAAAAATATTTTTTGATATGGGATTTACATTAAAAATTTCTAAGTTATATTTTTCTTTATCTAGAAATTTTATACCTCTAGAGTCTGTAGACATTGATAAATGAAATTGATTTTTTAGATGCTCATACAATATAGTTGCAGGCACAACATGACCACCCGATCCACCTGTGCTAATTAGAATTCTTTGTGTCATTAATCAATTTTTCTTTTGGTTAAATTTAATATTATTCCTGATAATATTGATACACCAACAATTGATGATCCCCCATAACTTAAAAAAGGTAAAGTCATACCTGTTGTAGGAAATAATCTAATATTGACACCAATATGAATTAGGGCTTGAAAAATAATTAAGCATATAGCTCCAGTTAAAACTAATTTAATTTTCTCATTTTTCTCTAAGTATATTATTTTAAAAACGTTATAGATAAAAAATAGAAACAAAATCAGTAACAGTACAATTGCCATAACACCAAATTCTTCTGATATTACAGAGATAATATAATCTGTGTGAGCCTCTGGGACTCTATTTTTTAAGGTACCTTCTCCAATTCCTTTCCCAAAATAACCACCACTACTAATCGCATCTATTGCTTTGTCAGATTGAAAGTTATGTGTTCCATCATTTGGATTAAAGAATGATAAAATTCTATTTTTTATATAAGTGAATTTTGCTATAAAAAATACCATATATATTAAAGAAAGTAGTGAAAAACCAAAAACAGTTAAGATTATTGATAATCTTATACCTGAAATAAAAACTAATGTAGCCCAAGCTAAAAAAATAAGGAGTGTTTGTCCAATATCAGGCTGCATCATTAATAGAAGGCACGCAGGTACAATAGCTAAGAATGTTAATAGATACTTAAGGTAAATATTTAAACTTTTTTCGCTACACAAGATTGTGGAAATAAAAATAATTATAAATGGTTTAACTAGCTCGATCGGTTGAAATTTTGGTAAAAAAAAAAGATTAAGCCATCTTTTAGATCCCTTTACCTCCGTACCTAAAACCGGCACTAAGAACAAAAAAAACAAGGATATTAAAAAAAGATAAAAAGAAATCTTAAAGAGATTTTCTGTACTTAGTGATGAAAAAAATATCAAAACAATCAGACCAATAAAAATATATACCAAATGTTTAAAGAAGAAGAAATAATTATTAGTGTCTAATTTATCAGAAGCAATTAAAGAAGTTGATACTAAGGAAAAAAATAGTCCCAAACTAAATAAAAATATTATTAGTACAAAAATTATTTTATTTATATTTTTCCACCATTCATAATAAAATTTATATATTGAATTAAAATTAAACATTTATATATTTTTTAATAAGTTGATTAAAATATTCTCCACGTTTCTCAAAATTTTTGAAGCTATCAAATGAGGCTGCTGATGGACTAAATAAAACTGTTTTATGAGTTATATCTCTATTAAATTTAATCTCCAAAGATAATTTTTTGACAAGACTTTTTAAATCTAAAAAAGTTTCATATTTCATTAATTTTTTTATTTTATTTGTAAAAAAATTTTGATTTTTTCCAAACACATATGCTTTAATATTTTTACAACTTTTTTTAGATAATAATAACTCATCTCCTTTTTTAGCTTGACCACCAACTATCCAATAGACATTATCTAAAGATTTTAACAAACCTGCAGATGAAGAAAATGTTGTAGCTTTTGAGTCATTAATAATTGTTAATTTATTTGACTGAAAAATTATTTCTTGTCTGTATTTTAGCCCTTTAAATTTTTTTAATGTTTTAATTAGAGAATCTTTTTTAAGCTTTAATATTTTAGCCACTTCTAAAATAAATTTTAAGTTCTCCTTATTACCTTCAGTGTTGAAATATTTATTATTGATTTTTTTTAAGAAAATATCATCAATGTTATTTTTAATTTTTATTATTTTAGGTAAAAATTTTTTAGTTTTTAATTCTTTCTTTATATAAAAATTTTTTGTATTTAGGATAGCTAAATCTTTTTTCGATTGGTTTTTTATTAGTTTAAATTTAGCACTTACATATTTATTTATAGTCTTGTGTCTTTCCAGATGATCGGGGGATATATTTAAAATTAGCGATATATTTGATTTGAACAATTTACTATATTCTAGCTGATATGATGAGGCTTCAATCACAAAAACTGTTTTATTTGTTACATTTTTCTCTAATAGTACTGGATTACCAATATTACCTACTAGTCTAACATCTGTTTTTTGATCGTTTAATATATCGTATAAAATTTTAGCAGTGGTTGATTTGCCATTAGTTCCAGTAATTGTTATCTTACTATTTTCCTTATGGTGGTTGTAAAAAATATCTAAGTCTGTGTAAATTTTTTTTGAATTATTCTTTAAAAATTTACTTAAGTTGCATTTATTAATATCAATTCCTGGACTAATTATTATATAATCAAATTTTGTTTTTGTTATTTCTTTATTATCAACTTTTAATTTATCATCATGTGTTGTGATTTCATTATTTTTTTTTAAGAATTTGAAAACAGATAAGCCACTTTTCCCTAAACCATAAATTAAAATTTTTTTTTTATAAAAAATATTTGAATTATTTAACATTATCTAAGTTTTAATGTTGCTAAACCAATCATTGCAAGAATTATTGCAATAATCCAAAATCTAATTACAACAGTGGACTCTGACCAACCCTTTTTTTCAAAGTGATGATGAATGGGAGCCATTCTAAAAACTCTTTTTCCTGTCACTTTAAAAGATATCACCTGTACAATAACTGAAACAGCTTCTAAAACAAATAAACCACCTGTTATTGCCAAGACTATTTCATGTTTAGTAATTATTCCAATTGCACCCAATGATCCACCAAGTGCTAAAGATCCTGTGTCACCCATAAATATTTTAGCAGGTGGCGCATTAAACCATAGGAAACCTAGGCATGCTCCAATAATTGATCCACAAAAAACAGCTACCTCACCCATACCCTCTAGATAGGGTATGTTTAAATATTCTGAAAATACTATATTTCCTGTAACATAACTGATGAATGCAAAGCACCCTGCTACTAATATAACTGGTACGGTTGCTAATCCATCAAGCCCATCAGTTAGATTGACCGCGTTTGAAGAACCTACAATTATAAATATTGAAAATGGTATAAAGAACCAACCTAGATTTACAATTAAATTTTTAAAGAATGGAAAGTATAAATTTGTTAATTCAACGTTTTGAGATAATTGTGATAATCCGAATATACCAATTGTTGCTATTAAAATTTGAGCTATAAGTTTAAATCTAAATGAAATACCAAAAGAGTTCTTAAATTTTATTTTTTTATAATCATCGTAAGCCCCAAGTAAGCCAAAGCTTGTTGCTATATAAAGTAAAAACCATATATGATAATTGGATAAATTACCCCATAAAAGTATTCCTGAAAATAAACCTAATAATATTAAAACACCTCCCATTGTGGGGGTTCCAATTTTTTTTACAATATGCTCTGATGGACCGTCTTTTCTTATTGGGTCTAATATTTGTCTTGCAGAAAAGAAATTAATGAATGGAGTGCCAACTAATAAGACTATAATCATCGAGGTAAACGTTGCTAAACCCGTTCTAAAAGTAAGATATTTGAATACATTGAGGAAACTGTATTGATCTACTAATTGTGAAATAAGACTATAAAGCATTAATTTTACCTTTTTTTATTTGATTGGTTAGACTGTTAAGACCTGTAGAGTTGGAACCTTTAATCATTAAATAATCATTATTATTTAAATTGTTTTTAATCAAATCAATTATTTGAGAT
>Ga0307986_10001049_pt1 | contig 20421 bp, 21 predicted proteins | sample EllFjometageno82_FD_203170 | JGI IMG/M metagenome (GOLD analysis project Ga0307986, IMG submission 203170) | Marine microbial communities from Ellis Fjord, Antarctic Ocean - #82 | ecosystem: Environmental > Aquatic > Marine > Unclassified | place: Southern Ocean | collected 2014-10-09
GTTTAATAACGGCGCACACTAGCTTTAAAAAACTTTAGTCTAAACTAAAGTTAGTTTTGTTAAAGTGTGTACGACAATTTCTTTGTTAACCTAACCGTCCACACTTCTCTTCTTAAAAATTTACAATTTAAAAAAGCTAAGATTTTTGTAAAAAAATCTAAAACACACCTATGGCAACAGTTAACTTACATTAAATATTACTTAAAAATGTGAACGGCGGTTATATTACAAAAATAAGATAAATCAAGGTGAATATTTGTTTAAAAAGGCAATAAAACATAGCTTATTCTCCACTTTACGTTGAAAAAGACTGCTTATTTTTATATCAATCTCTTTAATATCAGGAGCTAAAATAGGTAATTTTTTTAAACTCAGTTACAACCTTAGAGACAAAATGCAATTAATTTTTAATACGTTAAATAAAAAAAAATATTTGTTTTATTTTTTCTTGTTAGCTATTTTTTTTGCATTTTACGCTTTAATTGTAAGTCAAATTAAATATCGTACAGATTTAAAAGAAAATAATTTTAATTCTTTTTTAGAATCAAACGAATTTAACAATATAAAAGAGCATGTTTTAAAAAATTTAAACTCTCCATATAAAGAGTATAGTTATACCGTTGAAAACAATGACACTATAGAAAAAGTATTAAAAAAATACGAAATTGAAAATAGTGATATCAATAAAATAGCGAGTGAAATCGTTAAAAAAAAATTATCTAACATATATGCTGGAGCAAAAATTAAGATCGTAACTAAGCAAGAAAAAAATAATAATAAAATTATAAGTTTATTTTATCCAATTGACGCTATTACTTCGGTTAAAATAAAAAGAGTTCAAGATGAATTTAGCATCGTTAAAACTGTATTAAAATTAAAAAAAAAAGAAGTAGTACTATCTAATACAATAAAAAATAATTTATATAGCTCAGCTATTGATGCTGGAATTGAGCCAAATATCATAGTCGAATTTGCAAATATATTTGGATTTGAAGTAGACTTTCAAAGAGACATTCGAACTGGTGATACGTTTGAAGTTTATTATGAACAATACGTTGATGATGATAACGTAGTGAGAAATACGGGAAAAATAATTTATGCATCTATGTTTGTAAACAATAAAGAACTTTCACTTTATAATTTTAAGTATGATAAAAAAGAAGGCTACTATGATGTTGATGGCAAAAGTGTAATAAAAACTTTAATGAAAACTCCAATTAATGGCGCACGTTTGTCTTCTTCTTTTGGAATGAGAAAACATCCTATACTTGGATATAATAAATTACACCAAGGCACAGACTTTGCTGCAGCACCAGGTACACCGATAATGGCCTCTGGATCTGGAGTTATTCTAAGAGCGCAAAAATACAAAGGTTATGGAAATTATGTTTCAATTAAACATAACTCAACTTATGTAACAGCTTATGGGCATATGTCAAAATATGGAAGAGGTATAAAAAAAGGTGTACGAGTTAATCAAGGAAGAATTATTGGTTATGTTGGTTCAACTGGAATGTCGACAGGCCCACATCTTCATTACGAGGTTCTAAAAAATGGAAAAAGAATTAATTCACAAAGAATGAAGCTACCCAGTGGAAAAATCCTAAGCAATAAAGCTAGAAATAAATTTGAAGTAGATAGAATTAAAATTGACGTTAAACTTGCTGAGTTAAGAAGAAATTAATAATTAAAATTAAACTACTGCTTTTTTTCTGTCGATGGTTTGCTCGACGAATTTGTTGGGCTTTTACTTTCAACTTTTTGTTCTTTAGGTTTTGCATTCAACTCTGACAACCTTCGTGTAAAATGTTCGACATGCTGTAGATAATGTTCATGTGATACTGGATCACCAGATGTGAGTGCGTCTTTAGCTAATTGTTGATATTTTTGGACAGTTTTTTCTACGTTAAATGGATTAGTCATTGATCCATTATTTCTACTGATGTTTCCGCTTCCGTTAGATTGAAAATGGCCATTTAAATTTTGCCCATTATTATTTCTAGGTCTAAACCCACTTCTTTGTGGCCTTGGTTTAAATCTTCTTTTGTGATCACTCATTTTTTTTTTTGGTTTAAAATTAACCTTTAAATCTTGCTAATATACATCTAACGTTATTTTTATAATCTTTAACTAATAACTCTTCTCTAAAATTTTTTTCTTTTAAAAATTGTGAAACTTTATAATATTGCCCGTAACCTATTTCTAAAGCAAGAATACCTAATTTTTTTAAAATGGAGTTAGACTTGTAGATAACTTTTTTAATTACGTCAAGCCCATCCTTACCTCCATCTAAAGCTATTTTAGGCTCAAATCTTTTAACGTCATCTGACAAATTTTTAATATCAGAAGTTTTTATATAAGGAGGATTAGAAACAATTAGATCAAATTTGTAGCCATAAATATATTCTAGTGATTTATTAAAGAATTTTACTCTTTTGCTTAAATTAAGTTTATTTGAATTTATTTTAGCAACTTTAATGGCTTTTTTCGAGATGTCCAAGCCAATACCTTTGGCTCCTTTAATTTCACTCAAAATACTTAATATTATGCAACCTGTTCCTGTTCCTATATCTAAAATATATAAATTTTTATTTTTAAAAATTTTAATTATACTTTCACAAAGCAGTTCTGTTTCCGGTCTTGGTATTAACGTATTTCTATCTACAAAAAAATCTTTGCTCCAAAATTCTTTATTTTTTAAAATATATGCTAGAGGTTCTCTGTTAGCTCTCCTGGAGATTAAATTTTTAAAATTATCAATAGTATTTTCAGAAATTTCTTCATTTGGACTGATCAATAAATTTTCTCTCTGTTTTTTAAGCAAGCTAGATAATACAAGTTCGGAATCTAATTGATGTGTTTCTATTTTACTTTGCTTGAGTATCTTAGATCCTGAATTTAAAAGTTCTGATATATTCATTGTTTTAAATTTTGTAATTTTAAATCTTGTTCTTTTAATCTTAATGCTTCATTCATTTCTTCATGTATTTCTCCGTTTAAAAATTCTTCTAACTTATGAAGAGTTAAGTTTATTCTGTGATCTGATACTCTGCCTTGGGGAAAGTTGTACGTTCTAATCCTTTCAGATCTATCTCCACTCCCTATTTGACTTTTTCTATTATCTGCTCGCTCTTGATCTTTTTTTCTTTTTTCTGCTTCATATACTCTAGACCTTAAAATTTTTAAAGCTTTAGCTTTGTTCTTATGTTGAGATTTTTCATCTTGTTGGCTGACGACAACGCCCGTTGGGATGTGGGTTATTCGAACAGCACTATCAGTTGTGTTAACTGACTGACCGCCTGGCCCGCCTGCTCTAAAAACGTCTATCCTTAAGTCAGATTCTTTAATCTGAATATCCACTTCTTCTGCTTCTGGCAAAACTGCTACTGTAGCAGCTGATGTGTGTATTCTTCCTTGTGTTTCTGTTGTGGGAACTCTTTGTACCCTGTGAACACCTGACTCATATTTTAGATAAGAGTAAATGTCACTTCCGTTAACTAAAAATATGACTTCCTTAAATCCTCCTGCCTCGCTTTTAGAAATATTTATAATTTCTAACTTCCATTTTTTTTTAGAGCATACTTTTTCATACATTTTAAATAAGTCTGCACAAAAAAGTGATGCTTCTAATCCGCCTGTACCTGCTCTAATCTCAACTATAGCATTTTTACCATCATCCTCGTCTTTAGGTAATAAAAATATTTTAAGTTTATTTGTATATTCATTTTTTTTTAGCTTAAGTACATCGAGTTCCTTTTCTGCAAGATTAATAATTTCTGTATCACTGTTTTTATCTTGTAAAATTTGTTCTAAATCTTTTTGTTCTTCATCAAAGTTTAAATATGAGCGTGCATATAAAATAATATTACCTAAATCTGAATATTCTTTTGATTTTTGAGCAAAAGTTTTTGTATCTATAGTTCCAGTTGATAGTTCTTTCTCTAAGCTATCATGCTTAGTCACTAACTCTCTTACTTTTTCAAGTGGAATCATGGTTTAATAATTTTTTCTTTAACTTTTTTTTCTACAAGCTGAACAATTTTATTTATAATTTCACTACTGGGAACTTTTTCATGAGGTACACCAGATAGGTATAATAAATTATTATCTTGTCCGCCGCCTGTCAAACCTATCTCGGTTTGAGCAGCTTCACCTGGGCCATTAACAACACAGCCAATTATAGAAAGTGTGACTGGCGTTTTAATATGTTCTAATTTTTTTTCTAAAATTTTAACTGTATCTATAACTGGGAATGCTTGTCTTGCACAAGAAGGACATGATATAATTTGAACTCCTCTTGCTCTAATACTTAAAGATTTTAGAATTTCATAACCAGCTTTAATCTCTTCAATTGGGTCTGCTGATAATGATACTCTAATTGTGTCACCAATTCCCTGCATCAATAGTTGCCCGATGCCTATAGAAGATTTTATACTCCCAGTTAAAAGTCCACCAGCTTCAGTTATGCCAATATGTAACGGGTAATCACAGACTTTAGATAATTGTTCATAAGATTTAACTGCTAAGAAAACATCCGATGATTTAACACTTATTTTAAAATTGAAAAAATTATTATCTTCCATAAGTTTTATATTATACATAGCGCTCTCCACTAAAGCTTCTGGGCACGGTTCTTTATATTTTTCTAAGAGTGTCTTGTCTAAAGATCCTGCGTTTACACCTATCCTGATAGAACAATTATAATCTTTAGCGGCTTTTATTACTTCAATAACCCTGTCACTTGCACCAATATTTCCTGGATTAATTCTCAGACAACTAGCTCCCATTTTTGCTGCTTCGATAGCTCTTTTGTGATGAAAGTGAATGTCAGCTACTATGGGAACGTTTACTTCTTTGACAATCTCCTTAAGTGCAAAAGTTGACGCTTTATCAGGGCAGGATACTCTTACTATGTCTGCTCCTGCATTTTCTAGATCTATAATTTGCTTAATGGTTTCTGGCACATCGGAGGTGATAGTGTTCGTCATTGACTGAACAGATATAACTGAGTTTCCTCCGACAGGCACTTTACCAACCATTATTTTTTTTGTTTTTTTTCTTTGAATAGTTCTGTGTGGTCTAATTTCCATAAAATTAATCTAAGTTAAAAACTGTATGAAGTTTTTTTATAGCTTTTGTGGTGTTAATTTCATTAATAATAACAGATAATTTTATTTCTGAAGTAGAAATAGCTAAAATATTTATTTTTTCCTGAGCTAAAGCTCTGAACATTTTATAAGTTACACCAGATGCTGTTATCATTCCTGCTCCGACAATTGATACTTTAGAAACTTTTTCGTTGCTGCTAATAGATTTATATTTCACATTCTTTTTGTTCAATTTTATAATTTTTATTGTTTTGTTTAAATCGCTTCTTTTAATTGTGAATGTTAAGTCTGTTGTTTTGCCGTCTGGTGAAATATTTTGTATAACCATATCAACATTTATCAAATTTTTTCCCAACGGTTCAAATATATCCGCTGCCACTCCAGGTTTGTCCTGCACGCCCAAAAGAGTAATTTTCGCTTCATCTTTAGAATAAGTTACTCCAGTAATAGTTTTAGAATAATCTATATTTTCAGAGCTAAAAATTTTAGTTCCGTCTTTGTTGGAAAAAGTAGACCTTACATGTAGTGGTAAATCATACATCATGGCGGTTTGTACAGCAGATGATTGTATTACTTTTGCACCAAGAGATGACATCTCAAGCATTTCTTCGTAAGATATTTTATTAATCTTCTTAGCTTTTGGAAAATGTCTTGGGTCTGTAGAATAAACGCCTTCTACATCAGTATATATTTCACATTCATCTGTGTTAAAAAGTTTTGCTATTGCAACAGCTGTCGCATCAGAACCTCCCCGGCCTATAGTTGTGATTTCTCCGTTTTTTGAAACACCCTGAAAACCTGGAATAATTGCTACACCTTTATTTGAAATAAATTTATTTATTTTTTGTATATGCATATTAATTATTCGAGAATTATTGTGATCACCCTCGGTTAAGATAGGTATTTGCCAACCCATGTAGCTTTTGGCTTTAACACCTTTCTCTTCTAATGCTCCAGCCAACAAAGCTGAAGTAGCCTGTTCTCCAGAGGCTAATAATACGTCTAGTTCTCTTTTATTAAAATTTTTACTTACTTTTTCTGATTGCTGGACCAGCTCATTAGTTTTCCCAGCCATTGCTGAAACAACAACTATAGTTTCATAGCCTTTATCTAATTTTTTTTTTATTATTTTTGCTGCGGCAATTATTCTCTCGATATTACCCACTGATGTTCCGCCAAACTTAATAACTATTTTTGTCATATATATATAATTTAATTTTTAGCTATAAATATCTTAATATAGAAATTAAACAAGAAGATGTAAGATAGAATAATGGGCACAATAAATAAAGATGAAATTAATAAATTTTCTAAAATAGCTGATGAGTGGTGGGATATTGATGGAAAATTTAAACCTTTACACATGTTTAATCCTATACGGATTAAATATATTTTAGATGTTGCTTTAAATCATTTTAAAATAGATAAAAATAAAAAACTTCCTTTAAAGAATTTAAAAATTTTAGACATTGGTTGTGGTGGTGGATTAATTAGCGAACCCATGTGTAGACTAGGAGCTGATGTAACTGGCATTGATGCTTCTTATAGAAATATTCAGGTAGCAAAAAAGCATGCAAAAAAAAACAACCTAAATATAACTTATCTAAATACAGTGCCTGAAAGCTTAAAACTACAAAATAAGTTTGACATTATTTTAAATTTAGAAGTTGTAGAGCACGTCGAGGATTTAGATTTGTATCTTTTATCTTGCTTTGGTTTGCTAAAACAAAAAAGAATAATGTTTACTGCGACTATCAATAGAACATTAACCTCATATGTAAAAGCAATAGTGGGAGCTGAATATATTTTAAGATGGCTTCCGATAGGAACACATGATTGGAATAAATTTATCAAACCTGAGGAACTAGAAAAAAAACTTACCGATCTAAATTTCTTAGTCACTAATTCAACTGGTTTAAACTATAACCCCATTTTTAAGGAATGGAAGAGAACTAAAGATATGTCTGTTAATTATATAATAACTACTGAAAAAAATTAATTTTCTTTATTATCTACCCAAGGTATACTGGTGAGGTTTACTCCTTCGTCTTCTAACTCCAGTCTTTCTTCTAAAGTTGTCGTTCCGTAAATATTTTTATTTTTTTTATTATTGTAGTAAATTTCTCTTACTTCTTTAGGAAATTTATCACCTACAAATTCAAAATTTTTTTCTACAAATTTTCTTATTTTAATTAAATCTTTTTTTATTTTATTAAATTCTTTACTATTAAATTTTTTTTCTTCGTTGTTATTTTTCCCAACAATATTTGGGGACATAATTGATTTATTAACTTTTTTTGATTTACAGAAAATACATTGGATTAATTTTTTTTTTTTTAACTTTTCATATTCTTCGGACTCTGAAAACCAACTTTCGAATTCATGTTTATTGTTGCACTTTAATAGGTATTTAATCATTTACGAATTGTGTTTATTTTTTTTATCATTGCATCGTTGTTCAGCTTCTTCTGTAATGAGCGTTAATATTAATATAATCGTGCGTAAAATCACAAGTGTAACATTCGTATTGGCAGTTACCTTGCTTTAGATCAACTTCTATAGTGATTGCATCCCACTTCATATATTCTTGTAATTTTTCTTCATTATAAGATTCGGAAATTTTACCATTTTCAGCTACAGTGAATTCTCCTATCTTAATAATAATTTTTTTAGATTCAATTTTTTCTCCTGACTTTCCTATACCCATTAAAATCCTCCCCCAGTTAGGGTCCTCACCTGCTACAGCTGTTTTTATCAATGGAGAATTGGCAATCGAAAAAGCTATTTTTTTTGCACTCTCAATATTTTCTGAATTTATAATTTTTACTGTTATAAATTTTTTTGCTCCTTCTCCGTCAACAACAATTTGTTTTGATAGATCTAGACAAACTGTTCTTAAAGCCTTTTCAAATTTAAGTGCTTCTTTACTTGAAATAGTATTTAACTTTTTATTTTTAATTTTCTTAGTTGCAAATATTGCTACCATATCGTTAGTAGACGTGTCGCTATCAACAGTTATGGCGTTAAAAGTTTTCGATAAAACCTTATTTAAATATTTATTTAATACTACTGAAGAAATATCAGCATCTGTAAAAATAAAAGAAAGCATAGTTGCTAAATTAGGTGCAATCATTCCAGAACCTTTTGCAACTCCAGCTATTCTTACTGTTTTATCACCAAGTTTTATTTCTGAGTATGCAACTTTTGGCTTGGTATCTGTTGTCATAATAGCTGAAGCCATTTTTAACCATATAAGTTTGTTTTGATTGATTTTTAGGTGTGAAATTAAATTTGGAATATTTGCTTTTATTTTTTCTGCAGGATATTTCTCACCAATAACTCCTGTCGATGCAAATAATATCTCTTTTGTTTTAGTTCTTTCAAACTTGTTTTCTTTTTCAAATTTTTTTAAAGAGTCTGATAGAGTTTTAGCTATTTCATCAAGGCTGTTTAATCCTTGTTCACCTGTGAACGTATTTGCATTTTTAGTGTTAACTACCAATGCTTTAATATTGTTTTTTGCATGTTCTCTGTTCCATGTTATTGACTCCGATACAATAGAATTTTGAGTATAGGCAACAGCGTAATTTGAACCTTCTGGAAAATAAAACAGCGAAAGATCATCCCTTCCATTTTTATAAAGATTGGCTGAAACTGATGATACGTGCAAACCTTCTATATGTTTAAGTTCCTGAAAGTCACCCATTTTTGTTGTTTTTTTATTGAGGCTCAGAAAATTTTTTAAATTTATTTTCATAATTATTGTTTAATTTAAATTATAAATACATATATAGAGTATTAACAATATTACTAGCAACCTACTAATATGAGCTTATTTACAAAAACATTAAATAAAATTTTCAAAACTGGCAATCAAAAAGAATTGGATAGGGTTAAACCATTGATTGTTGAAATTAACAATCAGGAGCCTAATTTTAAGAATTTAAAGGACGATGAGCTAAAAGCTAAAACTTACCTATTAAAAAAAAATCTCAAAGATGGCAGGACTCTTGATTCGATTATTCCTGAGAGTTTTGCTTTAGTTAGAGAAGCTGCAAGTCGAGTTTTAAATGAAAGACACTATGATGCACAATTAGTTGGAGGAATTTTTTTGCATCAAGGAAAAATTGCAGAAATGAAAACTGGCGAAGGTAAAACATTAGTGTCTACATTGCCTGCATATTTAAATGCATTAACAGAGAGAGGAGTACACATAGTAACTGTTAATGACTATTTGGCCGTAAGAGACTCTCAATGGATGGGTAAAATATTTAATTTTTTGAATCTCTCCACGGGTTGCATTACTAACGAATTAAATGATGAAGAAAGAAAGAAAAATTATAATTATGATATCACTTACGCTACTAACAACGAACTAGGCTTTGACTATTTAAGAGATAATATGAAGTACGATCTCTCTGAGATGGTACAAAGAGAACATAATTATTGTATCGTTGACGAAGTAGATAGTATTTTAATTGATGAATCCAGAACTCCACTAATTATATCTGGCCGAAGCGAAGATAAGAGTAATTTTTATTTACTCGCCAATAAATTTATTAACAAACTTCAAAAGATAGATTATGAAATAGATGAAAAAAATAAAAATTCAATTTTAACAGATGTTGGAATAGATAAAATTGAAAAACTCGCTATTCACGATGGTGTTTTAAAAAATAATAATTTTTATGATCCTCAAAATTTAAATCTTGTTCATCATGTCAATCAAGCCTTGAAAGCTAATTTTTTATTTAATAAAGACGTTGATTATATTCTAAGAGAAAATAAAGTACAAATCATTGACGAGTTTACAGGTAGAGTTTTAGGAGGACGAAGATTTTCTGATGGACTTCATCAGGCAATAGAAGCAAAAGAAAATGTAGAAATACAAGAAGAAAATCAAACACTCGCGTCAATTACATATCAAAACTACTTTCGTTTATATCAAAAATTATCTGGAATGACGGGAACAGCATTAACGGAAGCTGAGGAGTTTTTTGATATTTATAAATTAAATGTAGTATCAGTCCCGACAAATCGGCCTATGATTAGAAAAGATTTAAACGATCAGATTTTTCGAACTGAAAAAGAAAAGTATTTAGCTATTACAAATAAAATTATTGAGTGTAACAGTAAAAGACAGCCTGTTTTAGTGGGTACTACCAGTATAGAAAAATCTGAAAGAATTTCAAAAAATCTATTAGAAAAAAATATTAAACATAATATTTTAAATGCCAAGCATCATGAAAAAGAAGCAAAAATAATTGCAGAAGCAGGTAAAATTGATGCAATAACAATAGCAACTAATATGGCTGGTAGAGGAACCGATATTCAACTTGGTGGTAATAAAGAATTTAGAGATGAAGATAATCAAAAAGAATTGACCCAAATTTTGGAGGATAAGGAAAAAGTAAAATCACTTGGTGGGCTTTATATTGTTGGAACTGAAAGACATGAAAGCAGAAGAATAGATAATCAGTTAAGAGGTAGATCTGGCAGACAGGGAGATCCCGGAAGTTCAACTTTTTTTATTAGTCTTGAAGATGAACTTATGAGAATTTTTGGTGCGAACACTATAGATGGTATGTTGAAAAAATTAGGACTTAAAGAAAATGAATCCATTGATCATCCTTGGATAAATAAAGCTATGGAAAGAGCACAACAAAAAGTTGAAGGCAGAAACTTTGATATAAGAAAAACTTTGATAAAATTTGACGATGTAATGAATGATCAAAGACAAGTTATTTTTGGTCAAAGGCTAAAAATACTTAAAAGTGAAAATATTTCTGAAACTCTTCAATCTTTTCTTAGTGAGGTAATACTAAGTTTGGTTAAGGTAAAAAATGAATATGAAAAATCAAATGATAAAACGATATATTTAAGTGCAATAAAAAATATTACTGGAAATATATTAAATGATGATGAATTAGTGGCTTTAACTAATATTTCTGATAGTGAATTTAAAAAAAAATTAAGTGACATTTTTGACTCAAAACATCAAGAAAGGATCAGACTAACAGGATCAATTGAAAATAATGATATTGAAAAAAAAATTTTTTTACAAATTATAGATTTTTCATGGCGATCACACCTTCAGTACCTTGAACAACTCAGACAAGTTGTTGGGTTAAGAAGTTATGGTCAAAAGGACCCTTTGTCTGAGTTTAAAAAAGAGTCTTTTATACTTTTTGAAGAGTTGTTAGAAAAAATTAAGACTGATGTTATAAAATTTTTATTAAATTTAAATATTGTTATTTCGCAAGAAAATAAAGTGGGAAACAAAATACAATCTAATATTCCTGAAAATTGTCTCCTAAAACTAATGAAAAATCAAAAAATTCAGAGGAATGAAAAATGTGAAGCGACCGGAAAAAAATTTAAAAATTGTTGTGGGGCTAACTTGTAAGATTTTTATTTTTTAGACTCTTAAAAGCTTTAAGTGCCGCATTTCTCGCATCTTCGTGTTTAACTATAGGCTTTGGATAATGTTCTCCAATTTCAAAATTTTTTACATCTCCATGAAATTCCCAAGGCTTGTGAATAAGTTTTTTGGGAACGTTCTTTAACTCTGGTATCCATTTTTTTACATAGTCGCCTTGAGGGTCAAATCTTTCTCCTTGCAAAATAGGATTAAAAATTCGAAAGTAAGGAGCCGCATCCGCACCACATCCAGCAACCCATTGCCATCCAGCAATATTATTTGCTTCGTTAAAATCTAATAAACAGTCTCTAAAATAATTTTCACCTTCTTGCCAGTGTATTCTGAGATGTTTGACTAAAAAGGAAGCCGTGACCATTCTTACTCTGTTGTGCATCCACCCAGTTTTATATAGTTCTCTCATGCCAGCATCAACAATAGGATATCCGGTCATTCCTTTTTTCCATGCGGCTAAATGTTTTTTATTTTCTTCCCACGGAAAATGATCAAAATCCTTTCTTAAATTTTCTTTTAACATTTGTGGAAAATAGTTAATCAAACTATGGCTAAATTCTCTCCAACCAAGTTCATTTATGTATTTCCTATAACCATTATTTTTAGTTCTAACTTTTTGACACTCTTCCCAGATAGTCTCTACATGTATCTGTCCAAATGCTAAGTAGGGAGAAATCTTAGATGTGCCGTCAATGCTTGGTATATCTCTATTTTTGCCATAATCGGATAATTTATTCTTTATAAAATTTTTTATGTTTTCTAAGGCTGTTTCTTCAGAAGGATCCCAAAAATTTTTAAAATTTAAATGCCATTTTTTTTTTGATAATATAGATTCCAAATCAATTGATTGTTCAAAAAAATTAATTTTTTTTACACTAGTTTTAATTTTTTGTTCTTTATTAAACCCTTTATCTAAATAAAATTTTTCAGCTACTTTCCAGAAAGGAGTAAAAACCTTATACGGCGTATTATCACTTTTTTTTATTTCATGAGACTCATTCAAGAGATTGCCCTTAAATATTTTAAAATCAATTTTTGTTGACTCTAGAAGATTAGAAGATTTCTTATCAAATAGTAAAAAGTCAGGCTCATAAACTTTGTTCCAGTAAATTGAAAAATTTTTTTTATTTATAATTTTATAAAATATTTCTTTATAAGAATTGGCCTCAACTATCTCAAGATTTATATTAAATTGATTTAATTTTTTTTTAAAATTTTTAAGTGATTGATAAAGCCACCAAAGCTGTGCTGATCTTTTGTTGAAATCTTTTTTTTTTAAAATATAGAAGGCACAAACATGATCGTGTTTTTGAGTCGCATAAGCTAATGCGTCATTTCTTGATGTCCTAAAATCATTCCTTAACCAAACAATGCCAATATTTTTCTTCATGTCATATATGTTTATCAACTTTTTAAAATAATGAAACTTGATTTGAAGTGGTGGCCTTGGTTTGAATCGCACAAACGACACATACCTTTTCAGGGTACTGCTCTACTACTGAGCTACAAGGCCTAAAGTCTAAAAGTTATTCTACCCTTAGTTAGATCGTAAGGCGTCATTTCAACCATTACATTATCGCCTGTTAAAACTCTTATTCTATTCTTTCTTAATTTTCCAGATGAGTGAGCTAAGATTTCATGATTGTTTTCTAATTTAACTCGGAACATAGCATTTGGTAAAAGTTCAGTAACTTTTCCTTTAAATTCTAATGTCTCTTGTTTAGCCAATTAATTTACCTTTTTTTTAATCTTATTTTAATAGAATTTGCATGCCCTTCAAGATTTTCATATTCGGCTAGATTTATAACTGATGCACCCAATCTTTCAATGCCTGATTTAGACATTTTTATAACAGAATGTCTTTTTAAAAAATCATAAACTGAAAGCCCAGATGAAAATCTAGCAGAGCCAGAGGTTGGTAAAACATGATTTGGGCCTGCTAAATAGTCACCAACAGCTTCAGGTGAATACTCACCAAGAAATATTGATCCTGCGTTATGAATATATTGTAAAATTTTATCAGCATTTTTGGAAAATATCTCTAGATGCTCTGGTGCAATTAAGTTTATAGTATCAATTAATATTTTCTTATTCTTAATTAATATTGATATCCCAAAATTTTTTAAACTTTTAGAAGCAATTTTTTTTTTAGGCAAAGTTTTTAATTGTTGTAATAAAAAATAATTAATCTGCTTAATAATTTGAATATCATCTGCTAATACAATTGATTGTGAATTTTCATCGTGTTCCGCTTGAGCTATCAAGTCTGCAGCAATCCAATCTGGTTTTGACCACTTGTCTGCAACTATTGTCACTTCAGAAGGTCCTGCAATCATATCAATTCCAACTTCTCCAAAAACTTGTTTTTTTGCGCTAGCTACAAAAGCATTTCCCGGTCCTACAATTTTATCTACTTTCTTAATCGTCTCGGTTCCATAAGCCATCGCAGCAATTGCTTGAGCTCCTCCAACTTTATAAATTTCTTTTACTCTACATTTTTGTGCGGCATAAATTACAGCAGGATTATAAGATTCACTCATTGATGGTGTAGTCATATATATATTTTTTACTCCAGCAACTAATGCAGGTATGCAGTTCATTAAAACTGAACTTGGATAACTAGCTAAACCACCTGGAACATAAACTCCTACTTTGCTTATTGCGCTTACCTTATAAGAAAATGAATTTTTGTATTTATCAATAAAAGAATAAGGAAATAGTTTTTGTCTTTTATGAAAATTTAATATTCTATCAAAAGCAAGGTCAATTGAAATTTTTGTTTTTTTATCTAATTTTTTAATGATTTTTTTTTTTTCTGAAACTGAAAATCTAATATTCTTTAATATAATTTTTTTTTTATGTGAATATTTTTTTTCATATTTGATTAGAGCAGAATCTTTATTTTTTTTTACGTCATTTATTATATTTTTTACTTTTATATCAATTTTTGGATCTTTGAATTTTCTTTTTTGCAAAATAATGTCTAGTTTTACTAAAAAATTTTTTTGATTAGATTTAATTAATTTTAACATTATAAAAAATCATGTTTTGGTTGTGTTTTACTTTCCCATGAAGAACCTTGATCATCTAAAGTTACATCTATTACTTCTGTTTTTATTTTAATCACAGCATCTCCTGAAAAAATTAATTTAATTTCATAACTTTTATCAGGCAATAAAATGCTTTCAATGGTTAAAAAATCTAAAAAGCTTTTATCTTTTTTTATATTAATATTCTTTGATAAAACGCTAATAACATTATCAAATTTTAATACTGTTCTTATTCTCTTGTTTTTTCTAAAGACTCCTTTTTCAATGTCTTCCCACATAAATCTATTTAACTGGATTAAAAAGATTCTATTTTTTTTTAAACTTACAATATCTTGTATTGAAACGATTGCATCTTGTAAGTGAGCTGCTACAACTCTTAAATCTTCATCTGAAGTTGCTAATAGTTTTAAATTTGTAACTTTCATTTTAAATTCTATTTATGCTTGCATTGCATTTTTTTAATTTTTTTTCTAAATTTTCATAACCGCGATCTAGATGATAAACTCTATTAATTACAGTGTTGTTATCCGCTGCTAATGCAGCTAAAACTAAACTTACAGATGCTCTAAGGTCTGTTGCCATAACTTCAGCACCTGATAAATTTGTTGGTCCTGTAATAAACGCTAAATTTTTTTTTGTAATAATTTTTGCACCCATTCTTCTAAGCTCTGGTACATGCATAAATCTATTCTCAAATATGGTTTCAGTTATTTTTGAAGTGCCTGAGGCTCTTAGCATCAAAACCATAATTTGTGCCTGTAAGTCTGTTGGAAAACCTGGGTATGGTTCTGTTTTTATATTAACGCTATTTATTTTTTTTGATTCAAAAATAGTAATTTTATTTTTATTTATCTTCATTTTAACGCCCATTTTTTTTAATAGTTTTATTTCTGTTTCAATAACTTTAGTTTTTATTTTTGAAAAAATAATTTTTTTACCGACTAAAGCTGCTGCAATTAAATATGTACCAAGTTCAATCCTATCAAAAATCACATCGTGACTCACGGCCTTAAATTCTTTAGTACCGATTATTTCAATTTTTCTCTTACTAACAAAATTAATGTCACATCCTAATTTTTTTAGAAAAATTATCATGTCTTGAATTTCAGGCTCGATCGCACAATTAGATATTATCGTTTTACCTTCTGCACTAACCGCTGCAAGAATAGCATTTTCTGTTGCACCTACTGAAATAGATGGAAATTTAATTACACTTCCTTTTAATCCATTTTTAGCAGAAGCATGAATATAACCATTTTTTATTTTAATTTTTGCTCCAAGTTTTTCTAATGCAAATAAATGTAAATTAACAGGTCTTGCGCCAATCGCACATCCACCTGGAAGAGAAACTTTTGCTTTTTTATATTTAGCTAACAAGGGTCCTAGTACTAAAACACCTGCCCTCATAGTTTTGAGAAGATTGTAAGGTGCTACTGTTTTTAATTCCCTATTACTTGAAATTTTTAATGTATTTAATTTTTTGGAGATTTTTATATTTAATCCAATATATTTTAATAGATCTATCATTGTATAAATATCTTGAACTAATGGTATGTTTTTTAAAGTAATAGATTTTTTTGTAAGTAGAGCCGCTGCTAGAATGGGTAATGTAGCATTCTTAGATCCAGAGATATTTATATGGCCAGATAATTTTTTTTTACCTTTGATAATAAGTTTTTGCATCAATAAAATTGAACTTAAACTTTAGGTAAAGTAACACCTTTTTGCTTCATGTATTTACCTTTTCTATTTGCGTAAGTTACTTCTGGCTTTTCGTTGCCTTTAATGAAAACAAATTGCGCAATACCTTCGTGAGCATATATTTTAGCTGGTAAAGGAGTTGTATTAGAAAATTCTAATGTTACGTGGCCCTCCCAGCCAGGTTCAAGTGGGGTGACATTAACTATTATTCCACATCTTGCATAAGTAGATTTGCCGAGACATATAACAAGGACATCCTCAGGTATTTTAAAATACTCCATAGTCCTAGCTAAAGCGAATGAATTTGGTGGTATGATACATTCTTTGCCGATTTTAGTTACAAAACTATCTTTTTTAAAAATCTTAGGATCAACTATGCCTGAATTTACATTTGTAAAAATTTTAAACTCATTTGAAACCCTCGCATCGTACCCATAAGATGATAATCCAAAAGATATCTTTCCTCTTCTTACTTGTTTTGAAACAAATGGTCTGATCATGGCTCTTTCTTTGGCCATTTTTTTTATCCATTTATCAGATAGCACTGTCATTTTTTAACCTTTTCCTTAAATTTTTTTCTCTTTTTTAAATTTTTTTTTAAAGCTAGTTCTCTCTTAATAAGCCGAACATCTTTTTGAACCAGTGCTCTACTCATTTTTTTAAACTAGTCTTTATCAGGATTTGTTAGATCTTCAAGGGTGATGGGTTTATCTATATCATGCATGATTTTTTCATCACTATTTTGAGGATCGTTAACTTTTCGAGCCCTTTTTTCCTCAATACGAGCTTTCCTTTTAGCCTCTTTTTTCATGGCTTTTTCGTTTCTAGTAGATTTATAATCGTAATGAATACCCATTTTAGCTCCTGCATTTTTTTTCAATTTTACTTTGTAGATTGAAATTATGCAAGTCTCTTATAAAATAGAAATTCTAATTTTATGAAAGGCCCATATAGCTCAGAAGGTAGAGCATTTCCATGGTAAGGAAAAGGTCGGCTGTTCGATTCAGCCTATGGGCACCATTATTTTTTTATTTTTTTAATTAAAATAAATATAATCGACAGTACGACAGCAACCATAACATCATAAATAGGTTTAGCGCTCGGAAAACCAAAATTCCATAAAATTACTAATATTAACCAAGTAATCCAATAAGTAGTTTTTTGATTTGTTTTTTTCATTTTAAATTTAAATTATGCATCCATTCTCTGTACAATTTTTATTAGATTCTATCATATTAAAATAATCTATTGATTTTATACTGCTGGCCATCATAGATTTATAAATATTTAAATACCCATTTAAACTATTAGATAATTTTTTAGCTTCACTGTTCATCCCTAATCTTGAGAAATTTAATAACATAATAGAATTACCATTCGGAATATTATTATCACTAATATCTATGGGTCTATGAAAAAGATCGTTATGAGAAATTATATTTTTTTGAAATACAGATTTTTCTTTTACATAAAAGAGTTCTATGGTTTTTTTACATAATTCTTTGGCTTTAAATAAATAATTGGGTTTTAGGGTCTGGTCTGAAAGATCTAGCAACATTGCTATAGCATAAGCATAATCTTCTAAAAAGACTGAATTTTTTGAATTGGTATGAAAAAGTTTTTCCTCTCTAAAAAATTGATTTTCTAAATTATTATAAAAAGTTTCTGCTGTTTGTAGATAATTTTTATTAGGTAATATTTTTTCCACAGAAATTAAAGCACTTATCCAAAGACAATTTAAATCAAGTTGAATTTTATTATCAAAAAATGGCTTAATTCTCTTTTTTCTTAGATTTTTCAATTTGATAACTAGCGACTCTGGTGGAGTTTTGATCTCTCTTAAAATTATTTTATTTTCCCAGTTTCCATTTGGCTTTACATCAAAATATTGCTCAACGTCTTTAATATCTTTTAATTCATTGTAGGTAAAAACATAGTATTTTCCTTCTTCACCTTCACTATCGGCATCGTAAGCTGACCCTAATAGATTGTTCTCAAAATTTAAAAAATTATTATTTATAAATTCAACTGTTTGAATAATTTTTTTTTCAAAATAATTATTTTTATTTATTTTAAGAAATTTAGATACTAAAAGAACAAATTGAGCATTGTCATAAAGCATTTTTTCAAAGTGTGGGATTAACCAATTTTCATCTACTGTGTATCTTGAAAGCCCGCCTTCTACATGATCATATATTCCTTGTGAACAAAGCTTTTTTAAAACTAATTCAATAGGCTCCAAATAATTTATATTTTTTGTTTTAGTAAAGAAATACAAAAGGGTATCGTAAATGTTAAATATTGGAAATTTTGGAGCCCCTTTATGGCCTCCATTTTCTTTATCTAGATTAACAATTATACTTTGTAAAATACTTTCTAAGTCTTGGCTTAAAACAGAAGATTTTCTTAATTCTAAACTTTTAGATATAATTGGTGACTGTTTGATAATTTCTTCTCTTTGTTGGCTGTAAGTTTCTCCTACTTTTAAAATAATTTCCTTAAAAGATGACTGGCCATGTGAAGGTACTTTTGGAAAATAAGTTCCAGCCATAAAGGGTACGGCATTTTCATCGAGGAACATAGTTAGTGGCCACCCCCCACCTGACTGATTAAAAAGCTGATAGGAACTTTGAAAAATATAATCAATATCAGGTCTTTCCTCTCGATCTACTTTAATGTTTAAGAAATATTTATTCATGAGTTGAGCTGTCTCTTTATCTTCAAAACTTTCGTGTGCCATCACATGGCACCAATGACAGCTCGCATATCCTACGCTTAAAAGTATTGGAATTTTTTTTTTCTTAGCATACTCTAATGTTTCTTTTGACCACACTTGCCAATTAACTGGATTTTTTTTATGTTGCTGAAGATAGGGGCTTGGATCTTCACTTAGATTATTTTTATTTATCTCTAACATTAAAAAATATTTTCTTTATTATAAAAGATATCAGGATAAAAATTATAAAAAAAATTATAGGTAAATAAATTTCCTTACTAAGAATTAAACTTATGAAGCTGAAACTATCTGATTTTTTTATAAACTCATTAATTCCAGACCCGATGGAGGCCCAAACAAACATACCAGGTATAAATCCTAAAAAACTTGCAAAAAAATAATTTGTCTTTTTCATATTAAAAATCACTGGTAAAGTATTTTGCAAAGGGAATGGAAGGCCCAAACCTCCTATCAATCTAAAAATAAAAAAATAGTAAAATTCATTTTTTTTAAAAAGATTAATGTATTTAAGAAATTTTTTTTTTAATAATTTATTAATTAAATCTTTAAAAAAGAAATTAACAATTGCGTACAATGCTAAAGCGCCAAGAGAGATGGAAATAACAGACACAAAAGTTCCAACCCATTTGCCAAAGAAAATTCCTGAAATTATTAAAAGAGGAGAGCCAAATCCAAGCAACATCACCCACACTATAGAAAATACAAAGAATATTAATAAATTTATATAAAGCTTGTCTCCAATAAAGCTATCTATGTTTACTTGAAGTTCCTTGTAGTATGAGAAATCATTTAATCTAGTAATTTCGACTTGAAAAAAAATAAAATACAAAAATGTAAATAAAATAAGTAAATAAGAAATTCCTAAATATAGTTTCAATTTTTTACTCATTATTTACATGTACAACACAAGTTAATTAGATTATATAACTTTAAATATTTATGAAAAGAACTTATCAACCTAGTAATTTAGTAAGAAAAAGAAGACATGGATTTAGAGGCAGAATGGCTACTAAAGCTGGTCGACAACTGATCGCTAGAAGAAGAGCTAAAGGACGAAAAACTATTTCAACTTAATTTCTAATGATTAAGCTTGAAAGTTTAAAAAAAAACAACCACTTTAAATTAGCTTTAAAAGAGAAGAAGGTTCATACAGATTTTTTTTCAATTTTTGGTGCTAAAAATTTTATCTTAGAAAAAAATAAAAATTTATTACGTATAAGTTTTGTAATGAAAAAAAAAATTGGTAATGCTGTAATAAGAAACAGAATTAGACGCAAATTAAAAGCTATAGTTCACAAGCTTTTAAAAATAAAAGGTGCAATTAATACTAATTATACTTATATAGTTTTTGGAAAATCAAAAGCCTATGAAAAAGACCATAAAATTCTATAC
>Ga0307986_10001050_pt1 | contig 20412 bp, 17 predicted proteins | sample EllFjometageno82_FD_203170 | JGI IMG/M metagenome (GOLD analysis project Ga0307986, IMG submission 203170) | Marine microbial communities from Ellis Fjord, Antarctic Ocean - #82 | ecosystem: Environmental > Aquatic > Marine > Unclassified | place: Southern Ocean | collected 2014-10-09
TTCACCCTTGCCATGTTATGGCGGTTTATTTTCTGTGGCACTATCCCTAGGGTTTCCCCCGCCAGGTGTTACCTGGCACTGTGTCTTTGCGGAGCCCGGACTTTCCTCTTTAAAAAATTAAAGCGATAAGTCGTTTATCTGGCTTGTACAACTTATTATTAATATAAAAAATTTCAAGATAATATTATTGAACTGCTTTAATAAGATTTTGGCTTATTAATAAGCATTCTTTATCAATTTTACCATCAATCAGCTCTTGTCTATACCTTCTTTGAAAGGCCTTAACGATAAATATTTTTTTGTTTTTTTTATTTATTTTTTGATAACCAATTTTAACCAAATTATTAAAAAAAGAATTCTTATTAATGCTGTTAATTTCTTGACTTCTAAAGCTCTTTAAAACTTCACTTTGTAAATTGTGCCACAAACTAACTTTATTTTTTGCTAAATATTTCCATGGAAATTTTTCTCCTGGGTCTTTTTTTCTATCTGGTGAAATATCAGAATGACCTAAAATATTCTTAGGATTAATGTTGTATTTTTTTATTAAAAATTTACTGAGTTTTATTAAAGAATTGATTTGTTTTTTACTAAACTCTTTATAATTAAATTGATGGCCAGGATTACTAATTTCTATACCTATAGAATCTTTATTTAAAGAGTTATGATTTTTCCAAGATGATCTCCCAGCATGCCAGGCTATATATAGGTCTGGGATTAATTGAACTATGTTTCCATCATTTTTAATTAAATAGTGACTACTAACCTCAGATTGTATATTTGTAAGTCTGTTTATGGCGTCTATTTCTCTTTGCATTCCAGTATAATGAAAAATAATAAATTTAATTTCTTTTTTGTCTCTTTTAGTTGAATTAAAGTTTTGAGAGTAATTTAATATTGTTTTTATGGGCATTATTTGGTTATTTATTGTTTAAATCTAGATTGATTTTATCACGATTTATATTATATAAATGTAAATAATGAATAGATTTTTAGTAACAATTTTAATAACTACTTTTCTTGTTTCAAGTGTTAATGCGGGAACAGATGGTGAGCTCAGCTTGTCAGACAAGAAAGCCGGGCAAGTTAAGGATTGTTTTGAGGGTCTAAACAGAGCGACTTTTAAATTAAACCAGGGGCTAGACACTGTTATCTTTGAACCACTAGCTAAGGCCTATCGTTTTTTACCAACACCCATAAGATCTAGCGCTAGTAACGTTTTAGACAACCTTTCTAACCTAGTAACAATACCTAACAATATTCTGCAAGGAGACTTTAAAAAAGCTGGAGAGAATACAGGAAGATTATTTGTAAATACAACTTTAGGGATTTTGGGAATATTTGACGTGGCTAAAGCTGTGGGGTTAACAGAGTATGAAAAAGAAGATTACGGGCAAACACTAGGTGTAATGGGTTTGAGTGGGGGGTGCTACTTGGTGCTTCCAGTTTTAGGGCCCACTACAATTAGAGATGCTGCTGGTTCTATTGCCAACCTAATGGGTGGAGACCCTTGGTACAACGTTTCAGTTCAAAATGACACTAAACACTTCCAAGAAAGAGATTACTATCTCTCAAGACTAGGCAAGGGTATTGACTTTAGAGCAAAAAATTTAGATTCAATAGAAAACTTAGAAAAAAATTCATTGGACTTTTATGCTTCTGTAAGAAGTTTATACTTGCAGGATAGACAATTAAAAATTTTGAATTCAAAAAATTCTACAGAGACGCAAGATGATGGCGACTGGGAAGAAATAGAAACTCAATAAATTTAAATTAAAAATTTATGAAAAGCAAAAATCTTTTACCGTTTTTTATAATTCTTATAATTAGTATTACAAGTTTTGAAAAATCTTTTTCAATTGAACCGGATGTTTTTGTGCAATCGACAGTTAACAGGGCCTCTGCCGCTCTTAACCAAAGATATTCTAAACAAGAAAAAATAGAAAAACTTAAATCTATTGCTAGAGAGACTGTTGATATTAGGGGTATAGGCTTTTATACATTGGGATCTTATAGGAAGGGACTAACAGTTGATCAAAAAAAAGAGTACGCGAAACTTTTTGAAAAATATTTCTTGAAGAGTTTTGCTAGTAGGTTGGCTGAATACTCAAACCCCGAAATACAGGTGAGCTCTAAAAAGAAGTTGAGTGATGATTATACGATGGTTTCAAGTGTATTGGTTGCAACAGAGCAAAGACCAGAGGTTAAAATTGACTGGAGAATTTACACCAAAGATCCAGGAAACCCATTAATAAGAGATTTAATAATTGAGGGGTTGAGTTTAGCAAGGACACAGAAGGAGGAGTTCTCTTCCATAATTGATGGTAACGACGGAAAAATTAGTGCGCTATTTAAAAGTTTAAACAGCTTCATAGACTAAAATAATTGACTGAAAAAGATAGAATCTTAAATAAAATTAACTGCGATGTTTCAAGACCAGTTTTATTTTCTGAAAGTAATGGTGGAAGTGAAAATCAACTAAAACTACTATTTAAACATGTTCCTGACAGTTATTTTAAGGATATTAATTTTATTTTTAATAATGCAAGCCCCGATCTTTTAGAAAAAGAAAAAATTAATGTTCTATGGATGCACCACTTTGTGAATCAGGAAGAGGCTAAAAATCTGGGCTCTAAGGATTTTACTGATAAATTAGACTATATAATTTTCAACTCAAACTGGAATTATGAAAAATTTCAATATCAGTTTAAAATACCAGAAAACAAATCAATAGTTATCAGAAATGCCATTGAAAAAATTGACAATATTGAAAAACCTAAAGATAAAATAAATTTAGTCTATCATACAACTCCATGGAGAGGTTTAGAGAATTTAGTAAAAATTTTCAACCAGATGAATTTAAAAGATGTGGAGTTAAATGTTTGTTCATCAACTACTATCTATGGGAATAAATTTAATGAAAGTTATAAAGATAAATTTAAAGATATTTTTGATGAATGTAAAAACTCAGACAACATCAACTACTTTGGTTATCTTAAAAATGAGGAGGTCATTAAATTATTAAAAAAAATGCATATTTATTCTTTTCCAAGCATTTGGCCGGAAACAAGCTGCATATCAGCAATAGAAGCCATGGCTGCTGGGTGCCAGATAGTTTCAACAAGTATGGGTGCTTTGTACGAAACATGCTCCCCTTTTGCCTCTTTTGTTACTTTTGATAGAGACTTTAATAATCTCAATAAAAAATTTCAAAAAAAATTAGCTCAATCTATAGATAATTATTGGTCTAGAGAAAATCAAGAATTACTTAAATTACAGCAAGATACAATTAATAGAACGTATTCCTGGGAAGTAAGGGCTAAAGAGTGGATTGATTTTTTAAACAATATTAAGAAATAAATTTATTAATAATTTCACTAAAGTTATTATTTTTATAAAGCTCCATTAAATTATTTTTTTCCAATATTTCATAAAAATTTCTTCTTAATATAAAAATTTTAGTCAAATCTCTTCCCCATTTTTTTTCAAATATTTCTGTGTATTTCTTGTTGCGCTCTTCTGTTATTTCTCTTCTTTCAATTTCCCAGGTTGACTTTCCGTGAAAATGCAACAAGTAAGAGTCAGTTAAATAATTAACACTATAACCTTTAAGTTCGCTTCTAATTCTATAATCTACATCTTCTCCCCCTCCAATTCCAAAAGTGCTATCAAAATTTCCAATATCTTTTAAGATCTGCAGTGGTATTTTAAAACAGAAAAAAGGCATCAATAAAGTTTGAAACTTTTCTCCAGACTTTACTTTTTTTTTATGTTCTGAAATGATATCATTTAATAAGTCATAATTTTCATTAAAATCATTTAAATTCATTGTTTGTTTTAGTTTTAAAATTCCTAAATCAGACTCATATTGAAATATTTGATTATTTGATGGAATGCTAATGCAGTCATTCTCATATGCCAAAGGTTCAAACCAATTCCTTGTAAATACAATATCGTTACTTAAAAAAATTAGATTTTTTTTTTTTTTAATTGCTATATCTATTGCCTGATTTACGTTTTCAGAAAAAGTTAATTTTTTTTTATTTTTTATAACCTTTATTTTATTATAACTTGTAAACTGATCTATTACTGAGCGATCATTATCAATAAGATAAAAATCATCCTCTTTACTTAATGTCGTATTATTAAAAAAGGATTTTATTGCTTCAATTGTATAATTATTTGAATCTTTGAGGGTAACCATTGAAAATACATTGTTCATAATTTTGTATTAATTGGTGGGCCCACCAGGACTCGAACCTGGGACCAATACATTATGAGTGTACTGCTCTAACCAACTGAGCTACAGGCCCTGCTTAATTAATTAGTTTTTACTTGGTTTTTGAAAATCATTCAAGTCTAGAAGCGATATTGGTGGGACTGGTTGGTTACGCTCCAACTACCCCTGCAATGTCAATGCAGTACTCTACTATTGAGCTACAGTCCCTTAGATATTTTAACTTTCTAAAAAGCTTTTTAGCTGTTTGGATCTGCTTGGGTGTTTTAATTTTCTAAGAGCTTTGGCCTCTATTTGACGAATACGCTCTCTAGTTACAGAAAATTGTAAACCCACTTCTTCAAGCGTGTGATCTGTATTCATTCCAACACCAAATCTCATTCTTAAAACCCTTTCTTCTCTTGGTGTTAAAGTCGATAAAATTTTAGTAGTTGCTTCACTTAAATTAGATTTAATTGCCTGCTCTAAGGGAGCTAATGCTTTTGTATCTTCGATAAAGTCACCAAGGCTACTGTCCTCTTCATCACCAACTGGTTTTTCCAATGAAACTGGTTCTTTTGAAATTTTAAGGACTTTTCTAACTTTATCTAAAGGCATTCTTAATTTTTTTGCTAACTCTTCGGGCGTTGCTTCTCTACCAAATTCACTTAAAATTAATCTTTGAGTTCTAACAATTTTGTTTATTGTTTCAATCATGTGAACTGGAATTCTTATAGTTCTTGCCTGGTCTGCAATAGATCTTGTAATTGCTTGTCTGATCCACCAAGTGGCATATGTTGAAAATTTATAACCCCTTCTGTATTCAAATTTATCTACCGCCTTCATTAAACCAATATTTCCTTCTTGAATAAGATCTAAAAACTGAAGGCCTCTATTTGTATATTTTTTAGCTATTGAAATCACTAATCTTAAATTAGCTTCAACCATTTCTTTTTTTGCAATTCTCGATTCTTTTTCACCTTTTTGAACTCTGCTAACCAATTTTTTAAAATCTGTAACAGAAATTCCCAACTTGTGACTTATCTCTATTAGTCTTTCTCTTATATTTTTAAATTCTTCTTTATTTTTAGTAAAAAACTGCTTCCACATTACATTGGTATCAAGAAATTTTTTAAGGTTTGGATTAATTTCATTTCCTATGTAAAATTTAATAAATTCATTTCTCGGAATTTTTTGATCCATAGCTAACCTCAAAAGATTACCCTCTAGGGAAATAATTTTTTTATTTTCAATATAATGTTTTTGAACCAATTCCTCTAAAACAGAGGGGGATAGTTGAAGAGATTTTATATTATCTAGTGTATCTCTAACTATTTTATCATATCCTTTTTCTTTTGCTGGTGAAAAAGATGTTGCATTTAAAATGCATTCTAACTTTTCTTTTTGATACTTAATTAATTTATTATACTCTTTTGTTAGTGTATTTACTGTTTTTAAAACTTTAGGTTTTATTTCAGTCTCCATTGCTGCAAGAGTTGGGTTAAACTCATCATCCGAATCATCTCCACCAGATGAATTTTCTTCATTTTTTTCTTTACTAACTTCACCAGAATTTCTTTGTTTAGCACTTGGGCCTGTATTTTCATCTTCCATGTAATTTGTGTCAATATCGATAATCTCTCTAACTAAAATTTCATCACTTTGAAGTTTTTGGTCCCAATCAAAAAATTGTTCTGCTGTGATAGGGCTTTGAGAAAGTGCAATAAGCATTACATCTTTTCCTGCTTCTATCCTTTTCGCAATTGCTATTTCCCCTTCTCGAGAAAGAAGCTCAACACCACCCATCTCTCTTAGGTACATTCTTATTGGATCGTCACTTTTTTCAATAGTTTTTGTTTCCTCTTTTGAGGAACCATCTTTTTTTCTTAAAACTTTAAAATCAGATTTTTTTTCTACTAAAGCAACATTTTCATCTAAAATGTGCATGAAAGCTTGTTCTAGGTTTTCATTAGAAAGGTTTCTTTTTCCTAAGGATTTATTTAATTCATCGAATGTTATAAATCCTCTGTGGGTTCCACGACCCATCAGTCTAGCAAATGATTTAGTAATTATTCTTTCCACAATAGTATATTTGAGATGCCTTATATAAGCGCAATTTTAAAAAAATCCACGTATTTTTTGATGGTTTTAATTGATGTTTTTCCTTTTTTTTTCCTCTTTTAAATCATTAATTTCATTAAAAGTGGTTTCGCTTAAATCTTTAGAGAATTTCGATTCTAATTCCTCTATTCTAACTTCAAGACCATGAATTTCAAAAGCATGTAAGTATTCACCCAATAATTCAAATATTTTATGTTGATCGTTTTTATGATTATTCAAAATGTGCTTTATAGATGCAAATTTAAATATTCTCTCAACTAACTGCTCGTCAATTTCTAGATCATTTATTTTAAATTGTTCTCCCTTCTTTAATTTAGCTAAAATTAGATCAAAAATTAATTTATTTTCATTGGTAAATAATTTAATATTTTCAATTAAATGTATGTTTTCTTGGAAAACATTCAAATTGTTCATTATTAAGTATAAAAGTGAAAATTCTTTTAGCTCTATTGAGCTCAACGATTCTCTTTCGTTAAAATGTTTTTGGGTAGATTGTAATGATTTAACCTTTTTAGTATAAAATTGTTTTTTACCTACATTGCTATGAGGGGTTAGAGACGAAATTTTTTCTAAAAAAAATTCTAATACGTATTTTTTGATAAATCCATCTTTAATAGTAGCCGCAACAGATCTTAATTTTTTTTCGAAGATTGCCATTGACGAAGGGTTATTATCAGTTTGCTGCTTATAATGGTTAAAGATAAACTGATGAATTGAAATTTTTGCTTGTCTTGTAAAACCAATAAAATTTGCTTTACCATTTTGGTTAACATAACTGTCTGGGTCTTCACCATCTGGTAAAAAAAGAAATGAAATTTGTTTTTCTGGCTGTAATTCTTTAATTGAATTTTCTGCTGCTCTAAGCGCTGCTTTATACCCACTCTCGTCACCATCAAAACAAATAATAATATCATCAAAAAATTGATTTAAAATTAAGATTTGTTTATCAGTTAAAGATGTTCCTAAATTCGCAACAACGTTCTCAATTCCATTTTTACTTAAACCAACAACATCCATATAACCTTCTACAAGATACACATGGTCAATTTTATTGGATAGTTTTCTAGCTATATCTAAGTTGTATAAGTTTGAGCCTTTTTTAAAAAAAGGTGTTTCCGGAGAATTAATATATTTTGCCATATAGCTATTTTCTTGAATTGTTCTTCCACCCAATCCAATAGGCTGTCCTGAAATATTATTAATTGGAAATATAACTCTGTCTCTAAATCTTTCCACATAAGTATTTTTTTTCTCATCTAAATAAAAAAGTCCACTTTCAACTAATACTTTTTCATTAAAATTATTTTTTAATTTTTTATAAAAATTAGAATTTCTTTCAACAAATCCAATTTTAAAATTTTTAACTTCATTTTTACTGAGGCTTCTTTTTTTTAAGTAATCTCTAGCCACAGTTAAGCTTTCATTTTTCAAAATTTCATCATGATAAAACTGAACATATTGATTATAGATAGAACAATATTCTTGCCAATTTTTTTCTCTTTCTTCGTCTTGCTTTGAAAATGTATAAGGCCTCATTCCCGCAAGATTTGCTAAATATTTTACAGCCTCTCCAAATTTTAAATTTTGTGTTTTCATAACAAAATCAAAAATATTCCCATGTTCTGATGTTGCAAAACAATGGTAAAATTCTTTATCATCGTTTACTGTGAAAGATGGTGTTTTCTCTGTTTTAAATGGAGACAACCCCACAAATTCTTTGCCTCTTTTTTTTAAACTCACTGACTTAGAAACTACTGTTGAAACTTTTAAACGAGTTTTAATTTCGTCTAAATACTCTTTGGGATATTTCATTATTTATTTAATAGTTCTTTAAGCAAGGGGCCAGCTTTCGAAAAATCTAAGTTATCAGGGTATGATTTTTTTAGCTCTCCCATTACTTTACCCATATCTTTAATAGATGACGCACCTAACTTACTTATTGTTTCAATGCATATTTTTTTAGTATCCTCATCATTTAATTGCTGTGGTAAAAAAATTGATAAAAGATCAAATTCATTTTGCTCAACTTCTAAAAGATCTTTTCTGTCATTCTTTTTATAGATTTCAATTGATTCGAGTCTTTGTTTAATCATTTTTTTTAAAAGCTTCTTAACATCATCATCATCTGTTTCTTTTTTATTAGCTCCAGACCTATTAAGAATATCAAGGTCCTTAATTGAAGATAAAATTAACCTGTAGGTTGAGATTTCCATCTTATTTTTCGATTTTAGAGAACTTTTGTAGTTTGTTTCTATTGTTTCTTTCAATGTCATAATATTTTTTAATGTACTTCAAAGATAAAATTCTTCAAAAGAAAAATTGTATTTTTATAATTTTATAATACATCTGTGTTGCGATAATTAAGGTTTTATTGTATTAACCTTTAACTCATGAGTTGTAATTGATTAAAAAAGCAAAAAAAATTAACTCACACAAAATCTCACAGATTCACACAGGTATTTTAGTTCTTGAAGGTAAGGCCATTTTTAAAGGTGTTGGTATTGGGTATCAGGGAACAGCTACTGGCGAAGTATGCTTCAACACTTCACTGACAGGTTATCAGGAAATTATTTCTGATCCCTCTTATGCTGGACAAATAATCAACTTTACATTTCCTCACATTGGCAACGTAGGAACTAACAAGGAAGATTTAGAGTCAGATAAAGTTTGGACTAAAGGTGTAATTTTTAATTCTGAAATAACAAGTCCTTCAAATTATAGATCTTTAGTTAGTCTAGATTTATGGCTAAAAAAAAATAAAATAGTTGGGATCACTGGCCTAGATACCAGGGGTTTAACTAGCTCAATAAGGGATCAAGGCGCACCCAAAGGAACTATTTCTTTTTCTAAGAAAGGTGCTTTTAATATCAATAAATTAGTTAATGTTACCACTAAATGGAATGGCTTAAAAAATCTAGATCTAGCAGAGCAGGTTACTACAACAAAAAATTATATATGGCACGGCTTTAAAACTTGGAAAAAAGAAACTGGCTATTTAAAAAATAAAAAATATTCTTTACACGTGGTAGCGATCGATTATGGAATTAAAAAAAATATTTTAAGGTATTTTTCTGATCTTAAATGCAAAGTAACTGTGGTCTCATGTAAAGCTAATGCAAAAGACATACTGAAATTAAAGCCAGATGGCATTTTTCTATCTAATGGTCCTGGTGATCCTGCTGCAACTGGAAAATATGCAATTGAAATTATCAAAGGATTAATCAAAAATAACTTACCGATTTTTGGTATTTGTCTTGGTCATCAAATACTGGCTTTAGCTCTGGGTGCAAAAACAAAAAAAATGAAATTAGGTCATAGAGGAGCTAATCATCCAGTTAAAAATTTAATTAAAGATAATGTGGAAATCACGAGCCAGAACCATGGTTTTGAAATCGTAAGAGAAACATTACCAAAAAGTATTGAAATAACTCACACATCTTTATTTGATAATTGTATCGAGGGAATTAGATTAAAAAACAAACCAATTTTTTCAGTACAGTATCATCCTGAATCAAATCCTGGACCACAAGATAGTATTTATCTATTTGAAGAATTTATCAACAATATGAAAAGAAATGCCAAAAAGAAAAGATCTTAAAACTATATTAGTCGTTGGTGCTGGACCTATAATTATTGGCCAGGCATGTGAATTTGATTATTCAGGAACACAGGCATGTAAGGCCCTAAAAGACGAAGGTTATAAGGTTATTTTAATTAACTCCAATCCAGCAACTATTATGACAGATCCTGGTGTTGCAGATAAAACCTATATTGAGCCTATAACCTTAGAGGTATTGGAAAAAATTATAAAAAAAGAAAAACCAGATGCAATTTTACCAACAATGGGTGGTCAAACAGCTTTAAATTTAGCAATGGAGGCTGAGAAAAAAGGAATTTTAAAGAAATATAAAATCGAGTTGATTGGAGCAAACTCTAAAGCAATTTCGAATGCAGAAGACAGGGAAAAATTTCGAAAAAATATGTTAGATATTGGTTTGGACTTACCAAAATCCAAGGTTGTAAATCATATTAGGGATGCTGCAAAAGCTCTTAAGCAAATTGGCTTACCCGCAATAATTAGACCTGCTTTTACTTTAGGGGGATTAGGTGGTGGTATTGCTAAAACTGAAAATGAATATCTAAAAATAGTTAAAGATGGCTTACATGAATCTCCAGTTAGCCAAATTCTAATAGAAGAATGTCTTGAGGGCTGGAAAGAATTTGAAATGGAGGTTGTTAGAGATAAAAAAGATAACTGCATAATTATTTGTTCTATTGAAAATATTGACCCAATGGGAATTCATACGGGCGACTCTATCACTGTTGCACCTGCCCTAACACTTACCGACAAAGAATACCAGGTAATGAGAAATGCTTCAATTGCCTGCCTTAGAAAAATTGGAGTAGAGACGGGTGGGTCTAATGTTCAATTTGCAATCAACCCTAAAAACGGAAGAATGGTTATTATTGAAATGAACCCAAGAGTTTCAAGGTCATCTGCACTAGCCTCTAAAGCAACTGGTTTTCCAATTGCAAAAGTTGCTGCCAAACTAGCTGTTGGTTACACTCTAGATGAATTAAAAAATGAAATTACCAAAACAACACCTGCTTCTTTTGAGCCAAGTATTGATTATGTGGTAACAAAAATTCCAAGATTTACATTTGAAAAATTTTCTACATCTGAAGCAATACTAGGGACTTCAATGAAATCTGTTGGAGAAGCCATGGCAATTGGTAGGAATTTTAAAGAATCTCTACAAAAAGCGCTAGTTTCTCTTGAGGTTGGTTTTTCTGGCTTAGATAGAATTTTTCCACTTAATAAGAAAGAGATAGAAAAAGAATTAAGAAAAAATATTCCTAATAGAATTTTATTGACTGCAGAAGCGTTTAGAAAAAAAATGGACATTAAAAGAATTCACCAACTTTGTAAAATAGATCCTTGGTTCTTAGAGCAAATAAAAGAGATTGTTGATGAAGAAAATCAAATAAAAAAAAAAGGTCTTCCTAAAAGCTATAATGAATTTAATAGAATTAAATCAATAGGCTTTTCTGATAAAAAGCTGTCTGAAATTACAAAAATTTCTGAAGATGTTGTTAGAAAAAAAAGAACCGCTTTAAAAGTGCTACCAGTTTATAAAAAAGTGGATACTTGTGCTGCCGAATTTAGATCTTTTACTCCTTATATGTACTCAACTTACCAAAGAAATTATTCATTAAATTCAGAATGTGAAGCAAAGCCTTCTTCAAGAAAAAAGATTATAATTTTGGGTGGTGGGCCCAACCGTATTGGTCAAGGTATTGAATTTGATTATTGTTGTTGCCAGGCAAGTTATGCTCTTAAAGATAGTGGCTTTGAGACCATAATGATTAACTGTAACCCAGAAACAGTTTCAACAGATTACGATACAAGTGACAGGCTTTATTTTGAGCCTCTTAAAGAAGAGTATGTTTATAATATTATTAAAAAGGAACAACAAAAAGGAAATCTTGTAGGAATCATTGCTCAATTTGGTGGTCAAACACCTATAAGACTTGCAAAATTTTTATATGATAACGGCCTACCTATCTTAGGCACTCAATACACGTCAATAGATTTAGCTGAAGATAGAGATAGATTTAGAAAATTACTTGATAGATTGAAATTAAAACAAGCAGAGAGTGGTATTGCCAAAACTTACAAGCAAGCTATTAGGGTTGCAGAAAGAATTGGGCTACCTTTAATGGTTAGACCTTCTTATGTCTTAGGTGGAAGAGCGATGGAAATCGTTCATGAAAAAAGCCAATTAAAAAATTTTGTGGAAGAGGCATTTAAGGCTGCAGAAGAGAACCCAATATTAATTGATAAATTCATTAGTCATGCGATGGAAGTAGACGTTGACGCAATATCTGATGGTAAAGAAGTATTTGTCGCTGGAATAATGCAGCATATTGAGGAAGCCGGCATTCACTCTGGAGATTCCGCATGTTCTTTACCACCTATATCAATTAAGAAAAATTTGATAACTGAAATAGAAATTCAAACAAAAAAATTAGCTTTAGCTTTAAATGTTAAGGGCTTTATGAACATTCAATTTGCTATTAAAAATGATGAAATCTATGTGATCGAAGTAAACCCAAGAGCAAGTAGAACGGTTCCTTTTGTATCTAAGGCCAAAGGATTGCCTCTTGCAAAAATTGCTTCAAGAGTGATGACAGGTGAAAAGTTATCTAAATTTGATTTAAGGAGTAAAAATAAAAGATTATTTGCAGTTAAAGAATCCGTCTTTCCTTTTAATAAATTTCCAAATAGTGATTTATTATTAGGACCAGAGATGAAATCAACAGGCGAAGTTATGGGTTTTGATAGAGACTTTGGTATGGCTTATGCAAAAAGCCAAATTGCTGCTTCAAACTCTTTGCCCACTAAAGGTCTGGCGTTTATCTCACTTAAAGATGGTCATAAAGATGAAGGTGTTGATTTAGCAAAACAATTATTAAAATTAAATTTTACTTTATGCGCTACAGGTGGAACAGCTGAGTATATTCGTAAACATGGAATAAAATGCCAAACAATAAACAAGGTTAGTGGAGGATCTCCACACATTGTTGATGTACTGAACTCTAAAAAAATTGCTTTAGTAATCAATACAGGTGGCGGTAATAGTGAACACCGCCTTCATGATGCAATGGCTTTAAGAAGAGCAACCCTAGGTAACAAGGTTCCTTATTGTACGAACATGTCTACAGCTCAAGCTTGCTTGATGGGGATTAGATCTTTAAAAACAAAAAAGATTACCGTAACGGCTCTTCAGGATATTTAATGTGAAGATAGGCCAGTATTTGCAATACTAAAAATCATATCTTCGTAACTCATATCAAGGTTTAGTACACACGATCTATAAAAATAACCTTTTCGAAGACCTGGCATTAAATTCGCCTCTATAAAATGAGGAACACCTAAATGGTTCATTTTAATATCAATTCTACCTAAAGATTTTCCACCTAAAGCTTTAAAAGAATCTTTTGCTAATTTAGAAAGTTTGTCAAAAACTACGCCATCAGAAACAAGGATTACGCTTTCTTCATCATTTTTCTTAACATTAAAATCAAGAATACAATGACCGTCTATATTTTCTTTTATAATAATTTCTATGGGCATGGCTCTTAAAGTTCCATTAATGCTGTCTTCAAAAATACCAACACTATATTCTTTTCCTGCTAAGTATGTTTCAACTAAAGAAGGTGAGTTTTGCTTTATCTTAATATCTAATATTTTTGCTGTAAAATCTTCAAAATTAAATACTAAGGAATTTTTATCTACACCCCTGCTATCTCCACCAGTCACTGGTTTTATGAAAAGAGGAAATTTTATTGGAATTGAAGATTCTATTAAATATTCACCTGGATTAGTAATAAAAAAATCTGCAGTTTTAATATTGTTCTTTTGCATAATTTTCTTTGCTCTATTTTTATCACTCTCATTATCAAGGGCTGCTTTACTTGATGCAATATATGGAATTTCAAACATTTCTAAATAATCATTTAACCATATATTTCTATTATTAAAAAAGAAGTACTTAACACCAGAGAATACTAGATCTGGTTTTCTTTTAACTAAAGCAACAAGATCTTCTTCAGAGTTAATTTCAGTGATTAAAACATTTTTATATCGTTTAGATAGAATTCTTAGAACATTTTTTTCTTCTAAAATAATTCCAACATTGTCTTGATGAGAATTTACCTCTCCAAAGTTGGGGACAATAACTATTTCTATCGTCTTATCAATTTTTATTGGGATAATATTATTTTTTTTTAAAGGTAAAATATTACCTATTTCTAAAATTTCTTGTTTTGCTATATCTTTTATAATCATAATAAATCCATTACATAACTCACGCATAGATGCATGAATGATGAACTCTTCTAATAAAATTGTTTTCTAAAAAATTATTGCCTAAGTAATGAAGTGTAAAATTATTTGGCAGTATCTAAAAAACTACTTATACGCTCTCTAGCTGGTGATAGATACAAGTCTCTTTGAGTTTAATGCTACTCTACTTTCCAATCAGTAGGAAAAGAGACATAATTAACTTGCAAACAACGTCTTTCTTTGACGATCTTCTTTTTTTCCATTCCATGCCAAGTATTTGGCCCACTAGTAAAGAAATAACCATAATTATTTTTAAATGGAACTGTTTTAACTTTTTCTAACTTTTCATTATAAAAATCTGTACCTAGGGTCTCAGATTCATTGGATTCATTCACAAACAACAGGCATGAGACTAGTTTTTCTTTAATATCGCAATGTGGTTTAAGCCAAAAGCCTTTTCGATCACAAATTACCTCTACTCTTACATAGGAATTGGATAGATCTTTCTTTATAAGGTTCGAAATCTTTGAACATGTTTCTTTAGACTGAAGTTCGTTAATTAGTTTTGTTAATGATGGAAATTTTTCAGTATTTTCTTTTGTTATAAAACATCTAAATTTAATTGCTTTGCCTCCACTTGTAATCCCTTTTCTAAATTCTGGTGTTCCACCATCAATAGCTCTAGTTCCATCATATTCTAAATCAAGTTGGTTTAAATCTGGTATATCGGCTCTTATGATTTCATCAATTGCTTCCTTTGACAAAGGTTCATTTAACTCCCAATGTCTAAAAGGATCCTTGTGTTCCTTGGAGTTATTTAAAATCGAATTAAGAAAAGTCATGTTGTTTTATTTTTTTATTTATTTGGTCTGCTATTTTATTAGTTTCATTTAATTTTGTATAAGTCCAGTTTTCAACTGAATTGTTCAACTCTTTTATTATATTTAAAGACTCAAATAAATTAAAAAAACTTTTAAATCTATGGTTATTTTTAGTTGGTGGCATTTGAGCTACATAAATTGGCTTTCCAGTAATTGCAGCCTCTGAAATCATTGAAATAGAATCACAGGTAACAATAATATGGTTAGATATTTTTAATGAAGAAAGATAAGCTTTTTTATCAACATTGGGGATTATTATCTGATCTTTGTTAAAATAATTTTTAGCTTTTTCAATTATATGCTGAGGAGTTCTCATTGAAGGGACAATAATTACTTGATAATTATTCTTTAAAAAAGTTTTTTCGATTTTTAAAAAAATACCGTCTATAACTTGATTGTTGTAATCATAATATCTAGTTGGTCCTCCTAATATTAAAGTAACAATTTTCTTCTGAGTGTTGATTCTAGATTTTAAATAGTTTGCATTCTCATCTAAGTCATTGTTAGTTAAATAATGAACTGCTCCTTTACTTGTTAATACATTTTTTCCTATTAGACCATCGTGCTCGGGCGCAACCACAAAATCAAAATTATTTAATGAGACTTTAGGTTCTTGAATATGAATATTTATGATTTTATCTTTATATTTTTTCTTTAAAAAAATTGATGGAATTACACTTTTTCTTCCACACGAAATAACAACATCAAACTGCCTATTAATTTTATTTTTAAAAACAAAATCTTGAACAGGTGTTATTTTGGGTGGAAATAATTTCCAAAAACTATTAAGTTCAATCTTCTCGTGTATAAAATCTAAATTTAATGCCTTGGCTAACCCTTCGACTTGACTAATCATGCCATGCATACCTTGCGTTAATAATAACCCTTTTAATTTTGTCATTTATCCATATATAACTTTTGTATGAGTGAGAATCCAACAAAACACACAAAAGTGTTAATAATAGGTTCAGGTCCGGCTGGTTATACGGCGGCAGTTTATGCTGCTCGTGCAATGTTAGACCCAATTTTAGTTTATGGTATACAGCCTGGTGGACAATTAACTACAACAACAGATGTAGAAAATTATCCAGGATTTTCAGATGTAATTCAGGGTCCGTGGCTAATGGATCAAATGAGAGATCAAGCAAAAGCAGTTGGAACAGATCTAATTGAAGATCATATCTCTTCAGTAAATTTAAAATCAACTCCATTTGAAGCAATTGGAGATGGTGGACAAAAATATACTGCAGATAGCATAATTATTTCAACGGGTGCTCAGGCGAGATGGTTAAATTTAGAATCAGAACAAGCTTATAGAGGCTTTGGTGTTTCAGCGTGCGCAACATGTGATGGTTTTTTCTTTAAAGAAAAAATTGTGGCGGTTGTTGGTGGTGGAAATGCTGCTGTTGAAGAAGCAATGTTTCTTACAAAATTTGCATCAAAAGTAAAACTAATTCACAGACGAGATACCTTAAGAGCAGAAAAATTACTTCAGAAAAAATTAATGGCAAATAAAAAAATTGAAATAATTTGGGATAGTGCCGTTGAGGAAGTTATTGGTGATAGCGAACCTAAAAATGTAACTGCAATTAAAATTAAAAACCTTAAAACAAATAAAATTGATGAAATTAAAGTTCATGGTTTATTCATTGCTATTGGTCATGATCCAGCTACTGCTCTTTTTAAAGAACAATTAGATATGGATAAAGAAGGTTACTTAATTACTAAACCAGATTCTACTGAAACTAATATCCCTGGAGTTTATGCTGCAGGTGACGTTAAAGATAAAACTTTTAGACAAGCAGTAACTGCCGCCGGTATGGGCTGTATGGCAGCACTTGAAGCTGAAAAACATTTATCCCATTAGTCAAAGTGAAAAATAATCTACATGTGTTCTTAGGAGCTACCGTTGCTGATGCTGCAGCTAGACCTTTACACTGGGTTTATAATCAAAAAAAACTACTAACTTATATTAAAGGAAAAAAAGATTTTACTTTCTTGAAAAATAATAAAAGTCCTTTTTATAATATTAAAACTGGAAAAGTTTCAGGCTATAATGATGTTGGCCAAGTCATGTTTAAAACATTAGTTGAAGGACATGAAAATATAGAACAGAGATTTAAAAAAAATGTTACCAAAAACTTTGGTCCAGGAAGTGTGTATTGGAAGAACCTCAATCTAAGAGCCAAATACAGAAAAGTTAAAGATTGGCGAGGTATAATTAAAGGACCTTGGATACACCAAAATATTATCGAAACAGTTAAAAATATTAAAGCTAGAAAGAAATTAACAGGTGGTACAAAAGTAAACGAGTCTGATGGTTATTGTGCTGCTCTACCCTATTTTTTATATGGTTATGATTTTAATAGCTTAAAAAAAATTATCTCTACAGTTACTATTTCAAAAATAAGCCTTAAGTATGCCTTAGCTAAGTTTCATCTGATAGATTTAGCTTTAAAAGATGCCAAAGATCCAATAAATGAATTCTTAAAAAAATTTAAAAAAAATTCATATTTTAAAAGTGTTGTTGAGGACATTAAAAAAGTAAGAAGATTAAAATCAAAACCTCATCCTATGGTGGTTAAAAAATTAGGAATGGCATGTAGTTATCCTGGAACATTTAACAGTTCAATTCATTCAATAATTAATTCCTCAAATTATAAGGATGCTATTTTAAGAACAATTAAAGCTGGTGGCTGTAACTGCTCTAGAGTTAATTTTATTGGTGCTTATTTTGCAGCTCTAAAAGGTGTTGAAACAATTCCCAAATCTTGGATAAAAAAGACTGATGCAGCTAAAAAAATATTAAATCAAAAATAGTATTATTTATTTAGTTCAACTATTTCATTGGACTCAAAAGTTATTTGTTGATTATCACTTTGAGCAATGGCTATCATTACTTTTGCAACATTTTCTGAATGAATAGGTTTCATTTTCTTTAAAGGACCTAAAAGCAAAGGAGAAAGCAACTTAAAAACTAAGATACCTATTTTTTCACTTACTCTTTTTTCTTTTCTATCTCCCATTAAAAAAGAAGGTCTCATTATCGCTAATTTTGGAAAATTAAGTCTTTTCAACTCTTCTTCAACCAGCCCTTTGAATCTTACATAATCTCCCAAACTCTTGGGGTTTGCATATAATGCAGAAACAAAAATAAATGAGTTGACCAAATTTGATTTTGTAATTTGCGCAATTTCTTTAGGAATCTCAAATTCTACTCTTTGATACTCATGTTTATCTGGTGAATTTTGCTTTGTTGTGCCAATACAAAAGAAGCAGTCATCACCCATAATATCCTCTTTATGATTTTCTAAATTATTAAAATCAGTTTTAATAATTTCAACTTTAGGATCATTGATTTCAGGTTCTGAACGAACAAATATCTTTATTTTATTATAGTTATTATCTTCAATTAATTGTTTAAGAAGGTGTGCACCAATCAAACCAGATGAGCCAAATACTAAGGCTGTTTTCATTAACTTAAACCTTTACAAAAAGTAGATATTTTTTCTAAAGCCTTTTTAAGATTTTCCATAGAAGTTGCATAAGAAATTCTAAAGAAACCTTCTAAACCAAATGCTGATCCTTGAACTACTGCAACACCATTATTTTCTAATAAGGACTGAACAAAATCAGTATCTGTCTTAAGTTCTTTACCATTAATATCTTTTTTTCCCATTAAACCTTTGCAGCTTGGAAAAACATAAAATGCACCTTCTGGATTTAAACATTCAATTCCATCTATTTCATTTAAAGCTTTAACAACAAAGTCTCTTCTTTCTTGAAAAGAAGTTGCTCTTTCTTTAATAAAATCTTGTGTTCCATTTAAAGCTTCAACTGCTGCAGCTTGACTTATAGAAGATGGGTTAGTTGTTGATTGTGATTGTATTTTAGCTATTGCTTTAATTATTTCTTTTGGACCAGCAGCATACCCTATTCTCCAGCCAGTCATTGAATAAGCTTTACTCACACCATTCATTGTAAGAACTCTTTCTTTTAATTCTTCAATTTGAGCAATAGTAAAAAACTTGAAGCCTTCATAAATTACGTGTTCATAAATATCATCACTTAATATATGAACATGTGGGTGCTTAATTAATACTTTAGCAATTTCTTTAATATCATTTTTTGAATAACAGGCGCCTGTAGGATTGGAAGGTGAATTTAATATGATCCATTTAGTTTTTGGAGTTATAAATTTTTCTAATTCACTTGGATTAATTTTAAATCCTTGTCTTTCATTGCACTCTAAAATAATTGGAGTTCCACCAGCCAGTAAGACCATATCAGGATAAGAAACCCAATAAGGAGCTGGAACAATAACTTCATCTCCTTCATTTAAGGTTGCCATCATGGCGTTATAAATTACGTGTTTTCCACCCGCACCAACTGTTATTTGATCAGCTGTATAATCTAGATTATTTTCTCTTTTGAATTTTTCTATTATTGCTTTTTTTAAAGCTGGAGTTCCATCAACTGCTGTGTATTTAGTATCTCCATCATTGATAGCTTTTATAGCCGCTTGTTTAATGTTATCTGGGGTATCAAAGTCTGGTTCTCCCGCCCCAAGTCCTATTACGTCTTTCCCAGCTGCTTTTAGCTCTCTTGCCTTCTGGGTTACAGCAATAGTTGGTGATGGTTTAATCTTTTTTAGACTATCTGATATAATGCTCATTGAAATATATTTTTATTCTAATAGTTTTATAGATAATGCAAAATACTTATCAAGATTTAATTACAGATATACAGAGCAAAAATCCTGAAATTCACCAGAAACTCGAAGGTGGAAAAAAATTTAAACTTGTTACAGATTTTAAACCTGCTGGTGATCAACCAGAAGCAATAAAGCAATTAGTTAAGGGTGCAAATAAAGAAGAATTAAATCAAGTTTTGCTTGGTGTAACAGGTTCTGGAAAAACTTTTACAATGGCTCAAGTAATTGAGAAAACAAATAGACCAGCATTAATACTTGCTCCCAACAAAACACTAGCAGCACAACTTTATGGAGAAATGAAATCTTTTTTTCCAGACAATGCCGTTGAATATTTTGTCTCTTATTACGATTATTATACTCCAGAAGCATATGTACCAAGGTCAGACACTTATATTGAAAAAGAAGCATCCATTAATGAACAAATAGATCGTATGCGTCACTCAGCTACTAGATCACTATTAGAGAGAGATGATGTGATTATTGTTGCGAGTGTTTCTTGTATCTATGGTTTGGGTTCTGTTGAAGCATACAGCAAGATGACTTTAAGTTTAAAGAAAGATTATGAATACAGCAGAGAGCAACTAATAAAAACTCTAGTAAATTTACAATACAAAAGAAATGATCAAAGTTT
>Ga0307986_10001051_pt1 | contig 20397 bp, 17 predicted proteins | sample EllFjometageno82_FD_203170 | JGI IMG/M metagenome (GOLD analysis project Ga0307986, IMG submission 203170) | Marine microbial communities from Ellis Fjord, Antarctic Ocean - #82 | ecosystem: Environmental > Aquatic > Marine > Unclassified | place: Southern Ocean | collected 2014-10-09
ATTTGCAGCTAAATTAGAGTTAAATAATATGAATATATAAGATAAAAATGTAATAATAATTTTAATCATATTTTATGAAAGCATTTGAACCAGGACTATATATTGTATCAACACCCATAGGAAATTTAGATGATATAACATTAAGATCACTAGAAGTATTAAAAAATTCAGACATTGTACTATGTGAAGATACTCGCAGATCTTTGAAATTACTAAATCATTATAAAATAAAAAAAAAATTGTTTTCATATCACAAGTTTAATGAAAAAAAAGATCTGCATAAGGTTATAGAATATTTAGATGAGGGCAAAATTTTGTCTCTAATTTCTGATGCTGGTACACCCACAGTTTCAGACCCAGGACTACTATTAGTCAAAGCATGCGTAGAAAGAAAAATTAAAATTTTCCCTATCCCAGGGCCTTCTTCTGTTGCAGCAGCAACTTGCGTAGCAGGATTTGAAGACAAGTTCTTATTTTATGGGTTTCTTCCAAAAACTGAGAATGATCTAATAAAAGTTTTAAGCAATCTTAAAAATTTGGATTTTTCTTTAGTTTTTTTTATCCCAGGAATAAAAATAAATTTTTATCTAAAGTTTTTCAAAGAATATTTTTTTAGTAGAGATATAGTTATAGCTAGAGAGATTACTAAGATACACGAAACATTTTATAGAGATTCAATTAATACTATAGAACCTTTTAAGTCAGCTTTAAAAGGAGAACTAACTATTGTAATTTCGAAAATTTATCGTAATAATGAGTCAGAACCAAACAAAGATATTGAAAGCCAGGCAATTAAATATCTTAAAAAATATAGTTTAAAAGACGTTGTGGAGTTAATATCAAAAAAAGAAAAAATTTCTAAAAAAAAAGTGTATGAAACATGTTTAAAAATAAAAAATAATGAAAAAAATAATTAGTTTTATATTTCTATTCTTATTAGTCTCTAGCTGTAGCACATCAAGTATCTCTACTTTTGGCAAAGGTGTGAGTATTGGGTTTGATCCAAGAACTGTAGGCATGCAAATCGATGACACAATAATGCAAAAGAATTTAGTAGCAAGACTAACGCTTACAGAAAAAAGATACTTCTTAACTATCCAAATTGAAATTTTAGATGGAAGAATATTTTTAACAGGAAAAGTGGACGAACCAGAAGAAAAAATTAAAATTACAAAAATGGCTTGGGAAACTAAGGGTGTGAGATCAGTTAAAAATGCTATAGCGATCAAAGGTAAATCTAACTTTAAAAGCACAGCAAAGGATGTTTTGATTACATCGCAATTGAGAACAGCTTTAATTTTTAATCAGCTAATAAAATCAGGAAACTACACCTTAGAAACAATAAATAAAAAAGTTTATATTTTTGGAATTGCTGAAGATGATGAAGAAAAAAAGAAAGTTATAGAAGAAGCAAAAAAAATATATGATGTTGATGAGGTAATACCAACAATTTACTTGGTATCTGAGTTAAGTAGAAATAAAACTTAATCTTTGTAATCAATCACTTCTGATGAATAAGCAGCAATAGAAGCAAGATTTAAAATATCCGAGGGAGAAGATCTTAAGGGAGCAATTTCAATTGGTAGGCCCAACCCAATTAATAGTGGTCCAATTAACTTAGCGCCTCCAAAAGTTTTCATTAACTTAACTGATATTGATGCGCTGTGTAAAGCTGGCATAATTAAGATGTTTGCATTGCCAACAATTTTAGAAAAGGGATATGAGGCTTTATATTCTGGGTTTAAAGCAACATCAGGCTGCATTTCACCATCATAATCGAAGTCTATCTTTTTCGTTTTCATTAATTCAATAGCTTCTCTAACGTGTTTTGTTCTTACCGTAGAAGGCTTACCAAAAGTTGAATGAGATAAAAAAGCTACTTTAGGATCAAACCCAAATAGTCTTGCCACTCTAGTACTTGAAATAGCTATTTGAACAAGTTGTTCTGCGGTTGGATTATCATGTACATTTGTGTCTGAGACAAATACTGTTCTGTCTTTTGAAACCAACATGGTTAAACCAAAAATTATCTCTCCTGGTCTAGAGTCCACTACTTTATTTAGTTTTTCAATTGTCGCGGCATGGTGTCTAGTACCTCCTGTAACCATTGCATCTGCATCACCACATGCTACCATACAAGAACCCCAGGTAACCCTATCATTTCTAACAAGATGATCACATTCTCTTTCTAACATCCCACTTCTTTGAAGTTTTTTATATAAATGTTTAGTATATTTTTCTCTTTTTTCGATATTCTTTGAACTAATAATTTCTATTTTAAAATTTTCATCTAAGCCTATATTTTTTAATTGTTCTTTCACTTTTTCTTCTTTCCCAATTAAAATTGGTACTCCTAATTTGCTATTTTTAAACGCGACAGCAGCTTTTAAGATACTAGGATCCTCTCCTTCTGCAAAAACTACTCTTTTTTGTGACTTTTTGATTTGAGCATTAATTCCCTGCATAATATTCATTGAAGGATCAAGTCTTCTTGATAAATCTTCTTTATATTTTTCTAAGTCATTAATTTTTATTCTAGCAACACCAGATTTCATTGCTGCCTCAGCTACAGCAGCTGGGATAACACTAATTAGTCTTGGGTCAAATGTTGAAGGAATAATATATTCTTTTCCATATCTTGGTCTTTCCCCGCCATATGCAGCTACTACTTCGTCAGGAACCTCTTCTTTTGCTAACTGCGCAATTGCTTTTGCTGCAGCTACTTTCATTTCTTCATTAATTTCTTTTGCCCTGACATCAAGCGCCCCTCTAAAAATATAAGGAAATCCAATTAAGTTATTAACTTGATTAGGATAATCAGATCTACCAGTTGCTACAATTGCATCTGATCTTACCTCTTCTACTAGTTCTGGTTTTATTTCTGGATCAGGATTAGCACACGCAAAGATAATAGGATTTTTTGCCATTGATTTTACCATATCTTTTGTAAGTACATCTTTAGCAGACAATCCTAAAAAAACATCCGCGTCCTTTATAGCTTCAGCAAGAGTTCTCAATTTTGTTTCGTTAGAATGAGCTGATTTAAATTGATCAATATTTTTTCTACCTTTATAAATCACGCCTGATCTGTCACACATAATTACATTTTCATTTCTTACACCAGAAAGTTTGAATAAATTTGTACAAGCTATTGCTGAAGCTCCCGCACCATTTACAACAACTTTAACATCACTAATTTTTTTCTTTGAAATATCTAAAGCATTAATAAGAGCAGCTGTTGTGATAATTGCTGTACCATGTTGATCGTCATGAAAAACAGGAATATCTAAAAGTTCTTTTAATTTTTGTTCTATGATAAAGCAGTCAGGTGCCGCAATATCTTCTAGATTAATTCCACCAAAAGTATTGCCAATATTTTTAACAGTATTAATGATTTCATCGGCGTCAGAACTATCAACCTCTATATCAATTGAATCTATATCTGCAAATCTTTTGAATAAAACAGATTTTCCTTCCATTACCGGCTTTGATGCTAGGGAACCCAGATTTCCAAGACCCAAAATTGCAGACCCGTTACTAATTACAGCAACTAAATTTCCTTTACTTGTGTAATCATAAGCAGTCTCAGGGTTTTCCGCTATTTTTCTAACTGGCACTGCAACTCCTGGCGAATAAGCTAAGGATAGATCTCTTTTAGTTGTTAGAGGTTTTGATGAATTTATCTCAATTTTGCCAGACTTACCCTGTGTATGAAAGTCTAATGCTTCTTTATCTGAGTAATGGTCAATTTTAGATTTTTTTGTCATTAAAATTTAGTATGTAATATAAAATAGATAAAATCATCAATAATTTAATTTTTTTAATATTAAAACATATGAACTTATTATCTTCAACTTCTGTATTTAGTTTTTATACCCTAGTTAGTAGGGTGCTTGGATATTTTAGAGACATATTAATAGCGACCTTTCTAGGAGCTTCTATCTATGCCGATGCTTTTTTTGTAGCCTTTAGGCTTCCCAATACTTTTAGGAGACTTTTTTCAGAAGGGGTTTTTAATGCAGCCTTCATTCCAAGTTATGCAGAAGAAAATTCTATTAGTAAAATAGAAGGTAAAAAATTTGCAGATGAAGTATTAAATTTACTAGTAATAACTCTGCTAGGACTTATTTTTTTAATTGAAATCTTTACACCAGCTGTAGTTTACTTAATAGCTCCGGGCTTTTATCAGAATATAGAAAAATTTAATTTAGCTGTTGAATTAGCAAGGATTACATTTCCCTTTTTATTCTTTGTTAGTTTATCTTCTTTTTTCTCTGGAATATTGAACACTAACAATAAATTTGCGGCAGCTGCTGCTGCGCCAATAGTATTGAATATTTTTTTAATCTTAAGTTTGTTTATTTCTTATTTTTTTAAACTTAATTTTGAGCTTAATCTTTCCTATGCAGTACCATTAGCTGGTTTATTTCAGTTAATATTTTTAATATTTTTTACCAAGCACTACTACAAACCAACTATTAATTTTAAAATAAAGATTAATTCAAAAATTAGATTTTTTTTAAAAAAATTATTACCAAGTATATTTTCATCGGGGGTTACACAAATTAATATTTTGGTGGGCACAATTATTGCTTCCTTTGAAGCTGGAGCAGTTTCTTATTTATATTATGCAGATAGAATTTATCAAATAAATCTAGCCATTGCGGGAATTGCAATAGGTACAGTTGCACTTCCAGAGTTATCAAAAAAAATAAAAGCAGGAAATATTATTGAAGCAATGAAAATACAAAATAAGTCAATCGAACTATGCTTACTTTTATCTATACCAGCTTGCCTGGGTTTAGTTATCGCCTCACAACAAATTACCAGTGCATTGTTTGGGTATGGATCATTTTTAGAAAAAGATGTTATTTTAACATCTCAAGCACTAAAATATTTTGGTTTTGGTGTGCCTGCATTCGCTTTAATCAAAGTTCTGTCTAATTTTTTCTTTGCGAGAGACAACACTAAAATCCCTTTTTATATTTCAGTTTTTAGTGTCTTTTTAAACATCCTAATATCTATTATTTATTTCAAAGAATTAGGATTCATTATTATTCCTATTGCTACATCTATAGCAACTTGGTGTGCCGTATTAATTTATTTAATTTTGCTACTAAAACTCAAATATTTAAACACTGAATCAACATTTTACATTAATTTTTTAAAAACAATTATTTCTGTAGTAATAATGAGCTTTCTTCTCTATTTTTTAATTAATTTATTTGAGGATAAGCTTATTTATACTAATTATTATAAGTCATTTTATCTTATAATGATTGTAGGCGCAGCAGCTGCGATATATTTATTGTCAGCCCGTTTGCTTGGAGTTTTTAAAATAAAAAATTTTAAAACAAATTAAACAATGAATAAAAATAAATTAGTTTTTTCAGGAGTACAGCCAACTGGCCGCTTACACCTTGGTAATTACCTTGGTGCTTTAAAAAACTTTGTAGCTCTACAGAAAGAAACAGAATGTATCTACTGTGTTGTTGATCTTCATGCTATTACTGTTTTTCAAGATCCAAAGGAATTAAGAAATAATATTTTAGAAACAACAGCTGGTTTTCTTGCTACTGGACTTGACAATAAAAAAAGTATTATTTTTAATCAGTCATCTGTCAGTGGACATTCCGAACTTGCTTGGATTTTAAATTGCGTTGCACGAGTTGGATGGTTAAATAGAATGACTCAGTTCAAAGATAAGGCAGGTAAGGACAAAGAAAAAGCAAGCGTTGGTCTTTATATTTACCCAAACCTAATGGCAGCAGATATTCTTTTATATAAAGCAACTCATGTGCCTGTTGGTGCAGATCAAAAACAACACCTAGAGCTTTGCAGAGATGTTGCTCAAAAATTTAATAATGATTTTAAAAAAAATATATTCCCATTACCTGAACCGTTAATACAGAAAAACATATCAAGAATTATGAGCTTAAGAGATGGAACAAAAAAAATGAGCAAATCAGATGAGTCCGATTATTCTAGAATTGACCTAAAAGATTCAGCAGATGATATTATAAAAAAAATTAAAAAGGCTAAATCTGACTCCTCTTCAATACCTGACAATTTAAACGATTTAGAAAAGAAACCTGAGGCCTTAAATTTAATCAACATATATTCTGATTTAACTAACAATCCCTTAGAAAAGACACTCAATGAATTAAAAGGGAAGGAATATTCTCACTTAAAAAATAAACTTTCAGAAGTTTTAGTTGAAACAGTTTGTCCAGTTGGAAAAAAAATAAGAGAGTTGTTAGATGATAAAACTTACTTGGAGAAAGTTCTTAAAGAAGGCACAGAAAAAGCTAGAAATATAGCTGAGTACAACCTTAAAGAGATACGAAATGCAGTAGGTCTTTTTTAGTTAAAGATGATATAAACACAACATGATTATTACAGAATTAACACCAAACCCAGATGCATTAAAATTTCTGTCTGAAAAAGTAATCTCGACAATAGGAACTGAAGAGTTTCAAAAAAAAGATTATTCAAAAATTGAAAACGAATTTGTAAAAAACTTACTAAACCTAAAAGGAGTGGAACTTGTACTACTAGCTGATAACTTTTTATCAGTCAAAAAGAATAAAGAGATTACTTGGGATGTTTTAAAGCCAACGGTCATATCTCACATGAATGATTACTTTGAAAAAAATGATAACCCAATACTTAGTAAAAAAAAAAAAATAGGCACTAATAATTCAAATTTAGGAGAAGTAGAAGACAGAATAATGAAAGTATTGGATACTAAAATAAGACCGGCAGTCGCAAAAGACGGAGGAGATATTAAATTTAAGTCTTTTAAAGACGGTGTTGTACACGTAGAATTACAAGGAAGTTGCTCAGGATGTCCAAGTTCACTAATGACATTAAAACAAGGTGTTCAAAATTTACTTTGTCACTATGTAGAAGAGGTAAAATCAGTAGAGGCTATTTAAAATGGGAAAAATTATAAGCCACAGACAAAAGCTATTAGAGCTAGCAAAAATTTATAAGATCGATAAAATTTTTGATAAAAACGTAAAACTTACCACCTATGATATAGAAATTTTACTTCTAAAGAATAACGTTCCGTTACCTTCAAATAAAAGAGGCTATATTTCTCATAAATTTATAAATGAATTCCTTGAACCCTTCTATTGGATAATAAAAAAGAAAATATTTATAAATATAAGTGAATATGTAAAAGACCTCTTTGGGGTGATAAGAAAAAAAATATTTATAGATATAAACAGACCTATTAATTTTTTTTATGAAAATGTAAAAAAAAGTGTATTTACAAATTTTAAAGTAAGAAAACTCACAAATAAAATATTTAACGCTGCAGAGAATTATTTTAATTTTGTAATTTTCAATATTGTTAATTTTTTTAAGGTTTTAACTAAAACAATAATTGATGCTTTGAATGATATTTATAATTTTCAAATTAAAGAAAAGATCTTAAAAAACTTACTTTCCAAGGGAATTTATGCATCACTTGTATTAGTATTAATTTTTTCTGGTTTTTATATAAAAGAAATTATTACCGATGTGGACTCCTTAAAAATATCACTAGAGATTAAGTCTGATAAAAAAACAAATAAAAAAAATTCAAAAAAGAAAGAGGTTGCTAAAACACTAGGTAATTTAAATAAAGATGCCTCTAAAGACAAAGCAGAGGTACAAAAAAGTAAAAAACCTTCAAGCATAGATGGTGAATACAAGTTGAATACACAAACCGTATTAAATTTATTTGAAGATTTAGAGTATGACCTGGACTATGTGAGAAGTAAGAAGAAAGTAAAACCAATATATTTTACAAGATTGCCAAAGGATCTGGATACTATTAAAAGTGTAAAAGAAAAGAAAGAAACCTTTTTACAGATTTTATTACCATTAGTTGTCGCAGAAAATGAAAAAATTAAACAAGATAGAAAATATTTATTAAAATTATTAAAAGGCAACCAAACAGAAGAAAGTAAAAAGTGGCTAAATAAAAAATATAAATCATATAAAGTATCAGACCGAAATGTTGATGAGCTAATGAAAAAAATCGACATTATCCCAACCTCTATTGCGCTAGCACAAGCAGCAAAAGAAAGTGGGTGGGGAACTTCAAGATTTGCACTAGAAGGAAATGCCATTTATGGCCAATGGACCTGGAATGGCGATGGTATTGAGCCACTAGAGAAAACTAAAGATCAAAATCATAAAATCCTTAAATTTCCTTTATTAAGAGCTTCCGTAAAAGCATACATAACTAACCTAAATACTCACCGAGGTTATAAAAGTTTTAGAGAGAAAAGATCGGAATTAAGAAAAAAAAATAAACAATTGCCAGGTTTAGAATTAATTCACGAACTTAAAAATTATGCACAAACTGGAGAAGAATATACTAAAATATTAGAAAAAATTATCAGGCAAAATGATCTGGATGAACTAGAAGCTGTAATAATAGATGACTTCAAAGATAACAAACAATTAAAACTTTAGCTTAGAGTTCAGATATAACAAACTGCATACCAAGCCAACGCCAAGATCCATCAGATTCTCTAAGAGAGCAATTAACTCTACCTCTCTCCGTAGTGAACTTACCAATCAACTTAATTTTAATTTTAAAATCATTCAAATATTCAATTTTAGTTTTTCTCCAAGAGTCCAGTTCATTTGAATAACAGTTTAATAATTTGATATTTTTTATACCCTCAAAAAATTCAACAGTAATTTCCGGAGGGTTATTATTACTGCTGATGTACTTTTCTGTTGGATTAATTGATTTGAACTGTAAAGGGATGGTTTTAAGGATTAATTCAAATCTTTTCATTTCGCCATATTTTTCATTAATAGAAAATCTAGGAAGTTCATAAAAATCTTTTGTTATATCGGCAACACCTGAATGTTGACCAAATGCATATTTAAATCCAAAATTTTTAACAAGATTTTTAAAACTATTACTGTATTCTCCAAATGGATACGAAAAAAAAGGAGAACTATACCCCAATCTTTTTTTTAGTTCTTTTGCTGCTAGAGTTATATCGTTAAGAATTTCATCGTCTGTTTTATCCACCAGGTAATCATGTGAATAGCTATGGTTCCCTATATGAACAAATTTCTCTTCAGAAATTTCTTTAATCTGCATCCAGGTCATGTATCCTTTGCTTCCAACTTCTCTAGTGTTAACAAATAGTAAAAAGGGTATTTTGTTTTTCTTAAGTATAGGCCAGGCTTGATCATAAAATGATTTAAATGCATCATCGATGGTCAACAAAACCTTTTTTTTATTTTTAAAATTTTGAAGATTATTTTCAAAATTATTTGCATCTATAAAATCAAAGTCATTTTTTTTTATTAAATCAATTTGTTTTATAAAATCTGCTATTTTTATATTTGTTGTTGGGTATTTATTTTCCTCAAATCGATGATACATAAGGACAATTACACCTTTATCTTCTATATTATTAAATGTGAATGAAGATTCATGAGGTATAAATATAAAAAATAAAAATATGATTAGAGATTTTTTAATAATTGATTGCACAGGTAAAAATGATTTCATTGCGTTAAAAATTAATAATAAGTTTTTTATAAAAAAATTACAAACTAATCTTACTAAAAATGAAATTTTAACTTTAGAAATTGTTAATTTTATTAAGAAACACAACATTAAACTTAATAACAGTTTTTCAATTTTTATCAATTCTGGCCCTGGCAGTTTTTCAGGTGCTAGAATCTCTTTAGCAGTTGCAAAAGGAATACACATAGTGAAAAAAGTAAATATTTACAGTTATAATAATTTCCTTTTTAATGCCGCACCATATTTAGAGGAAAAAAAAGATATTATTTCTATACAAAAAACAAATAATTTTTATTATTCTTGCAAAATCACTTTTACAAAAAATTATTTTGTTACTCTTCCAGAAAAAATTAATTTAAAGATTTTAAAAAAAAAAGAATTTATATTCATTGTTCCAAATGAAATTAAAAATGACGAAATAATTAAAAATATAAGCCCTAAAAAAATAAGAAATGCTGAATTTAACCTTAAAAATATTGATTTATTAATAAAAAATAGGCTAATCGAAAATAAATTGATTAAACCTCTATATTTAAGCTAAGTTATAAATAATTATATGAATAATATAGAAGAAAAATGTAAAAATAAAAATGTTAGGCTAACAGATCAAAGAAAAGTGATAGCTGAAATTATGTCTAATTCTAATGATCATCCTGATGTAGATGAACTACATAAGCGAGTGAATATAATAGATAAAAAAATAAGTATAGCTACCGTGTATAGAACAGTTAAACTATTTGAAGAATCTGGAATTGTAGAAAAACATGAATTTAAAGGTGGCAAGGCAAGATATGAAGAAGCTCCAGAAGAGCATCATGATCATTTAATAGACATCAACAGTGGCGAAATAATAGAATTTGTTGACAAAGAAATAGAAATTTTACAAAATAAAGTTGCAGAAAAATTAGGCTATAAGTTAGTAGATCACAAACTAGAACTTTATGGTTCTAAAATAAAAAAATAATTTGATCAAAAAAATATTTATCAAAACTTTTGGCTGTCAAATGAACGAGTATGATAGCAGTCGTATTTTAGATTTAGTTAAAACCATAGGCTATGAAGTTACAAGCAATTCTTCAGAAGCTGATTGTTACATTCTCAATACATGTCACATACGAGAGAAAGCTACAGATAAAGTATATCACGACATTGGTAGGTTAAAAAAAGAGTTTAGAAACAAAGAAAAACCGATGGTATTGGTTACCGGATGTGTAGCTCAAGCAGAAAATCAAGAAATGTTGAAGCGTGAAAAATACATTGATAGTATTATTGGACCTCAGTCATACCACAAGATACCAAGCATAATTAAAAAAATAGAAAATGATAAATCAAAAATCAATAGTACCGATTTTGAAGTTATAGAAAAATTTGATTTTTTAAATTCAATTAAAAATTCAAATTCTAAAATATCTTCATATTTAACAATTCAAGAAGGGTGTGATAAGTTTTGCCACTTTTGTGTTGTGCCCTACACAAGAGGTCCAGAGTACTCAAGAACCTTCGAAGAAATCATAGCTGAAGCAAAAAAATTAATATCCAATGGAGCAAAAGAAATTACTTTATTAGGTCAAAATGTAAACGCCTATGAAAATAAAAGTAAAGCCAAAACATACCGCTTGTCTGATATAATATTTAAGCTTAATAGCCTAAAAGAACTAAAAAGAATTAGGTACACAACCTCTCATCCTAGAGATGTTACTAAAGATTTAATAGAAGCCCACAGAGATTGTGATAAATTAATGCCAATACTCCACCTACCAGTGCAAAGTGGTTCCTCTAAGGTTTTAAAAGCAATGAATCGTAAACACAATATAGAGGAATATTCTGAAATTATTAATAGGCTTTTAGAAGTTAAACCAAATATTAAATTTTCGTCTGATTTTATTATTGGGTACCCATCTGAAACAGAAGCTGATTTTCAACAAACTTTGGAACTAGTAGAAAAAACTAAATTTATAAACTCTTATTCATTTATTTACAGCGCAAGGCCGGGGACACCGGCATCAGAAATGGTTAATGTAGAAAAAGAAGTAGCAAAAAAGAGATTGATTAAATTACAAGAAGCACTAGAAAAAATTAATACGCAAAGTAAAAAAAATTTTTTAAATCAATCCACAGAAGTCTTATTTGAAAACAAGATGAAAGATCAGAGTAAATATTTTGGTAGAGATAAATTTTTGAATTCTATTGTTGTAGAAAGCAAAGAAGACCTAACTGGACAGCTACTTAGTGTTAAAATTGATAGATATAACCACAACAGTCTATTTGGAAAAATACAACGTAATGATATAAAAAATTATGCAGCTTAATTTATGTCTGAGATAAGCAAATTAGAACAAAAAATTACAATAAAAAAAATTGATAATGAAACTGTCAATATTCAAATTTTAGACAATAGTATTCTCCTATCAATTGTTGGTGAGTTTAATACAAACCTTATTCAATTAGAAAAATTAACAAAAACAACCTTATTTTTTAGAGGTAACTCTATCACCGCTAAAGGTAATTCTGAAAATCTATCCAGTGTATCAGAAGCTATCAAATTTTTAATTAACAAATTTCTTTTAACAAATAGTATAGAGAAAAATGATATAATTTTATCTGTGAATAAAAACTTAGGTTTTGAAAAAAACACAAATGTACAGTCCTTCGCACAGCTAATTAAGACCCCTAGAAAATCAGTTATAGCAAGGTCACAAAAACAGTCAGATTATATTAAAGCCTTAAGAGAAAATGATATTACCATAGCATTAGGACCCGCAGGAACAGGTAAAAGTTTTCTTGCTGTATCAGTCGCTATCACAATGCTAATGGAAAAAAAAGTCGATAGAGTTATATTGTCTAGACCAGCTGTAGAGGCAGGAGAAAAATTGGGGTTCCTACCCGGTGATATGAAAGAAAAAGTAGATCCCTACCTAAGACCTTTGTATGACGCACTTTACGAATTATTTGGTTTTGAAAAAATTGATAAAAAAATTGAAAGTGGAGAGATTGAAATAGCTCCATTGGCTTTCATGAGGGGAAGAACCTTAAAGAATTGTTTTGCCATTTTAGACGAAGCACAAAATGCAACAGAAACGCAAATAAAAATGTTTCTAACCAGAATTGGTGAGAATTCAAAATTAGTAGTTAATGGTGATCCTTCTCAAGTAGACTTAATCAATAAATCTCATTCAGGATTAGTAAAGTCAAAAAATATTTTAAGTGATATAAAGGAAGTAAAAATAGTTGAATTTGATCATGCAGATGTAGTTAGACATCCCCTCATTTCAAAAATTATTAAAGCTTATCAAAAAAAAAATTATGATCAGGGCTGATGTATTAATTAAAAATACTGCATGGAAAAAATACATTAGTAATCCTAATGTCTACTTAAAAAATAAATTAAAAAAAACAGAAAAAAAAATAGTTATATTCAAAAAAAATAGATTAAATTTTACTCTTTTGCTCTCTACAGATAGTGAAATTAAAAGACTAAATAAAAAATTTAGGAAAAAAAATAAAATCACAGATGTTCTTTCTTTTCCTTTTCACGAAAAAAAAACGTTACACAAGCTAATAAAAAATAATAATAGCCATATTTACCTTGGTGATATAATAATTAATTTAAATGAAATTATTAAACAAAGTAAAAGGCAAAACTTTCTCATTACTTTTGATAAAATATGGATTCACGGGTTAACTCATTTGCTGGGCTATCGTCACAAATCTAATCAAGACTTTTTTTTGATGCAAAAATTAGAAAATAAAATAATTAAATCTATCAAATAATATGATTTTTAATTTTTTCAACAGTAGATTTTTTTTAATATTTTTTTTACCTCCTATTTTAGGTGGTTTAACTGTCTTCTCATTCCAACCATTTAACTATAGTTACATAAATTTTTTTATTATACCGGCATTATTTTTACTCACAACATACGTTCAAAAGAAATCAAAAAGTAAATACAGAAAAAAACCATATCTTTTAAATATATTCCTAATTGGTTATTTATTTGGTACTGGTTTCTTCTTCACAGGAACACATTGGATTTCTCATTCTTTAACATTTGATGAAAATTTTAAATTTTTAATACCTACTGCACTTATTGGTTTGCCTTTATTGCTAGGTTTTTTTTTTGGTCTAGGAACTTTGATTGCAGGACCATTTTTAAAAAATAATTTCACATCTATTCTATTATTTGCAAGCACATTTGCTTTCATAGACTTTTTAAGAGCAAAATTATTTACTGGTTTTCCATGGAACCTGTGGGCTTACAGTTGGTCTTGGGCGCCCGACCTACTTCAGCTTTTACCTATTGTTGGTTTTTTTACATTTAATTTTTTTTGCATTTTAATTTATTGTGCTCCACTTTTATTAATTTTTGAAAAAAAATTTAGTTACAGAATACTTGCTATAGTTGGAATTATTTTTTTTAGTAACTACATATACGGAAATTCAATAATAAAAAAAAATAATAAAAATTTAAAGCAAATAGAATCAAAATCAGGAAACTCAATTTTTACCAAAATAATTTCACCAGGCTTTGATTTAAAATACAATCAGTCTAGTAAAGATATAAGTAAAAACATTTTAGATTTAATAAAATATAGTGATCCCGTACAAAATCAAAAAACTCTTTTTGTGTGGCCAGAAGGCGTTTTTGCAGGTTATAACTTGAACCAAATTCGACAGTATAAATCTATTTTTCAGGAAAAATTCTCTGACAAACATTTAATATTATTCGGTATTAATACAGTTTTGCCCGGACAGTCTGGTATCAAAACATTTAACAGTTTAGTTATTATTAATAATAAATTTGATGTTGTTTTTAAATATAATAAAATCAAACTTGTTCCTTTTGGTGAGTTTCTGCCCTTTCAAGATTTTTTAAGTAAAATAGGATTAAAAAAAATAACAGAGGGTCATGGTTCTTTTTCAAATGGTAAAGAAGCAAATATTTTCTTATTAGACAAACTAAAGATGTTACCTTTAATTTGCTATGAAATAATATTCCCCGAATTAAGCCAAAATCAAAAACAAAAAAACTTAATCGTGAATATTTCAGAAGACGCGTGGTTTGGAGAGACAATTGGGCCAGATCAACATCTAGCTAAAGCAATTTTTAGGTCAATAGAAAATAACGTTTTTTTAATAAGATCTGCCAATAAAGGTTTTAGTGCGTTTATTGACAATAAAGGAATAATAAAAAAAATTTTAAAACCAAGTGAAATAGGTGTTATTGAATTAAACGTTCCACTTATAAACAATACTCAAATTAAATATAAAATTGATTTGATATTTTTAGTACTTTTATTTACATGTGTTTTAATATTTGTAATTTTTAATAAAAATGAAAAAAAACAATTTTCTATTCACTAGTGAATCTGTTTCCGAGGGTCATCCAGATAAGGTCTGTGATAGAATTTCTGACATGGTTGTGGATTCTTATTTATCAAGAGATCCATATGCAAGGGTTGCTTGTGAAACTTTAACTACAACAAACAAAGTTATTTTAGCTGGAGAGATTAGAGCCCCAGAAATTAAAACAGACGAACTGATTCAAAAAGTAAGAGATTGCATTAAAGACATAGGGTATGACCAAGATGGATTTAGTTGGAAGGAACAAACAAAAATAGAGTCTTATCTTCATTCACAATCATCAGACATTGCGATGGGCGTTGATTCTAAAGATAACAAAGAAGAAGGGGCTGGGGACCAGGGTATCATGTTTGGTTATGCCTGCAATGAAACAGAAGATTTAATGCCCGCCCCAATACATTTTTCTCATAAAATATTGCGATTGATGGCGAAGGATAGAAAAAATGGTGCGCTAGAGGGAATTGAGCCAGATTCAAAAAGTCAAGTTACCATGCTTTATGAAGATGGCAAACCTACAAAAGTAACATCTGTCGTTGTTTCAACACAACACTCTAAAGAATTAAATCAAGAGAAAGTAAAAGAACTTATTTATCCTTATATAAAAAAATCTATACCTGAAAATCTCTTAAAAGAACTGAACGATAAAGAAGTTTATATTAATCCTACAGGTCAATTCATAATTGGTGGTCCCGATGGAGATACAGGCTTAACAGGAAGAAAAATTATTGTAGACACTTATGGGGGAGCTGCACCACATGGCGGCGGAGCTTTTTCTGGAAAAGACCCAACAAAAGTTGACAGATCAGCTGCTTATGTATCAAGATATTTAGCAAAAAATATTGTAGCAGCCGGTATATCAGATAAGTGTTTGATCCAGCTTGCTTATGCAATCGGTGTTTCCAAACCACTCTCTATTTATGTTAAATTATCCGACTCTGACACTGACAAAAATGAAGACATTAAAAATAGAATAGAAAGAAATTTTGATTTATCTCCTAAGGGGATCAGAGAACTATTAGGCCTAAACAAACCTATTTACGAAGTCACTTCTGCCTATGGTCACTTTGGAAGAAAGCCTAGCAATAAAGGTGAGTTTTCGTGGGAAAAAACTGATAAAGTAGATATCTTTAAAAAGTAACCTTGAAAAAGCCTTAAATTTTCATTACATATACATAAAATTAGATGTTTACAAAATGGGCTTTAGCCCATTTTTTTTTGGAACAAACTAAAAAGGATAAAAATGTTAAATAGAGGATTAGATAAAGTAGAGTTATTGAGAATAGTAGAAGCTGTAGCAAACGAAAAGTCGATAGATAAAGAAATTGTTCTAGAGTCTATGGAAAGTGCTATACAAAAAGCTGCTTTAACAAAATTTGGAACAGAAAACAATATACGAGTTCTCATTGATCGTACATCCGGAGAGATTAAAATTCAAAAAGTTTTAGATATAGTTGAAGAAATTGAAGACACAAGTAAAGAGATAATTTTAGATGTTGCTAAATCTATTGATAAAGAAAATAAAGATTTAAAAATTGGCGACCAGATTTACGAAGATTTACCCCAAATAGATTTTGGCAGAATAGCAGCTCAAAGTGCAAAACAAGTTATTAGTTTAAGAGTTAAAGAAGCCGAAAAAACTAGACAGTATGAAGATTTTATTGAAAAACAAGGCCAAATTTTAAGTGGGATTATAAAAAGACTAGAATATGGAAATGTTATAGTAGATCTTGGTAAGGCAGAAGGAGTAATAAAAAAAGACGAACTTATTCCAAGAGAAATACTTAAAACTGGTGACCGAGTGAAAGCGTATTGTTATGAAGTTAAAAAAGAACTTAAGGGACATCAAATATTTTTATCAAGAGCACACCCTCAATTTTTAGCTAAGTTATTTTTTCAAGAAGTTCCTGAAATTTACGAAGGAGTTATAGAAATTAAAGCTGTTGCCAGAGATCCAGGAAGTAGAGCTAAAATTTGTGTATTTTCTAGCGAAGGTTCAATTGATCCAGTTGGTGCATGTGTAGGCATGAGAGGTAGCAGAGTTCAAACTATAGTAAATGAGCTACACGGAGAAAAAATTGATATTATAAAATGGACAGAAGATCTACCAACACTAATAGCAGAGTCATTGTCCCCTGCTGAAATCCAAAAAGTACTAATAGATAAAGACAATAAAAGAATTGATGTAATTTTAACTGAAGAGAACTTAAGTAAAGCGATTGGTAGAAGAGGTCAAAATGTTAGGTTAGCGTCTAAACTTACAAATTTTGAAATAGACATTTTGACTGACCAAGAAGATTCAGAAAGAAGGCAGACTGAATTTAAAGAAAAAACTGAAAACTTAGTAAAAAGTCTAGAAGTAGACGAAACACTTGGGCAATTGTTAGTCTCAGAGGGAATGCAGAGTATTGAAGAAATATCTCAATCTACGACAGACGACATAACTAAAATTGAAGGTATAGACGAGGGAACAGCTAATGAACTAATCAATAGATCTAAAGAAAATTTAGTTAAGGAAAAAGAGGAAATTTCTAAAAAATTAAGAGAGCTAGGTATGGAAGACTCATTAGCAAACTTAAAAGGTATAACCCAAGGAATGTTGGTTCTTCTTGGTCAAAGAAGTATTAAAACTTTAAGTGATTTTGCTGATCTTTCTTCTGATGAACTAATCGGTGGCTTTGATGAAATAAAAGGAAAAAAAATTAGAATTGAGGGATATCTAGAAGAATTTTCTCTTTCAAGAGAGGAAGCCGACCAACTAATTATGTCTGCTAGGGAGATAGTATTTAAATAAAACATTCATGAAAGACCAAAAGAATAAAAAAAAAACTTTAACAATTTCAACTGCTGTAACTAAAAAAATTGATCTCTCATCACTTTCTAGTGATGGGAAAAAAACTTTTTCTATAGAAAAAAAACCTCCCTTTAGATCCACAAGAGATAACAAATCTAACTCTGGACCTAGTACATTTAAAAAACCAACTACCATAAAAAAAAATGTAGTAAGAAAATTTGTTGAACAACAAGCAACAAAAAATTTTGTTAAAAAAGATGAAAAAGGACCTTCAAAAACAAAATTAAAGCTCGACCCTCTATCTGCGAAAAGAGATTTTAAACTTACCGTTTCAAGAGCTATGAATGTTGAGGAGATAGAGATTAAACAAAGAAGTTTAGCTTCAGTAAAAAGATCAAGGTTAAAAGATAAAAAAACAGATAATTATGACAACAAAAAAGAAATAAAGAAAGTAATCAAAGACGTAAATATTCCTGAACAAATCACCATTCAAGAACTTTCTAATCGAATGGCAGAAAGATCTGGAGATGTTATTAAATTTTTATTTAATATGAAAGTTGTAGCTACAATAAATCACGTTATAGATAAAGACACCGCCGAGTACATTGTTAAGGAATTTGGACACACACCTATTATTGAAACTTCTCCTAATTTAGAAATTAAAAAAAAGAAAAACCAATTAGAGGGAAAAATTAAGAATAGACCACCCGTTGTTACAATTATGGGACACGTAGATCACGGTAAAACTTCTTTATTAGACGCTTTAAGAGACGCTAACGTAGTATCCGGTGAACACGGTGGAATTACTCAACATATCGGTGCCTATCAAGTTAAAACTGAAAATAATCAAATTATAACATTCATAGACACGCCCGGTCACGCAGCGTTCACTGAGATGAGGGCTAGAGGGTCAAAAATTACTGACATTGTAGTTCTAGTCGTTGCAGCAAATGATGGAATTATGCCTCAAACAATAGAAGCAATACAACACTCTAAAGCAGCAAAAGTACCAATAATAGTTGCTATAAATAAATGTGACTTACCAGATAAAAACATTACTAAGATAAAAAATGATTTGATGAAATACGAACTTATTGCTGAAGATTTTAGCGGAGATACTTTATTTGCCGAAGTGTCCGCTACACAAAAAATTAATTTAGATAAGTTAAAAGAAAATATTTTATTACAATCTGAGATATTAGATCTTTCAGCATCTTTTAGCGGACCAGCAACAGGCATTGTTATAGAATCTAAAATAGACAAAGGAAAAGGACCTGTCTCAACAATACTTATAACTAACGGATTACTAAAAAAAGCAGATTATTTTGTTTGTGGAAACACTTATGGAAAAATTAGAGCAATGATTAATTATGAAGGAAAAATAGTGGATGAAGCTTTTCCTTCTATGCCTATTGAGATACTAGGAATGAATGAGTCTGTTTTTGCTGGAGCAGAGTTTGCAGTTACTGAAAATGAGGAAAAAGCAAAAGAAATTGCTGAATTTAATAAAGGTGACTCTAATACAGTTAAAGTAGCCGTTAAAGATAAAACATCAATATTTGAAAATATAAATAATAAAGAAGAATTAAATATAATTATTAAATCAGACGTCCAAGGATCAAGTGAAGCGCTTAAAAGTTCTATAAACAAAATCGAACACCCTGAAGTAAAAGCAAATATTATTTTATCTGACATAGGTATGATTAATGAATCAGATGTTTCTTTGGCAAAAGCTTCAAATGCTATTCTAATTGGCTTTAATGTTAAGCCCAACAATCAAGCTAAAAAATTAGCTGAACAACAACACGTAGAGATTAAATATTTTAATATTATTTATGAGGTACTAGAACTAATTGAAAAAGGACTTTCTGGCTTATTGGTACCAGAAATAAAAGAAACTGTGATTGGTACAGCAGAAATTTTAAAAGTATTTAAAGTTTCTGATGCAGGAAAAATAGCAGGTTCAAAAGTCACAGATGGTGAAATAACAAATAAAGCTAAAGCCAGATTAATTCGTGATGGAGCAGTTGTTTATACTGGAGAAATTTTAAGTATTTTTAGAGAAAAAAATCAAGTCAAAGAAGTAAAAAACGGTGTAGAGTGTGGAATTAGTTTGAAAGATTTTATCGACTTTAAAGAAAAAGATGTAATCGAAGCTTACTTGTCAGAAAATATAGATAGACAAATATAAAATGGGAAAAGGCAAAAAATCGCCAACATATTCTCAAAGACAACTTCGTGTTGGGGAACTCATTAAACAAAACATAGGTGAAGTATTTATTAGGAATGAAGCTAAAATTTTAGCCCTAAATACCAGTCTAGTGACAGTAACAGAGGTAAAAATGACGCCTGATCTTAAATCTGCGCGAGTGTACGTCGTACCTCTTGGAGGCAAAGAAGCTAAAAAAATAGTAAGTATCTTGACGGAGTTCTCACATCTTGTTAGAAGGGCACTGTCAAAAAAGATTGATATGAAGTTTCTTCCTAGACTTGCATTTGTAGAAGACAATTCTTTTGAATATGCTGAAAAGATAGAAAGATTAATTAATATAAATAAAAAAAAAGATGCAGAAAAAAAAAGAAACGATTAAATCATTAGCCATCCACGAAAAAGATGTGGGTTCATCAGAAGTTCAAGTAGGATTATTAACTGACAAAATTTTAAAATTGTCAGAGCATTTTAAAAAATTC
>Ga0307986_10001052_pt1 | contig 20378 bp, 26 predicted proteins | sample EllFjometageno82_FD_203170 | JGI IMG/M metagenome (GOLD analysis project Ga0307986, IMG submission 203170) | Marine microbial communities from Ellis Fjord, Antarctic Ocean - #82 | ecosystem: Environmental > Aquatic > Marine > Unclassified | place: Southern Ocean | collected 2014-10-09
TCTTCTTCTTTTTTTAGTTTTTTTAGCTTTTTTCTTAGTTTTCTTTTTCGCTTTTTTTCTTTTAGCCATTTTTATCTCCCTGTTTGTTTAAACAAATCTTAGTGATTCGTTTATATATATAATCTTTAAGTTTTTTTTCTTTTATGTCAAACATAAATTTATAACTTTATTTACAACAAAAAAAATTTTTTTTTAAAATATTAAAAAAATTATAAAAAATAATTAATTAAAAAGATTATTTACTATCAACGGCTTTAAAGACATAATTAATCAAGTTTGGTAAAGATTTTCTATCTGATTGAAGTACATTCTAACAATTTCTTTTCTTCTTAATTTTAATGTAGGCGTCAACATTTTGTTCTCAATTGTAAATTCATTGCTAATTATAAAATATTTTTTTATTTTCTCGATTGAAGAGAGTTTTTCATTTAAATTATCTATATATTCAGCGATTAAATCTTGGGTTGTAAAATTTTTTTCTACAACAAGTAATGCAACTAAATAGTTTTTTTTATCTCCGTAAACAAAAGATTGTTTTATATTATTGTTTAAACACAAAAAATTTTCGATTTTCGTGGGAGATATATTGTCACCACCAAAATTTACAATTAAATCTTTTTTTCGATCTGTAATTTTCAAAAAACCATCAGAATCGATTTCACCGATATCTCCTGTATATAGCCAATTATTCTTTATTACTTCTTCGGTTTCTTTTTTTTTATTCCAATAACCTAACATTACATTTTCACCTCTAATCAATATTTCTCCATCTTCAGCTAGTTTAATTTCATTTGTTTTGAAAGCTGGTCCAACTGTGTCCACTTTAATTTGTCCAGGTAAATTACAACTTACTACCGGGGAAGCTTCGGTTAACCCATATCCTTGTAGTGTTGGTAAGCCAATGGCATTTAAAAATTCACCAATATTTTGATCTAGTGCACCACCACCTGAAATAAATGCTTCAAGATTTCCACCGAATTGTTTCTTAATTTTTTTTCTTATTAGTATTTCACAAAAAAAATTTATAATTTTTTCTGTGATTTTCAATTTTTTTTTATTTAATACTTTTTTTCCTAATTCTAAAGTTTGATTAATTAGTATTTTTTTAATTCCTTTTTGCTTACTAAAATTCAAATTTATTTTATTAAACAAATTTTGATAAAATCTTGGCACAGCTGTCATGATAGTAGGCTTAGCTTCAATCATATTTAAAATTAATTTCTCTAAACTTTCAGCGTAAAATATTTTTGCACCTATTAAAATTTGAATAAATTGAACTGTGTGTTCGTATGAATGTGAAAGTGGTAACCACGTCAAAAAAATAATTTTTTTTTTTTTAATTAAGGTGTTTAGTACTTCAAGTGCTCCCTCACAGTTTGAAAGTATGCCGCCGTGACTTAATACTACACCCTTAGGTTTACCAGAAGTACCGGAAGTATAAATAATACAGGCAGGAGATTTTCTGTTTAAATTTTTATTTCTATTTTTATTTAGCAGAGGTTGATTACAAACATCTTCAATTAGAATACTCTTATGTTTTATTTCTTCAAAAGATATAACTAATTTAATTTCTTTATTAATATAATTTTTAATTTTTTGAAATTGAGTTTCATTTGAAACAATTATTATTGTCGGTTTACAGTCATTAATTATATATTTATAATCGTCATCAGAATATGTAGTAAATATAGGAACAGAAATTCCGCCCGCATTCATTATTGCAATATCTGCAATTAACCACTCTGGTCTATTTTCTGAAAGTAAAAGACATCTGTCACCTTCGTTAATTATTGGTCTAATTAGATTGGAAAGTTTAAATATTTTTTCACTAACTTCATTCCAAGTATATTGCTTGTTAGACTTAGGTTTTAGCCACTGTAACAAAACTTTTGAAGTGTTCACTTCTTCAAGCTTATCAAAAAATAAATCTATAAGATTCTTTGTATTTCTAACATTCATAATATGGTGGGCGAAGAGAGACTCGAACTCTCACAGTATTGCTACCACCGGATTTTGAGTCCGGCGCGTCTACCAGTTCCACCATTCGCCCCTTAGTAATTAAATAATTAATGCTTATATTTAAATAGTATTCAAATTTTATTACTTTATAAATAAAATAATGCTGAAATCTCTTTTTGATAAATGTGTAAAGTTAGCAGCTAGTAAATTTGCAGATTATGCCTTGGCAATAGTGTCTTTTATGGAAAGTTCTTTCTTTCCTGTTCCACCAGACATCATGATTGTCCCCATGGTAGTGGCTAATAAGAGAAAATATTTAAAAATATTTTTAATTGCTACTTTGTTTTCTGCTTTAGGTGCCTTTTTTGGTTATTTTATTGGATCCTATTTTTTTAATGAACTTGGAATTAAAATATTTGAATTTTATGGCTATGAAAATACTAACTTCTTGAAGGAAAAGTTTCAAACAGAAGGAGGGATCTTCTCTTGGTTATTAATCCTATTCACTGCTGCCTTTACTCCGTTACCATTTAAGTTAGTTACAATTTTTAGTGGTTTTATTCAGTTTAACCTAGTTTTATTTTTCTTTACTTGTTTATCTGCTAGAGGGCTAAGGTTTTTTACTGTTGCTTACTTGTCGTCAAAATTTGGTTCTACATTTTCTACTTTTATAGAAAAAAAAGGAGCTCTATGGGCTACTATAATTGGCCTAGCTGTAGTTGTGATAGCTTTGATCATTTATTTAATAATTAAATTTTATGTATAAATTTTTAAACAACAACCTAATAATTATTTTTTTTTCTATCAGTACTTTGGTTCTTTTGTCTGCATATTTTATTGAATATGTACTTGGCTACGAACCATGCAATCTTTGTCTGGCTGGAAGAATTCCTTATTTTTTAGTAATTATTTTTAGTCTGTTTTTTTTCTTTTTTAAAAAATTTAAAAAAATAGTATTGATACTCATTTTTATGAGCTTCGTATCTAGTAGTTTAATAGCCTTCTACCATTTTGGTATTGAACAAAATTTTTTTAATGAGTCTTTAGTTTGCCAAATTAAAAGCTTAAAATTAGGTGCTTCAGCTAGTGAATTATTGCAACAATTAGGAGATAATAAATCAAAATCTTGCAAAGATGTTGATTTTAAAATTTTTGGTTTATCTTTAGCGACAATAAATTTATTTATTTCTATAATTTTATCAATTATTACATTAAACAATATTTTAAAAAATGAAAAAAACAAATAAAAAATTTTTAGAAGAGTTAATCAGAGTTGATCACGCGGGTGAGCGTGGAGCAATTAAAATTTATGAAGGCCAACTCTTAGCTCTTAAGACATTTAAACAAGATGAAAATTTAAAAAAACAAATAGAAGAAATGAAAGAACATGAAAAAGAACACTATGAATTTTTTGAAAACGAAATTCGAAAAAGAAAAATAGCGCCTACAAAACTGCTCCCTCTTTGGGATTTACTTGGTGTAACTTTAGGCTTTGGCACTGCTATGTTAGGGAAAAAAGCTACTATGCTTTGCACGGCTTCTGTTGAAGAAGTGATAGGAGATCACTATAAAAATCAAACTTACGCACTACAAGAAGATGAGAAAGAATTAAAAAAAAATATAGTAAAATTTAGAGAAGACGAACTAAATCACAAAGATATAGCTTACGAAGGTGGGGCTTCTAAAGAAGGTTTGTATGGCTTGTTAGACATGATTATTAAAACTTCCTCTCGTGTAGCAATTAAAATTTCTAAAAAGATTTAATTAGGGTTCTAGTTCAATGTCCCAATATAGATAATCCATCCAGCTTTCATGCAAAAAGTTAGGTGGAAAATTTCTCCCATTTTTATGAAGATCTTCCACTGAAGGTCTGAAAGGTGTTTGAGAAAGTATTAGGCCGCAGTTTTTGTAAAGCTTTCCACCTTTTTGTACGTTACAGGTTGAGCAAGCTGTAACAACATTTTCCCAGTCTGTTAAGCCACCTTTTGACTTAGGTAGAAGGTGGTCAAATGTTAGATTTCTTCTATCCCCACAATATTGACAAGTAAACTTATCTCTAAGGAAAACATTAAATCTTGTAAAATTTGGGTTCTCTGACGGTTTGATAAAATTTTTTAGTGCTATGACACTCGGTAAATTCATTTCAAATGAGGGGCTTCGTATCTTTCTTTTATAGTTTGATACTATAGTCACACGATTTAAAAAAACTGACTTAACAGCATCTTGCCAACACCATAATGACAATGGATAATAACTCAGAGGTCTAAAGTCAGCATTTAAAACCAGTGCTGGACATTTTTCTAAAGGTATTTTTTCATTTGTCGATATAATCATACTAAAAAGTTATCTGAATAACTAAACGATATCAAGTTATAAAAGCGATATGATTTACTTATTGTTAGTACAAATTTTTTTTTAAAAACTCTAATCCTAAACTTGATCCTTCAGTTGGAATTCTGTGTTCACAATTTTTAAAAATTTGCGATTTTATTTTATAATTATTTTTATTAAAAAATTCTTTTGCTTCAAGAAAAAAGCTTACTGGGACAATTTGGTCTTTGTCTCCATGCATTAAAATTATATTAGGACGAGAAATAATGTTATTTTTTAAATGATTAGTATCAATTATTTTTCCTGAATAGCCTAAGATTGAATTGATCTTCTCACTTCTTTTGATACCTGCTTGTAAACTTATCATACAACCCTGGCTAAAACCTCCTATAGCTATCTGTTCACCATTAAGTTTATTTTTTTGCATAACTTCGTCTATAAGTTTGTTTAATTTTATTTCAGCAACTAAAGATTTAATTAAAATCTGTTCTTTTGTTTGATCCATTAAATCAAACCACTGAAAGCCTGTAGGGCTTACTGCACATTTTTCAGGACCATCAGGACAAATGAATAGTGTTTCAGGTAAATATGTTCTCCAGTAACTTGCTAATAAAGAAATATCTTTTCCGTCTCCACCGTAACCGTGACAAAGTATAACAGCATTTTTTGGTTTTCCCTTAGATAGCGGATCTAAAATAGTTGTGTTTAGTGAATAGCTCATGATAGTAAGATGTAATTAATTATGTCTAGTTTTTTATTTAATTTCATAGGATTTATTTTATTAGGTTCTGTAGCAATAGTTTTAATATTAGGTCTTTATACTTTATTTAAGGGCGGAGAGACTAGTAAAAAATATTCCAATAAACTTATGCAACTTAGAGTTCTCCTGCAATTTATAGCAATTATAGTTTTAGTACTCCTTGCTTATTTTTTTAAAAACTAAAGGTATTTTTTTAAGAAATTAATAAAAATTTTGTCAGAAAAATCTATCTCACCTATAATTCTCGCAAATTCTTTTCCTTTCTTGTCTATCAAGATGCTCGTTGGAACGCCACGCATGTTAAAAGCTTTTACTAAGTTAAATTCAGGATCAAAAAAAATATTGAGATTCTTAATATTTAAGCTTTTAAAAAAAAATTTTGTTTTTTCTTTGTTAGGTTTTTCTAAATTTATTGGATAAATAGAAACTTCTGGGTAAAGTGTAGACAATTTTTCTAATGATGGCATTTCTTTTTTGCATGGAACGCACCATGTAGCCCAAAAGTTCAATATCACGATATTGCCTTTTTTATTAGTTAAATCCACATCTTTAAGATTAAAATCTTTGAATTTTAGTTCCTTGATTTCTAAAGGTTCTTTGTGGACTACTATATTTTTTGGGTAGTTTGTTTCACTTAATAGTTGCTGAGCAAAGAAAAAGATAGCAAATATGTGAATATAGATTTTAAAAGATTTACTAATTATCATATTAATTTAAATTATAATTAACATAGTAAAATGAAAAATAAAAATAAAACAGTATGGTCAAAAAGACTTAAAGGTAAGACCTCTAAAGCTTTTGAAAGAATTGGATCTTCTATTAATATAGATAAGAGACTTTATAAGCAGGATATTTTTGCATCGGTAGTGCACACGCAAATGCTTATTAAGCAAAAAATTATTCCCTCTAATGAAGGAAAAAAAATTATCAACGGCTTACAGAAAATCAAATCTCAAATTGATAGAGGTAAATTTATATTTCATGAAAAATATGAAGATATTCACTTGAATATAGAAAAAAAATTGTTTGATATTATTGGTCCTGCAGCTGGATTCATGCACACGGCAAGATCAAGAAATGATCAAGTAGTTACTGACTTTAAATTATGGGTAAAAGAATCTTCTAAGGATATTTTAAAAGATATTACAAATGTGATGAAGATATTAATTAAAAAAGCTGAAAAAAATACAGATACAGTCATGCCTGGATTTACACATTTAAAAAATGCTCAACCTATTTCATTTGCACATTACCTTTTAGCTTACTACGAAATGTTGAATAGAGATAAAAAAAGATTTCAGAATAATTTAAATCTTTTGGATGAGTCACCTTTAGGTTCAGCTGCTTTATCTGGCACTTCATATAAAATTGATAGAAATTATACCTCCAAAAAACTTGGTTTTAAAAAACCCACTAATAACTCAATCGACTCAGTTTCTGATAGAGATTTTGCAATTGATTTTTTATATGCTGCAGCTGTTTGCGCAATGCATCTGTCAAGATTGGCGGAAGACTTTATTATTTTAAATTCTGATGCTTTTAAATTAATTTATTTTAACGATAGTGTGTTAACTGGATCATCAATTATGCCTCAGAAAAAAAATCCTGATCCTGCAGAATTAATTAGAGGGAGAGTTGGAATAAACTATGGGAAATTAAATTCAATTTTAACAATAATGAAAGGTTTGCCCATGTCTTATTTTAAAGATCTACAAGATGATAAAGCTTTAGTTTTTGAGGGTTATGATACACTGAAAGACACTTTGACAATGTCCTTTGAACTGATCGATAATTTAAAAATTTCAAAGGAAAGAATGTATAAAATGGCTAACGAAGGTTTTACTACTGCAACTGATTTTGCCGACTATCTAGTTAAAGAAAAAAACTTAACTTTTAGAGAGTCATATGGTATTTCGTCACAATTAGTAAATTTTGCAGAGAAAAAAAATAAAACTTTAAGTGAAGTTTCTTTAGATGAATTGAAAAAATTCTATAAGAATTTAGACAAAGGTGTCTTAAAAGTTTTTGATGTAAAAAATTCAATGAATTCAAAAAATTCTTACGGTGGAACTTCTTCGAATAACGTAAAAAAGATGATAAAAAAATATAAAAAGGATATTATATGAAGCTATTGTTTTTTTTTGTTGTATGTGTGCTCGTTTTAGAAGGCTGTGGAAAAAAGTCTGATCCACTGTATCAAAGTAAGGCTAAGTATGAAATTAAACTCACCTCTTAAAGCATATGCATCATTTTAAATATTCTAAAAAAAAATTATTTATCGAAAACACTTCTGTGTTAAATATTGTAAAGAAAAATAAAACCCCTTTTTACCTTTATTCTGAAAAGCAAATAAAAGAAAATTATTTAAATTTTGCTAAAATTTTTAGCGACACAAATCCTCTTATATGTTTTGCTACTAAGGCCAATACTAATCTGACAATAATGAAAATGCTGGGGAAATTAGGTTCTGGAGCTGACGTGGTCTCAGGTGGAGAACTTTTAAAAGCTTTAAAGGCTGGAATAAAACCAAAAAAAATTGTTTTCTCAGGTGTGGGTAAAACAGAAGAAGAGTTGAAATTAGCGATTAAAAAAAAAATATTGTTAATAAATGTTGAGTCAGAGAGTGAGGCAATATTAATAAATAAGATAGGCAAAAAAATTAATAAAATAATACCTATCGGTTTCAGATTAAATCCAAATGTTGATGCTAAAACTCACAAAAAAATTTCGACAGGAAAAGCAGAAAATAAATTTGGAGTTTCTATAAAAAATTTTTCTTCTTTCTATGAAAAAATAAAAAATTTCAAAAATTTAAAAATTGAAGCACTCAGTGTGCATATAGGTAGTCAGATTTTATCTGACGCACCTTATAAGAAAACATTAGATGTTCTTTCTGAGGTTATAAGAAATTTAAATATAAAATTAAAATATGTAGATCTAGGTGGTGGTTTTGGAATTAAATATAACAAACAAGATAAGCAAATTAATTTAAATAATTATGCAAAACTTGTTTATAATTTTAAAAAAAGATTAAATTGTAATATTATTTTTGAACCTGGCAGATCTTTAGTGGGTAATACTGGAGTTTTAGTGAGTAAAATACAATATATTAAAAAAGGTCTGAATAAAAATTTTATAATTATAGATGCTGGCATGAATGATTTTATGAGACCCGCATTATACGATGCTGGTCACGATATTGTGCCACTTATTAAAACGAGTAAAAAAAACAAAGAATCTATAGAATTCGTTGGACCAATCTGTGAGACATCATGTAGATTCATAAAATATAAAAGATATCAAAAAATAAAAGAAGGTGATTTTGTAGCTATAACAAATGTGGGTGCTTATGGATCTTCTTTATCCTCTAATTATAATACGAAACCTCTTATTGCTGAGATACTAGTCAACAAGAATAGCTTCAAAATCATTAGAAAAAAACAAGATTTATTCAAATTGATAAATTCTTAATGCAATTCATAAAATCTTTATTTTTTAATATTTTTTTATATATTGGAATAATTGTAGTTTTTGTCTTGGCTATACCAACTTTAATTTTACCTGCTAAATTCACTTTATATTGTGGAAAATTTCTAGCGTATTATATAATTTTAATATTAAGATTGTTTCTAAATACCAAAGTTATATTTCATGGACTGGAAAACTTAAGAAAAGAAGAAAAATTTTTTATAGCTTCAGCACATCAGTCAATGTTCGAAACTTTTGTTCTTCAAGCTCCTTTAAATTTTCCTATCTTTATTTTAAAGAAAGAACTCTTACGAATTCCTTTATTTGGTACATATTTAAGAAAAATCGGATCAATAGAAATAGTTAGAGAAACAACTACAAAAGAAAATTTAAATTTTTTTGATAAAATAAAAGATGTCACTAAAAAAAATAACCGCCCTCTTTTAATATTTCCACAAGGTACTAGGGTTAGATTTGATGATAGGAGGCCTTTTAAAAAAGGTGTGGCCAGAATTTATGACTCTCTTGAACTACCATGCGTACCTGTTGCTCTAAACTCCGGAAAAATATGGCCAAAAAATAGTTTCATAAAATATGAAGGAGATATTCATGTTTCATTCTTAGAGCCAATTACGACTGGTCTAGAAAAAAATAAATTTCTTAAAGTTTTGGAGGAAAAAATTTATTCTGAAACTGAAAAATATTCTTAATCTTTCTTTCTGCCAAAGTCTGGTTTGTTTGTGTCTTGCCCTGCTTTAATGATCTCTTTTCTTACTTCTTTAGTGGTGTTAAAAATTTGATAAAGTTTATCTCCATTTTTTTCATTCACAGCTTTTTTTAATTCATTCAATTTTTCAATAAAACTATCAATACCTTTAGATACATTTGCACTGTTGTCCAAAAAAATATCTCTCCACATTAAAGGGTTGGATGCGGCAATTCTCGTAAAATCTCTTAGACCTCCCGCGCTATACTGAATCACTTCCTGTTTTAGTTTGTCTTCTACGTTCATTACTGTTCTAACTATATTGTAGGCAATCGCATGAGGTAGATGACTGGTTAAAGATAAAATCTCATCATGCTCTTCTGGTGTCATAATTTTAACTTTACTGCCTATTGTTTCCCAAAAAACTTTCAGAGTTTTTACAGGTTGTTCTGCACAGTTTTTAGGTGGTGAAATTATACACCATCGATTTTCAAACATTTCAGCCTGTCCTGCTTTTGGACCACTTTCTTCAGTACCGGCGATTGGGTGCGAAGGTATCCAATGCACATCTTTTAAATTGATATTATGAATTATCTTCATAACCTCTTTTTTTACAGATCCTGTGTCCGTTAAAATGGCATTTTTTTTTAAAGTATCTTTTATAGATAAAATAATTTCTTTATAACTACTAAGCGGCGTTGCAATAATTATTAAATCAGAATTAGTGACACATTGGCGAATATCATTAGATATATTTGTGCATATGTTTTCTTTTTTTAAATATGCGGTTACTTCTTTCGAATAATCAAAAATTCTAATTTCTTTTGCTAGATTTTTAATTTTAATAGCTCTTAAAATTGAAGATCCTATTAAACCACAGCCGATTATAGAAATATTATTAAACATGAAGAATTTTTTTTAATTTACTTATGAATTTTAAATTTTCTCTATTATTGCCAATAGTAACTCTTAAGGAATTTTTTAGTGAGTATACATCCATTTGTCTCAAAAGAATTCCTGCTTTAGCTAAAGCAAAAAAAACTTGTTTTGATGTTTTTTTAACTCGATCAAAATTAATTAATGAAAAATTTACACTAGTCTTGTTTGTTTGGATGTTTAATTTCTTAAAAATATTATAGAATTTTGCGGACCATTTCCTAACATGTCGTATTTCTTTATCTAACCAAGCTGTATCCTTTATTGCGGCTGTTGCTGCAAATAGCGCTGGGCGACTAACATTAAATGGAGGTTTTACTTGATACAGTGCATCGATTATGTTTTTTGATGCATAGCCCCAGCCTACTCTGAGTCCTGCTAATCCATATATTTTTGAGAATGTTCTAGTTACAATAACATTTTTGAATTTGGAAAATAGTTTTAATCCACATTCATAGTCCTTTAAATTCATATATTCAAAGTACGCATCATCTACAACCAGCAAGATATCGCTCCTTAGTTTTTTTCTTAATCTCAATATCTCTTTTTTACCTATGTGTGTACCTGTCGGATTGTTAGGATTTGCAATAAAAACAATTTTAGTTTTATTTGTTACGCCTGATATTATGTTATCAGCTGAAGAAGTAAAATTATCTTCTTCCGCGTAGACTACTTTTGCCAAATTCATTTGGCTATAAATTCTATAAATAATAAAACTATACTGCGGTACTACAACTTCGTCATTTTTATTAAGAAAAGCTTTACAAATAAGTTCAAATACTTGATCTGATCCACTACCTAAGATTATTCTATTTGGATCTAATTTAAATTTTTTTGCTATAGTTTTTCTTAGAAAGGTTCCATCTGAATCTGGGTACCTTTTAAAGTCTTTCGAAACCTTAATATATTCTTTTACTGCTTTAGGGCTTGGTCCTAATGCAGATTCATTTGCAGACATTTTTATTTGAGCAAATTTTTGCTTGAATAAGCTCAGCCCGGCAACATATTTTTCAGATTTAGGATTTTTAGCTTTAGGCAATTTCATAATTTATTTAAGTCTTACCTAAAAAGCTTTATTATTTCTATATTCATTTTAGTTTCTTATAAAATTGACAAATTTCTAACGATTTAGTACAAGTTTATAGCGCTGATTTAACCAAATTGCGGGCGCATAATAAAATTCGCTAAATAGGGTTCTGCCCAGTTTAGCTGGGCTTTTTTTTTATATGAACTATAAAATTGAGAATATAAAACAAATAACCGTAACAAAACCACTTAAGTTGGATTGCGGCCAAACTATAAAAGATTTTCCTATAGCTTATGAGACTTACGGCCAACTCAATGAAAAAAAAAATAATGCAATTCTAGTTTTTCATGCTCTCTCAGGGGATCAATTTGTTGCGGGAACTAATCCTGTTACTAATAAAGATGGTTGGTGGAATACAGCTGTAGGGCAAGGAAAAGCTGTTGATACAAAAAAATATTTCATTATTTGTGCAAATGTTTTAGGCGGCTGCATGGGTTCTTTTGGACCTAAGAATCTTGATAGTGCTAATGGTGAACCATATGGTTTAAAATTTCCAGTAATTACAATAAGAGACATGATTAGAGCACAAGAATCTTTATTGGAGCACTTTAAAATAAAAAAACTTTTGAGTGTCCTGGGAGGGTCAATGGGAGGAATGCAGCTTTTACAGTTTTGTGCTTTATATCCTGATAAAACTTTTTCAGCAGTGCCTATTGCTTCAACCGCAAGTCATAATGCTCAACAAATTGCTTTGAATGAATTAGCTAGGCAAGCAATAATGTCGGACCCATTGTGGAATAAAGGAAACTATTATAAAGATAAAAAAAATCCTAAAAATGGTTTAGCTGTAGCAAGAATGGCTGCCCATATTACTTATATGTCTGATAAAGGTTTGCAAGAAAGATTTGGTAGAAAGTTACAAGAAAAAAAAGACTATGAGTTTACATTTGATGCCGACTTTCAAATAGAAAGTTACTTGAGGCATCAAGGTAATGTATTTGTTGATAGGTTTGATGCAAATTCATATTTATATATTTCGAGGGCTATGGACTATTTTGACCTTTCGAAACAATTTGAAAATGGTTTAGTTGGAGCATTTCAGAACCATAAAACTAAATTTTTGATCATATCTTTCTCGTCAGATTGGCTTTACCCTACAAAAAATAGTAAGGATATTGTAATTGCTTTAAATGCATCTGGTGCCAACGTTGCATTTGCTGAAATAAAAACAGACAAAGGTCACGACTCTTTTTTAGTCAATGAGCCAGAATTTTTAGAAACCCTTAAAGGTTTTTTAGATTCTAATTTTGAAATATTTAAAAATGAAAAATGAATTTAAAATAATAGTAAATTTATTGCCTGCCCAATCTAGAGTACTAGATGTCGGCTGCGGAGATGGGACCCTAATAGAGGCTCTTATTAAACAAAAAGATATTGACTCAAGAGGTATAGAACTTGAAGAAAATAAAGTTAAACAATGCATCTCTAAAGGCTTGTCTGTAATTCAAGGAAATGCTGAAACAGAACTTGGGCAATTTCCAAATAAAGCTTTTGATTTTGTTATTTTGAGCCAAACACTCCAGGCATTTTATCAGCCAGAAAATGTTTTGAATGAATTATTGAGAATAGGAAAAAAAGTAATAATTTCAATACCAAACTTTGGTTATTGGCAAGTTAGAGCTAGTTTGTTATTTTTTGGAAAGATGCCTGTTACGAAATTTCTACCAGATTCCTGGTATAACACTCCTAATTTGCATATGTGTTCTATAAAAGATTTTTATCAATTTTGTTATAAAAAAAAAATTAGGATGGATAGAATTATTGGTATCAATAATGAAAAGACATCTTCTATAAACCGAGTCAATTTAGAAATGAAAAATCTCTTATCTGAGGTTGGAATCTTTTTGATTAGCTAAATGTTAACTGTAGATATAGTCCCTTGCCTACAAGATAATTATAGTTTTGTAATCTGCGACACAGAAACAAGTGCTGTTGGCGTAGTTGATCCGTCAGAATTTGTACCTGTTGATAATTTTATTAAAAAAAAATTTAAAAAGGTTGATTATATTTTTAATACACATCATCATTTTGATCACACTGGAGGGAATTTAGACTTAAAAAGAAAATATAATTCCAAAATTATTGGTTCTAAAAAAGATGAAGGAAGAATTCCAGGGATAGACAAAAAATTATATGATAATAAAAATTTTAAATTAGGAAATGTTGAGTTTACAATTTATCTGGTACCAGGTCATACTAGTGGACATATTTGTTTTTATGCAAAAAAAGAAAAAGTTATTTTTACTGGAGACACCTTATTCTCACTAGGCTGTGGCAAAATTTTTGAGGGAACACATTTAGAAATGTTACAATCTCTTAACTTTATAAAAAAACTACCTATAGATACTCAAATTTATTGCGGACATGAATATACTAAAAAAAATTTAGACTTTTGCATCAAATATGATGATAACAACTATAGGTTAGTAGAGAAAAAAAAATGGATAACGTCTAGATTAAGTCAAAAACAAACGACTATTCCCGTAACTATAGGAGAAGAATTAAATACAAATATTTTTCTACGTTGTGATAATTCTAAGGTAAAAAAATCTCTTGATATGGCAGATTCAACCGAATTAGAAGTGTTTAAAAAACTTCGTGATTTAAAGGATGTTTTTTAACTTCTATCACCTTGACTTGAGGTTCTTTCAAGTTATATTGCTTTAATTTTAACAAAAGAAAATTTATGTCATTTGCAATATTTGAAACAGGTGGAAAACAATACAAAGCATCTGCTAGTAAGATTATAGAAATAGAAAAATTAGATGTTGAGGTTGGTAAAATCATTCAATTTAAGAATGTTCTATTGTTAAATGACAGTAAAACAACTGAAATTGGAAATCCAAATGTTGCTGGTGCTATTGTTGAGGCAAAATTGCTGGACAACGTTAAAGATAGAACTGTTTTAATCTTTCACAAAAGAAGGAGAAAACATTCAAGAAAAACTAATGGACACAGACAAAGACATTCAAAAATTCAAATTACAAAAATACTTTCTAAAGATGGGAAAATTATAGCAGAAGCAAAGCCAATCGAGCTAAAGGAAAAAAAAGTTGTTATTAAGAAAAAAACGCAAAAATCAACTACTAAAAAAGATTTAAAGAAATAGGAAATTAAATGGCAACAAAAAAAGCTGGTGGATCGTCACGTAATGGACGAGATAGTGCAGGTAGGCGTCTTGGTGTTAAAAAGTATGGTGATCAGATAGTAATACCAGGAAACATTATAGTAAGACAAAGAGGAACGCGTATCCACCCAGGTGAAAATGTTGGTATGGGTACAGACCACACTTTATTTTCTTTGATAAAAGGCAAAGTTAAATTTAAAAAATCAAAATTAAATAGAACTTTTGTTTCTGTTGTTCCTAATTAAGCATATAAATAACCTTAGTTATTTATTTTTAAAAATCTACAATGAAATTTCTAGATCAAGCCAAAATCTATATTAAAGCTGGTAATGGAGGTTCTGGTTCTGCAAGTTTTAGGCGAGAAAAATTTGTTGAGTATGGTGGTCCTGACGGAGGTGACGGTGGAAATGGAGGCTCTGTTATTTTTGAGGCTGAACGAAATTTAAACACATTAATTGATTTTAGATACGCTCAACATTTCAGAGCAGAAAATGGTTATATCGGCACTAAAAGAAAGAGAACTGGAGCAGGTGGAGAAGATTTAATAATCAAAGTTCCGGTTGGTACTCAAATCTATGAGGAAGATAACAATACTTTGATTTATGACTTTGTAAAAAATGGAGAAAAGTATTTAGTAGCCGCAGGTGGTAATCACGGCTTAGGAAATGTTAGATTTAAAAGTTCAACTAATAGGGCACCAACAAAAAAGACTAATGGAAAAGTTGGGGAAGAGTTTTGGGTCTGGTTACAGCTAAAAGTTATTGCTGATGTGGGAATAATAGGAATGCCGAATGCAGGAAAGTCTAGTTTACTTGCAGCTATAACTAGAGCGAGACCTAAAATAGCAAATTATCCTTTTACTACACTTGATCCTAATTTAGGTGTTGCCTATTATGACAATAAAGAAGTAACTCTTGCAGATATCCCTGGTTTAGTAGAAGGTGCACATGAAGGTATCGGCCTTGGTGACAAATTTCTTCGTCATATTGAAAGATGTAAGATATTGCTGCATCTAATCGACATATCGGAAGACAAGCTTACTGAAAATTATCTAAAAGTGAGAAATGAATTATCTAAATATGACAAAATTTTAGAAAAAAAAAAGGAAATTATTGTGTTTAATAAGTCTGATTTAATTGAAAAAAAAGAAGTAGAAAAGAAATTAAAAATTTTCAAAAAAAAGATCAATAAGAAGTATGAAATAATTTCAGTTGTTGCAGATAAAAACTTGATTAATTTGAGAAAAGTATTGCTAAAAAATGCAAATAAATAAAGTTAAAAAGATGATTATAAAATCAGCTTCGCCTGAAGTAAACTAACTAATGCCATATAAATTTATGATGACGGAAAAAAAGTTACCAGGTCTTAATAAAAAATGATTAAATCTAAGAATAAAAAAATTGGAATTTTTGGTGGAAGTTTCGACCCCCCGCACTTTGGACATTTACAAATATCAGAACAAGCTATAAAAAAATTATCTTTAGATCAAGTTTACTGGTGTATAACAAAAAAAAACCCATTTAAAAAAAAACCTTTTTTTTCTTTGGCCGAAAGAATTAAAAAAAGTAAAGCTATAACGAGTAAAGTTAAAAAAATTAAAATTAAATTTTTTGAGGACAATATAAAATCAACTAACACTATTAATTTAATGAAATATTTAAAACTTAAAAATAAAAAAGATCTTTTTTTTTTGATTATCGGATCAGATAATCTAATTAAATTTCATAAATGGAAAAGTTGGAAAATTTTGCCTAAATTAGCAGAAATTGTCGTTTTTTCTCGAAAGGACTACGATAAAAAAGCAAAAAAATCTGCTACAATGAATTACGTGAAAAAAATAATATTTATTAAAAATAAACCTATAAATATTTCATCTACCCAAATAAGAACAAAATATCATAAAACTCAATGAAGATATCTGAAATTAAAAACCAAATTGAATTAATATTAGGTAATAATAAAGCTAAAAATATTGTATCAATTAACCTTAAAAAAAAATCTTATATAGCAGATTATATGATCATAGCTTCGGGCACTTCTTCAAGACATTTACAATCTTTATCTGAGAATTTAGTCACAGAACTAAAAAAAATAGGAGTAATTAATTGTAGAATTGAAGGAAGAGATAGTAGGGACTGGAAGCTTGTAGATGCAATTGATATTATAATACATATTTTCCATCCTGAAAAAAGAGAATTTTATGATCTTGAAAAAATGTGGTCAGAACCAATGCCAAAGGAAAAAGCATTAATATGAAAAAAATAAATACTATAATTATGTTGACAGTTTTTTATATCTTAATTAGCAGTAATTATCTTTCTTCCAAAAACTCAAATGAACTATATGAAAAAATAGATTTATTCAGTGAAGTTTTAGAAACCATTAAAAACGAATATGTAGATGAAATTGATCAAGCAGAAGTCATGGACTCAGCCATTAATGGGGTTCTGCAATCTTTAGACCCTTATTCTGCTTACATGAGTCCAAAATCATTTGAAGGTATGCGTACTGACACAAAAGGTGAGTTTGGAGGTCTTGGTATTGAAATTGGAATGGAATCAGGCGTTGTTAAAGTAATTTCACCAATTGATGATACGCCAGCTGCAAATGCAGGAATTAAATCTGGTGATTATATTGTAAAAATTAATGGTAAACAAGTTCAGGGTAAATCACTAACTGAGGCTGTTGAACTTATGCGTGGACCTGTTGGATCTGAAATAAATTTAACTGTAAGAAGAAGAAATATAAAAAAAGCTTTAGATTTTAAAATTAAAAGAGCTGTTATTGAAGTAAAATCAGTTGAGGCTAAAATTATTGGAAAATCCAAAAAAATTGGTTATCTGAGATTAAAATCATTCAATGAGAATAGTAATGAACAATTGTTTAAAAAAATAAATAGTTTTGAAAAAAATAATAAATTAAATGGATATATTCTTGATTTAAGAAATAATCCAGGAGGTTTGCTCACTCAAGCAATTAGTATAACAGACTTTTTTTTAAATGATGGAGAAATAGTTTCAACCAAAGGAAGGAAAAGAAGTGAAACTAGAAGATTTTTTTCTAAGAAAGGCGATGGTATTAATGGAAAACCTTTAATAGTAATTGTTAACAATGGTTCAGCGTCAGCTTCGGAAATCGTTTCTGGAGCTTTAAAAGATCACAAAAGAGCAATTATTTTAGGAGAGCGCACTTATGGAAAAGGATCCGTTCAATCTATCATACCGTTAAAAAATGGTGGTGGAATTAGATTAACAATATCAAAATACTATCTACCTTCGGGAGAATCAATTTCAGAGGTAGGCGTTCTTCCGGATATTTTTATAGAAGAAATTGGTGATGATTTTAAAATTAATAGCAAAACAGATAATCAGTTAAAATATGCAATTAATTTGTTAAAATTATAAAGATGAAGCACAAAAATCTTCCCTTAAGAACTGGCGTTGGTATAGCGGTCCTCAATTCAGAAAATAAAGTCTTTGTTGGCAAAAGAAAAGATAACCCTTTTGACAAATGGCAAATGCCACAAGGTGGTGTAGACCCAAATGAACTTCTGTTAATAGCAATGAAGAGAGAACTTGAAGAAGAAACTAGTATTAAAAATATTAATGTCTTAAAAAAATTTGATAGATGGCTCAAGTATGAGTTGCCAGAAGATTTAATTGGAAAAATATGGGAGGGAAAATACAGGGGTCAAAAACAAAAATGGTTTATAGTCAGATTTACAGGTGAAGAAAGTGAAATTAATATAAACACTAAAGATCCAGAATTTATTGAGTGGAAGTGGATAGATATAGATTTATTACCCGACCTGATTGTGAATTTTAAAAAGCATGTTTATAAAGATGTGCTCATAGAATTAAAAAAGCTTATTAACTGATTTCCTGAAGCGAATTAATTTTATAACTTAAAATATATTTTTCTTTATCTTTAATCTCAGAATTTTGTAAAAGAACTTTAGATTCCTCAATCATTTTTTCTATGTTATCCTTGGTAAGTTTCTCAACTTGGATTACTGATGAGGATAAGATTAAAAGTTTATTATTAAAAAATTCTACGGTTCCATCCTCAACGTAAAATTTTGAATCTTTATTGTCAATCTCAACTTCGATAAACCCGGGTCTTAAAAAAGTTATTAATGAAATGTGGTCTTTTAATATTGTCATCATTCCCTCATACGCAGGAATAACTACTTGTTTAGCTTCGGAATTCAGCACTGTTTGATCTGGGCTAATTATCTCTAGGTTAAAATTTTCAGACATTTTTACTTAGCATCTTGTGCCATTTTCTCAGCTTTCTCAACGGCTTCTTCAATTCCTCCAACCATGTAAAATGCTGACTCTGGAAGATGATCATAATCTCCTTTGCATATAGCTGCAAAACCCTTAATTGTTGACTCTAAATCAACTAATTTTCCAGGTGAACCTGTAAAAACCTCTGCAACAAAAAATGGTTGAGATAGGAATCTCATAATTCTTCTTGCTCTTGCAACGGTAAGTTTGTCCTCTTCTGAAAGTTCGTCCATACCTAGAATTGCTATAATATCTTGTAGAGACTTATAGGCTTGTAATATTTCTTGTACCTCTCTAGCAACTCGATAGTGTTCTTCACCTACGATTCTTGGATCCAATATTCTTGAAGTTGAATCTAAAGGGTCAACAGCAGGATAAATCCCTAACTCGGCAATTTGTCTTGAAAGAACAGTTGTGGCATCTAAGTGTGCAAATGATGTAGCAGGTGCTGGGTCGGTTAAATCGTCAGCTGGGACATAAATTGCTTGTACAGATGTTATTGAACCTTTGCCCGTTGATGTAATTCTTTCTTGCAGGTTACCCATGTCCGTTGCTAAAGTTGGTTGATATCCCACCGCCGAAGGTATTCTTCCTAGTAGTGCTGAAACTTCAGAGCCGGCTTGAGTAAATCTAAAAATATTATCAATAAAAAAAAGTACATCTTGTCCTTCTTGATCTCTGAAATACTCTGCTACAGTTAATCCTGTTAGCGCTACTCTGGCACGAGCTCCTGGTGGTTCATTCATTTGTCCGTATACTAAAGCTGCTTTGGAACCTGGACCATCCGGTTTTATCACTCCAGATTCTATCATTTCGTGATAGAGGTCATTTCCTTCTCTTGTTCTTTCTCCAACACCAGCAAAAACTGAAAATCCACCGTGAGCCTTTGCAATGTTATTAATTAATTCCATAATAGTAACTGTTTTTCCTACCCCTGCGCCACCAAACAAGCCGACTTTCCCACCCTTAGCATATGGAGCTAATAGATCTATTACTTTAATTCCAGTAACTAACATTTCTGTCTCAGTTGATTGATCTGTAAATTTAGGTGCCTGTCTATGAATAGGCCATTTTTCTTTTGTCTTAACTTCACCTTTTTCATCAATAGGTTCTCCAATGACGTTCATTATCCTACCTAATGTTTCTGGACCAACTGGGACACTTATTGGAGATCCAGTATTTGTAACTATGTCCCCTCTTTTTAATCCCTCTGTAGAGTCCATTGCTATAGTTCTAACACTGCCTTCACCTAAGTGTTGGGCAACTTCGAGTATTAATTTGTTTCCTTGGTTATCAACCTGAAGAGCTGTGTAAATTTCTGGTAGATCTCCTTCAAAACTAACATCAATTACTGCTCCGATAATTTGTGTAATTTTTCCTGATTTGCTCATAATTATAAACTTTCTGCTCCTGATATTATTTCAATTAATTCTTTAGTGATCGATGCTTGTCTGCTTCTGTTGTAAACTATTGTTAAGCTTTTAACTAAATCACCAGCATTTCTTGTTGCACTGTCCATCGCTGTCATTCTTGAACCTTGCTCACTAGCTGAGTTTTCCAGAAACGCTTTAAATACTTGGGTAGAAATATTTTTTGGTAAAAGGTCTTCTAATATTTCATCTTCATCCGGCTCAAATTCATAAAAGATTTCATTTTTCTTATTAGAGTTTTCTTTTTTTTCAGCAGGAATAATCTGTTGAGCTTGGGGTATTTGA
>Ga0307986_10001054_pt1 | contig 20355 bp, 24 predicted proteins | sample EllFjometageno82_FD_203170 | JGI IMG/M metagenome (GOLD analysis project Ga0307986, IMG submission 203170) | Marine microbial communities from Ellis Fjord, Antarctic Ocean - #82 | ecosystem: Environmental > Aquatic > Marine > Unclassified | place: Southern Ocean | collected 2014-10-09
AATCCTAGGTCAAACAGTTTTACGTGAAATAGCACGTCTCTTGTGTTTCAAATTTTTATTTTAACAACATGTTGTGTATCGGCTTAAAACCTTTTCTATGATGAGAGGTAATACCAAATTTTTTTAATCCTTCCATATGAGCTTTAGTTCCATAACCAAAATTTCTTTCCCAAGCATAATGAGTAAATTTTTTTGATAATTTAATCATAAGTAAATCTCTATATGTTTTTGCAATAATTGATGCGGCGCCAATACATTTAATTTTTTCATCTCCTTTAATAATTGTTTTATAATTTTTTAAACCACTTGGTGCGAAAGGACCATCTATTAAAATTTGATCGGGTTTTTTTTCAAGTCTATCAATGGCTCTTTTCATCGAAAGCAACGCAGCTTGTAAAATATTAATTTTAAGTATTTCTTCCACAGAAGCAGTTCCAATTGCATAAAAAGAATTTTGTTTAATAATTTCTGATATTTTTAACCTATTTTGAAAATTAATCTTTTTTGAATCTTTGATTAACCTTAAATCTATTTTATTGTTAAGTATAACCGCTGCTGAAACAACAGGCCCTGCTAAGCAACCTCTACCCACTTCATCCACACCAGCTGTTAATAAATTATTTTCCAATTTTAATTTTAAGATCCAAAATTTTTTTTTTTATCATTTTAAGATCTACCCAAGACATTTTTTTTTGATCAGGTTGTCTCATTAAAAAAGCAGGATGAAAAGTGGCGATAACTGAGGAGTTACAGTTTCCTATCTTTTTTTCATTCCATACACCTCTTGCATCAGATATAATTTTATCATTACCAATAATTGCATTTAAAGCAGCACTTCCTAAAAGAATTAAAATTTGGGGATTTATAATTTCCACATGCTTAATCAAGTAGGGCAGGTAACGAGCAATTTCTTCTTCTGTTGGATTTCTATTTTCAGGCGGTCTGTAATTCACTACATTGGAAATATAAACATTATCTCTATCTAAATTAATTGATAATAACATTTTATCTAATAGTTCTCCCGTCCTGCCAATAAATGGAACGCCTTCCAAATCTTCATTAGCTCCCGGACCTTCTCCAATAATCATAATTTTTGAATCGGGATTACCATCAGAAAAAACAATGTTGGTTGAGTTTTTTTTCAATGCACAGTTTTTAATTTTACTTATCGAATCTTTGAGTTCTTGAAGTTTTTTACCCTTAGGACCTTTAATTTCTAAATTTCTATTAATTTTGTAGCGGTTTATAGCTTCATTCTTATATATTAGGTTATGATTAATTAAACTATAGTATTTAATTAGTTTTACTAATTTAGTATTAATTTTTTTTGTCATTTAAATAATTATGAAAAACTTAAAATCTCAATTCAAGTTAATAATTTATCTTTTTATACTCCTAAGTACATCTAATATTACTATAGCCAAAAACTCAGATAAATTTTCTAACTCAAAAGATGTTTCAAACTATTTATCAGGTGTTTTATCCATAAATGACAATCAATATCAAAAATCTTACACATATTTAAAATCACTAAATAATTTAGAGGATAGTCACTATATCTATTCACAATATTATCAATATTCCTTAGTTGCACTTGGCAATTTTAAAGATGCTGCTAAATATTCAAAAAAATTAAAAGATAAAAAAATTGATAACTTTGAGAGTAATTTAATAAGTGCAGTTTATTATCTTCAAGATAAAGACTTTAAAAGTGCAACTTTTTTTCTAAAAAAATTAAAAGATAAAAATCAGCCTGGCACATTTCAAAATTTATTATCTACATCTTTAAATGCCTGGATTGATTTTAAAGATTTATCCAATCTTAATGCAGCGCTTAAAGCTTTAGACACTATTCCTGAGAGATTTAAAAATGTAAAAAATATTCAAAAAACTTTTGCGCATTGTTATTTCGATTCACCAAGGGCAGATGAAATATTCAAACAATTGACATCAAATCCAGATATTAACTATTCAAGATATCATTTCTTTCACTCAAATTATTTAATTTCAAAAGGTAAAAATGAAAAAGCAAATGAGATTATTCAGCTTGCTCTTAGCCAGTTTCCTAAAAATTTAATACTAAATCAATTAAAATTAGATTTTGAAAAAAGAAAAGTATCTAGTAACGAATTTGATTGTAAAAATATATCAGATGTAATTGCTGAAATATTTTATGTAACCTCAAATGCGCTAGCTGCTCAAAATAACTATATAGCATCTAATTTTTATTTAAATTTAGCCAAATATTTAAATCCAAATTTTGTTTCATTTGATACGCTGTATGCAGAAAATCTTTTGATTATTCAGGAGTACGAAGAAGCAAAAAAAATTTATATTAAAGTAAAAAAAAAAGGTGCAGTTTATAATTGGTATGCATCAAAACAAATAGCGTCAATTTTTCTCAAACAAGATGAAAAAAAAGAAGCAATGAATGGTTTAAAAAGATCCTTTAAAAAAATAGCAAGTCCAACAATTTATGAAATATTTGATTACGCTGAATTTTTAAAAAATAATGAAGAGTATGAAAAATCAATTGAATATTATTCAGAATTACTAAGTATGATTGAAATTAAAGATTATCTATACGCACAAGTGATGGATGGTCGAGGGGTGGCGTATGAAAGAACTGATCAATGGGATAAAGCTGAAATTGATTTACTTAAGTCATTGAGTGCCTCACCTGAAGATGCTTATGTAATTAATTATTTAGCTTATACTTGGATTGAAAAAGGAATTAACATTAAAAAATCTTTGGAGATGCTTAGGAAGGCAAATAGACTAATGCCAAATGACGGTTATATTATTGACTCCTTAGGCTGGGCTTTATTCAAATTAAAAAACTACAAAGAAGCAAAACAGTTTTTGGAATTAGCAATCAAGTATATGTCTTCAGATCCAGTAGTTAACGATCACTATGCTGACTCACTTTGGATGAATAATAAAAAATTGCAAGCAAGATATTATTGGAATTATGTTTTAAAATTAGAAAAAACAGAAGAAAAATTAAAAAAAGAGATTGAGAAAAAACTATTATTTGGACTCAAAAGTTAAATAATAGCTAATGATTAAATCTTATTCTAAAATTAATTTGTTTTTAAAAGTTTTAAGGAAAAACAACAGCGGGCTTCACGACATACAATCCACCACAATGATTATAGATTTACATGATAAAATTAGTATAAAAAAAATAAATAAAAAAAAAGATGAGTTAATATTTAACGGCCCTTTTAAAAAAGATATCAACAAAAACATAAATACAGTAATTAGTACTTTGTCACTATTAAGAAGCCATAAACTTATAAATAATAATAAAAGATACAAAATTGTTATAAATAAAAAAATTCCAGTATTTGCTGGTCTAGGTGGTGGAACAGGGAATGCTGTAGCTATAATTAAGTATTTTTTAAAGGATAGAATAAACTCAAAATTATTAAAATTATTTGAAAATGAAATAGGTTCAGATTTGAGATTATTTTTCTTCAACCATTCTTTTCAAAAAAACTTAACTAAAATAAAATTATTTGAAAAAAAATACAAATTTTATTTTTTATTAATTTATCCAAATGTTAAATGTTCTACAAAAGAAGTTTATTCAAAAGTAAGAAAATTTAATTTACCGTTAAGAAAAGATATTTCAAAAATACTTTCTAAAAATGAATATGATAAATTTTTAATAAGTGAAGTTAATGATCTGCAAAAGATTGTTGAGAAAAAATATAAAAAAATTAAAAACATTTTAAACATAATTAAACTTCAAAAAAATTGTTTATTCTCACGAATGACAGGGTCTGGTTCCGTTTGTTTTGGAACGTTTAATAATAGAGAATCAGCTAGTTTGGCTGTTAAAGCTTTAAAAAAGAAATTTCCGAATTATTGGTGCGTATTTACAAAATCTATTTAATTATTTGCATTTATGGTGTATCACATCGATAATATTGGGGCATAGCCAAGCGGTAAGGCAGCGGTTTTTGATACCGTCATCCTAGGTTCGAATCCTAGTGCCCCAGCCAATAAAAATGGAAAAATCATCAAAAAATATAAATTTTTTTTTTAAGGTAAAAAAAATATTTTTTCCTTTTTATAAATCAAAAGAAATAAAAAAATTATTTAATATACTCGAGAAAGGCAAAAAAAAAGATAGTCAAGTTGCCATGTTTGTTGGAGGTTGTGTAAGGAAATTCTTAACAGATGAAAGTATCGATGACATTGATATTGCGTCAATTTTTTCTCCAAAGGAATTAAAAGAAAAATTTAAAAATTCTGAATTTAAAATCATAGATACCGGTATAGAGCATGGCTCTGTAACAATTATTTTAAACTCAAGCAAATTTGAGATTACAACATTAAGAAAAGATGTAAAAACAGATGGTAGGCATGCAGAGATTTCATTTACAGACGACTGGAAACAAGACTCAGAACGAAGAGATTTTACTATTAATGCAATCTACATGGATAGAAGAGGAAAAATATATGATCCACAAAATGGTAAATACGATTTAAAGAAAAGAATAATAAAATTTATTGGAGAACCGACTTTAAGAATAGAAGAAGACTATTTAAGAATAATTAGATTTATTAGATTTTCAATTCATTATAGCTGCAAAGAATTTGATTCTAAAACATTAGATTCTATTAAACTTAACCTCAACGGTATAAATAATATTTCTAAAGAAAGAATTTTAAATGAGCTTTACAAAATATTTAAATTAAAAAATATTGATAGTATTTTAGAGAATAGAGACATAAAAAATATTTTTTTAGTTGTTTTCCCTGAGTTTAAATATCTAGATAGAATTAAAGAATTTTACTATTTGTTAAAAATGAATATTTTGTCTCAAACTGCAGAGGAAATTTTTTCTATACTTTTAATAGATGAAAAAGATAATTTTCAATATTTCTGTCATAAATATAAAGTTTCTAATAAACTCAAAAAAGATCTAAGCTTCATTGCAAACAATTATATAAAGTTTAAAGAAGAAAAAAATTATTTAAAAAAAGATTTTAATAAAAATATATACAAACTTGGAAAAAAAAATATTAAAAAATTAATAACCTTTATTTATTGTGCGGAAAAAAAATTATCGTTTGTTTTATTGAAAAAAATATTTAGCGATATAGACCAAATAAGACTACCAAATTTTCCATTTAATGGAAAGTATGTAATAGACCAAGGCATAGAAGATGGAAAAAAAATTGGTTTTACGCTTAAAGAATTAGAAAAAAAATGGATTGAAAATAATTTTAATTTAAAGTCTCAAGAAGCTATTAATATTATCGAAAAAGTAAAAAAATTAAATATATTGAATATTTAAAACTTCAAAAGTTTTCTCACCTGAGGGTGTTTCAACAACCACCATGTCTTCAAGACTTTTACCTATAAGGGCTTTTCCAATAGGTGACTTAAAGTAAATTAAATTTTTTGAGATATCAGCCTCATCTCTACCAACAATTTTGTAAATCTTCTTCTTATTGTCCTCTAAATCCTTGACAGCGACCGTGGAACCAAAAATTATGTTACCATTGTTTTCAATTTTTTTAATATCAATTACGTTTGCTCTTGCAATAACATCATTTATTTCAATTACTCTACTTTCCATCTGAGCCTGCTGTTCTTTTGCGGCATGATATTCAGCATTTTCTTTAAGGTCACCATGAGATCTAGCTTCAGCAATTGCAGCAACAATTTGGGGTCTTTTTATGTTTTTAAGTTGGTCTAGTTCTAGTTTAAGTTTTTCCAAACCCTCTACTGTTATTGGTTCTTTATTCATTTATTTCCATTTCGCTTTAGGAGGTAGAGACATTAAAATTGAGTCAGTATTACCACCTGAATTTAATCCAAACTTTGTACCTCTATCATACAAAAGGTTAAATTCAACATATCTTCCCCTTTTGTACAGTTGCTGTTCTTTATCTTTTGTATTCCACTTTAATTTTTTTTTACTACTGATTATTTTTTTTGCTATATCTATAAAACCAAGACCAAGGTCTTGTATAAACTTAAAATTTTTTTCCCAGTTTTTAGTTTCGTAATCAAAAAATATTCCTCCTATACCTCGAGGCTCTTTTCTATGGGGTAAATAGAAATATTTATCACACCATTTTTTGTATCTATTATAATCTTTGTAATTAGATGAGCATATTTTTTTAAGTTGTTGATGGATGATTAATTCTTCTCTTTCATCTTTAAAACTTGGCGTTGCATCCATCCCACCCCCAAACCATTCTTGTGAAGTTACAATAAATCTCGTATTAAAATGTAATGCTGGCATCTTAGGGTTTTTCATGTGAGCAACTACGGAAATACCTGAGGCCCAATATTTTCCATCTTTTTCTGCTCCTAAAATTTTAGATCTAAAAGCTTTAACAAATTTACCAGATACAGTTGATTTATTTATTCCAACTTTATCAAATAATTCACCATCACTTAAGATATAGGAAGTTCCACCACCTTCTTTTTTATTATTTTTTTTCCATTCTTTTTTAATAAATATTTTTGTCTTTTTTTTATTTTCTTTACTGCTCTCATTTTCAAGTAATTGAAACTGTTTGATAATTTTAATCTGCAAACTCTCAAACCAATCACTAGCTATTTCTTTTTTTATTTCTATTAAGTTTTTCATTTAAAAAAATTATTTTGTCTAAGAGCTTCAGAAGCAACTATTGCAACAGTCATTGCTACATTAAGCGATCTTGCTTTTCCACTCAAGGGTACTTTTAATTTATCTTTAATTTTTTCTTGAATTTCGTCTGGCACACCAGCACTTTCTCTACCAAAAAGTAAAAAGTCATTTTTTTTAAACTTAAATTGATGATAAATTTTTTTAGATTTAGTTGTCATTAGTATTATTCTAGATTTTGAGTTTTTCTTTATAAAATTTTCAAATCCTAGGTATCTAACTATATTACTAAGTTTAATGTAATCCATAGCCACTCTTTTAAACCTTGAGTCGTCTAAATTAAATCCACACGGTTCAATAATGTGAATCTTTAAGTCTAAACAAGCTGACAATCGAACAATAGCAGCTGTATTTTGAGGTATATCTGGTTTATAAAGTACTATATTTATCATTAGTAGCTAATTTATGTGTCATTCTGACCCTGGAAAAGCATCAGAATTAGTTTTAATTAAAAGATCTTTAATAATAAATATTAAATTATGAGCAAACAAGAAAATAAATCAAATAGACGAGATTTTCTATTTACGGCTAGTTATACGGTTGGTGCAGTTGGCATAGGTGCAACTATATGGCCGCTGATTCATCAAATGAATCCTGATGAGTCAGTCAAAGCATTAGCAACGACAGAGGTTGATATAAGCCAAGTAGAACCAGGAAAATCAATAACAGTTTTGTGGAGAGGAAAACCAATTTTTATTAAAAGAAGAACATCTGAAGAAATTCAAGAAGCCCGATCGGTTAATTTAAAAGATTTACCTGACCCCCAAAGAGATGAGGACAGAGTTCAAGATGGAAAAAATGAATGGCTAGTGATGGTGGGAGTTTGTACTCACTTAGGGTGTGTTCCCCTAAAAGACAAAGGTGATTTTAATGGTTGGTTTTGTCCTTGTCACGGTTCTCACTACGATATTTCAGGAAGAGTTAGAAAAGGGCCTGCACCTAAAAATATGGAAATACCAAAGTATGAGTTTGTAAACAGTAACACAATTAAGATTGGATAATAAAAATGAGTGATCACGAATATGTACCTAGTTCTAAAGCCGGAAAGTGGTTTAATGATAGACTTCCACTTTTATCTTTAGGCGCACACTTAGCGGACTATCCAACTCCAAAAAATTTAAATTATTGGTGGACTTTTGGAGGAATATTAACATTTTGTTTAATAACACAAATAGTTACAGGTATAGTTCTAGCTATGCATTATGTTGCTCATGCAGATCTCGCATTTGAAAGTGTTGAAAAAATAATGAGAGATGTGAACTATGGCTGGCTTATCAGGTACATACATAGCAATGGTGCATCAATGTTTTTTCTTGCTGTTTATATACATATTTTTAGATCTTTATTCTTTGGTTCATTCAAGTCTCCTAGAGAATTAATTTGGATAATTGGAATGTTAATCTATATTTTAATGATGGCGGCAGCTTTTATGGGCTACGTGTTACCTTGGGGGCAGATGAGCTTTTGGGGAGCAACAGTTATAACAAATTTATTTAGTGCAATCCCTTTAGTTGGAGAAAGTGTAGTTACATGGTTATGGGGAGGCTATTCTGTTGACAACCCTACTCTTACTCGTTTTTTTAGTCTTCATTATCTAATTCCATTTTTAATTTTAGGTTTAGTAGTTTTACATATATGGGCTTTACATATACCTGGAAATAATAACCCTGTTGGAATAGATATAAAAAAACCTTCTAAGGACACGGTACCTTTTCATCCTTATATAACAATAAAAGATATTTTTGCTTTGCTTATGTTTATGATTATTTTTGCTGGTTTTGTATTTTTTTCACCAAATGTTTTAGGACACGCAGATAACTATATTCCAGCTAATCCGCTTGTCACACCGGCTCACATTGTCCCTGAATGGTACTTACTACCTTTCTACGCAATTTTAAGATCTGTTCCAGATAAATTAGGTGGAGTGATATTAATGTTTGGAGCGTTATTTGTTTTAATAATTTTACCTTGGCTTGACACTAGCAAAGTTAGATCAGCCACATTTAGACCTATGTACAGGCAGTTTTTTTGGATCTTCGTAGTCGATGTGCTTGCTCTTGGGTATTTAGGCGCAATGCCAGCAGAAGGCATTTATTTATTTTTAGCAAGAATAACAACTACTTATTATTTTCTTCACTTTATAGTTATTTTACCAGCCTTAGGTTTTTTTGAAAAAACAGATACATTGCCAGCAAGTATTTCAGAACCTGTTCTAACTGGTGGTTTTAGTTCTGTGCCAACTAGATCAGATAAAATAATAAATGAAAATAAATAACCTTATAAAGTTATTAGTAACTATTTTGGCTTTAACCTTTTTTTGTGGAAAGGCATACTCTTCAAGTAAAGACTTGTTGAAAATTGACTGGAGTTTTGCCGGTCTCACAGGAAAATTTGAAAGAGATTCTCTGCAAAGAGGCTATCAAGTTTACAAAGAAGTATGTTCCTCATGCCACTCAATGAAATATTTAAGTTACAGAAACTTAGGTCAAAAAGGTGGTCCTGAATTTACTTTTGAAGAAGTTAAAGCCATTGCAGCAAGCTATGAAGTTGAAGATGGCCCAAATAGTGAAGGTGAAATGTATGAAAGACCAGGTAGGCCTTCGGATCATTTTGTAAACCCTTATCCAAATGATAACGCTTCCATTGCAGCTAATGGGGGAGCATACCCACCTGATATGTCAGTTTTAGTGAAAGCAAGGACAGGGGGCGCAAACTATATTTACTCAATATTAATGGGCTATGAAGAAAAACCAGCTGGGTTTGTTTTAGACGAGGGAGTTTATTACAACAAATACATGGATGGAAATAAAATAAAAATGATGAGTCCATTATCAGACGACTTAATAGAATACACAGACGGAACTAACGCTACCCAAGCCCAAATGGCAAAAGACGTTACAGCTTTTCTTACTTGGGCTGCAGAACCACATCTAGAGGCAAGGCACAGAACAGGAACTAAAGTTATTATTTATTTAATTCTATTAGCGACACTTGTTTATTTTAGTATGAAAAAGATATGGTCAAGGGTTGACGCGGAAAAATAATACATCGCCATCCTTAACAACATAGTCTTTTCCTTCTATTCTTAATTTACCATTTTCTTTACATTTTTCAGAACTACCATATTTCACAAAATCATCACAAGAAACAGCTTCAGCTCTTATAAAATTTTTTTCAAAGTCAGTGTGTATCACTGCTGCAGCCTGTGGAGCTAAAGTATTTTTTTTAATTGTCCATGCTCGACTTTCTTCGGGTCCGGATGTGAAATAAGTATCTAAATTTAATAAGTCATAGCCTTCCCTAATTAATTTTATCAAGCCAGTCTTGCCTAGGCCAATTTCTTTCATAAAATTTTCTCTTTCTTCATTATCCAAACCCATAATTTGATCTTCTATATCAGCACAAATAATTACTACTTTTTCATTTAGAAATTTGGTTTTAACAATCTCAGTATATTTATTTCCCTTTGCAAGACTTTCTTCGTCTACATTACAAACAATAATTTTAGGCTTAAGACTAAGTAATCCTAATTGATTTAAAATTTTAACTTCATCTTCGTTACATGTGTTTGAGTTTTCATCACCATTATTTAATAATTCCAATTTTTTTTCCAAAGCCTGTATTTCTTTTGAATTTAGTAATTTTTTTTTTCCTTTTTCCAATTTTTTTTGAATAATATCCATATCCGACAAGAGAATTTCTGTTTTTATAGTCTCTAGATCATCTAAAGGATTAATTTTGGAATTAACATGTGTAATTTCTGCAGAATCAAAACATCTTACTAAATGAATAATTGCATCTACCTCTCTAATATGAGAGAGAAATTTATTGCCTAAACCCTCTCCTTTAGAAGCCCCTTTGACTAAACCTGCAATATCTACAAAAGTTATATTGGTAAAAATTTTTTTTTTCGAATTTGAAAGCTTTGCTAATTGGTCAAGTCTTTCATCGGGAACATCAACAATTCCAATATTTGGATCTATTGTACAAAAAGGGAAATTTGCTGCCTCAGCATTTTTGGAAGCTGTCAAAGCATTAAATAGAGTAGATTTACCTACGTTAGGTAGGCCTACAATTCCACACTTAAAGCCCATTTAGATTAGAGTTAACAAACTAGAGTTAACTTTACTTGAAAATAAATCTATTTTTTTTTCTAATAGTGTTGGAATTAGTTTGACTATGTTTTCAGCAATTTCTTTAATCTGATCTTCTTCATCTTCTTTGAAATCTTCAAGCACATGATTATTTACTTTTTTTTTATTTTTTGGATGTCCTATACCAATTCTAACTCGAGAATAGTCTTTACCAATAAATTTATCAATTGATTCAATGCCATGATGGCCAGCGCTACTACCACCAAATTTTGCTTTTATTTTTCCAAATTCAATATCTAAGTCATCATGAAAAACAATTACATCTTTGGCTTCAATCTTAAAGTAGTCTATCAATTCTTTAATAGCTGTTCCTGAATTATTCATAAATGTAAGTGGTTTTATTGCGTACACTTTATGCTCATTAATAATTCCTGTTGTAAGCAATCCTTTAAACTTAGGCTTTTGTTTTGATAACTTAAAATATAAATTTACTGCATCTATAATTTTAAAACCGATATTATGACGATTATTTAGATCTTTAGGTCCTGGATTACCTAAACCAACGAGTAATAACATAATTAATTATTTCTTTTCAGGCTGTTTTTTTTCAGTAGCTTGAGCTTTATCATCTTTTTTAGCTGCATCGCCTTCTTTACCTTCAACAGGTTTAGCCCCTTCAGCTCCATCAGCTCCCGCTACAGCTCCTTCAGCTCCTTCAGCCACATCACCTTCAGCGGGTTTTTCTGGTTCTTTCATGACTGTAGGTGCAGCCACTGTTGCAATAACAAAGTCTCTGCCAACAATTACGGGGGTTACATTTTCAGGAAGCTTTATAGAGGATATTTTTATACTAGACCCGATTTCTAAACCTTTTAAATCTACAATAATTTCTTCAGGAATATTTTCTGCAGGGCATTTAAGTTCAACTTTACGTCTAACAATGTTTAAAACACCACCAACTTTTAGTCCTGGACATTCAATTTCGTTAATAAATTTTACAGGAATTTCGAGGGCTATTTTGGTTCCAGGGACAACCCTCATAAAATCAATATGAATAGGTTCGTCAGAAATTACATTGTAAGCAACATCTCTTGGTATCACCTTTAGTTTACTTCCATCTAAATCAATATTAAGCACAGAAGATAAAAAAGTTTCAGATTTTAAAACATTTTTAATAAGTTTTTTTTCAATCGAGATTTTAGCATTAGGATCTTTACCACCATACAATATACCAGGAATAAATCCGTCATTTCTCAGTTTATTTAACTGACCAGATGTAGCAGTCTCTCTTTTAGTTGCTTTTAAATTGTTCATGTTTTTATTTGGATGAGCTATTTAACTTAAGTTAGTTAATAAAACAAGTATTAATTGAATAAATCTGACACAGAAGTGGAGTTCGAAATTCTATTTATTGCCTCAGCCATAAGAGGTGCAATAGAAATTACCTCAATTTTACTATTATTTTTAATTTTTAAAGAATTATCTATAGAATCTGTAATGATTAATTTTTTTATTTTGGATTTTTTTATTTTTTCAGCAGCTTCTCCACTTAAAACAGCGTGCGTAATAAAAACGTAGACATCGATCGCACCTGCTTTTTTAAGAGCATCAACAGCATTAATAATTGTTCCACCGCTGTCAATAATATCATCAATTATAATGCAATTTTTTCCTCTAACATCTCCAATAATATTCATAACTTTTGATTTGCCTGGTTCAGGTCTTCTTTTGTCTATAATTGCTAAGTCAGCTTTTATTTTAGTTGCTAGCCCTCTAGTTCTTTGTACTCCTCCAACATCTGGAGAAACGCAGATAAGCTTTTTAGATTTAAACTTTTTTTTAATATATCTTGCGAATAAAGGTGTTGTAAATAAATTATCTACTGGGATGTCAAAAAAGCCTTGTATCTGCCCGGCGTGCAAATCAACAGTGACTATTCTATTTGCTCCAGCATTAGTAATCAAATTTGAAACAACCTTAGCTGATATAGAAGTTCTTGGCGCAACTTTTCTATCTTGTCTAGCGTAGCCAAAGTAAGGAATTACAGCGGTGATATTTTTTGCGGAAGACCTTCTTAAGGCATCGATACACAATAGCAATTCCATGAGATTATCATTAGCAGGTGTGGAAGTTGACTGTATAACAAAAACACTATTTCCTCTTATATTTTCATTTATTTCTATGTAAATTTCCCCGTCAGCAAACCTTTTAATATTTGTATTGATTAGTTTCAGCTTTAGCTGCTTGGAAATCTGATTGCTTAATCTAGGATTACTAGTTCCAGATAAAATTTTCATGAAGATAAGATATATATACAGTTAAACATTTGTATTTTCAAACAAATTAATCATTAATTAAGCTTATTACAGAAATACATCTACCATAGTCTTTTTCCCTTAAATGATTTGATCTTCGAAAGCTAAAAAAGTTTTTATCTTCTGAAAAAGTATCAAAATCAATATTTTCGATATGATTTACTTCAAGCATTTCAAATTTAGAATTTATATATTTCCTTAAATTAAACAAAAACTTATTGTTTTTAATAGATATAAAAAAATTTTCATTTTTTTTAGATTTCCTAATAAATTTGAGATAAAACTCTTTTCCAACCTCATAATTATTTACACTTATACACGGTCCAATAGCTACATTAATTTTGCCATTTATACCTATTTTTGCAATTTCATTAATTGTGTTTTCTATAATGCCATCGATTGATCCCTTCCAGCCCGCATGTATAGAGCCAATAATTTGATTAACCTCATCATAAAGAAGTATAGGAACACAATCAGCAGTGAGAACTGAAATAGCAATATTCTTTTGATTTGTTACCAAAGCATCTGCGTTAATTCTTTGAATGTGTTTGTTAACATTACTTATTATAGTTACTTTACTGCTATGTGTTTGATTCATTGTATATAAATTTTTAGTATTAATTCCTATTTTTTTAGAAACTATATCTAAATTTCTTAAAATATTTTCTTTTTTATCACCTGACCCTAATCCACAATTTAAACTATCATAAATTCCTTGAGAGACACCATTATTTTTTGAAAAAAAACAGTGTTTGATATTGTTAAAACTGTTTAACTTTTTTGAAAAAAACATCAAATAAAACCTAAAGAAAATTTTTTTTTAAATTTAAAAGCAAAAATAACTTTAAATAATTCTCCCATTTGTTTCGGATTTAGAATTCTCTGAAGACTGTAATACATTTCCGATTTTTCTTTAAAATTCATTTTTTTACATAGTATCTCAGCCCTGTTAATAATTCCTATTTTTTTTAAAAAAAATTCCTGCGTAACTACATTTTTTGTTTTAATATTTTTTTTCTTAAAATAAGCCTTTAATAAACTAAAATTAACCAAGGATGTAATATCTGCACTTCCTATATTATCAAATAACAGATTTTTTTGATGATTTTTTACAGATTGCAAAGTATCAATATTTTTTAGTTTTAAAAAACCGTAGTCAATTAAAAGTAAACCTCCAGTAAGTCTCTTGATAGAGCTTATAATTGAATCTAATTCCTTAAAACCCTGCTTTGGAAATTCAATAAAAGATTGATTTTTAAAAAGACTAAACTCCTCTAATTTTTTTTTTGTTTTTAAATTAGTTTTTTTTAAAAAAGTTTTAACTTTTAAATTTTCTTCTAATTTCACATATTTTTCGTATAAGATATTATTAATTTTCTTGTATTGCTTTATAGGAATTGCATCAAAAAACTCATTTCCTAAAAAAATTATAGGCCCATTCTTAATATTATCAAAATTTTTAATCCATTTTACTTTTTCACCAAAAAGAGTTTTTTTTTGTAATATCTTTAGATTTAAACTTTTTTCATACAAAAAAATGTTGATAGAATTAAAAAAGGCAGGAAATTTTTTGAATACCCCAATTAATGTTGAGTTCATTTTTCCATTACCCGGTCCAAGTTCTACAATATTAAATATTTTAGGTTTACCCAAATGTTCCCAAAGAGATATCACCCACAAGGCAAGCATTTCACTAAATAGAAATGAGATATCCGGTGCAGTCACAAAATCTCCTTTTTTTCCAAATGGGATCTTCTTAGAATAATACCCATACTTTTTGTCATATAAAGCATTAGTAATAAATCTATCTATTGAGATTTTTTTGGATTTAGGAAAGTATTTATTTACTGTTTTCATTACTTTTAAAAAAAATAAGTAGACCGATCAGCATCATAGCAAAACTTAAAATTGACCCCATACTAAATAAATTAAATAGATATCCAATTTGTACATCTGGTTCTCTAAACTGCTCTGCAATAATTCTAAAAAAACCATATAAGACCATAAATAAACTTGAACACATACCAATTTTAATATTTTTTTTTAAAATTACAATTATTAAAATAGCAAAAAGAACAACTCCTTCTAGAGCAGCTTCGTAAAGTTGAGAAGGATGCCTAGGCAACATATCTATTTTTGGAAATATTACTGACCATAATAAATCACTTGGCTTTCCGTAAAGTTCACCATTAATAAAATTTGCGACTCTACCAAAGAAAATACCAATTGGAGCAACGCTTGCTATAATATCTAAAAAAAAAAAAGTATTAATTTTTTTTCTCTTTGAGAAAAAATATGTACTTATTATTATACCTGCCAAGGCTCCGTGAAAAGACATTCCACCTTCCCAAATTTTAAAAATACTAATAGGGTTATCAAGATAATAAGACAAATTATAAAAAATTATATAACCGATTCTACCACCCAATATTATTGAAATAATTATGTAACTAATTAAATCATCAAAAAGTTTAATATCAAAGAAGACAATATTACTTTTAATTTTAGATAAAATTATTTTTTTTGCTACCCACCAGCCAATTAAAATTCCTAAAATATAGGCAAGAGAATACCATCTAATTTCAAAAAAGCTAAAATTGATTAAAACTGGGTCTAAATCATGAATATACATAAAAGCATCTATATCATAATTGATATTATTTTTCTTATCAATTAAGATTAGTAATGAATAACTCAGAAAAAGTTTTAAAGCTTCTGTCTAGTTTTGTTGAAACAGGAATTTTGACATCACAAGACGCAAAAAAAGAATTAATTAATAGCTTAAAGTTTAAGCGAGATAATTTGATTGATAAATTACAGCTTGTTTCAAGAGAAGAATTTAATGTTTTAAAAAAAGTAATAGAGAAACAACAAAACCAAATCAATTTATTAAAAAAAAATAAAAAAACTATAAGGGCAAAGAAATTTTAACTTGTAGTCCTTTATGCTTACTTTTATTTAACTCAATATTTCCACCATGTGACCTGACAATATCTTCGGCAATTGACATGCCGAGGCCAACACCTGAATGGTTTAAATTTCTACTAGCATCAAGACGATAGAAAGGTCTGAACACGTTTTTGTATTGATTGATTGGAATTCCTGGACCATCATCTTCTATAGAAATATTCACCATGTTAGTTGTTTTTGTTATAACGACATAAACATTTGTTGCATAATTTAGACCGTTTTCAACGATATTGTTAAAGCAACGCTTTAAAGCTTTTTTCCTAGCTACAAAAATTATTTCATCCGCAAGGTCAAAATGTAAATTTTTATTATTTTTTTCATCCATTATTTCTTTAAAAATATTATTAACATTAGTGGCTACACTTTCTTCTTGAACCTGTGATTTTGCAAATTGAAGATATGAACTAAGCATACTTTCCATTTCGTCTATATCTTTTGACATTTTTTCAGAAATATTTTTTTGATCTAACATAGCAAGCTGCAGTTTTAATCTCGTTAGCGGTGTTCTGAGATCGTGACTAATACCTGATAACATTTCCGATCTCTGTTTCAAATGTCTGTCAATTCTTTTAGCCATACGGTCAAACTCGTAAGCAGCCTTTCTAATTTCGGACGCTCCAGAAGGTCTAATGCTACTCATAAAATCTCCCTTGCCGAATCTTTCAGCGGCTTTGGATAAATTAACGATTGGTTTTGTTTGGTTTTTTAAAAAAATTATGGCAATAGAAATTAACAGCAGGGAAGGGAGAGTTATCCATAAAATAAACAATCTCACAGATGAAGGAGCAATTTTTTCCTTAGGAAATAAAACTTGAATAATTTTATCGTTAGAATTAACTTTAATTTCAACAACATCATTGTAAGCCACTGTGTCAAACCAGTAGTTAGAAGTTCCAAACACACTTTTCAGCTCACGTCTTAATGATCTGTCCATTGGACTATATTTTCTTTCTTTACTAACTGTGGGTAATTTTTCATCTTTGACATTGATAATAAAATCAAAGTTGAGTTTAAATTGTTCTGTAAGGTAATCTATTTGTTCTATATCTTTACCTGTATAAATATCTGATAAAGTTTTTATTTCTCCAACCAAAGATTTTGTTAATCCTTTATTTGCCTTAATCCAAATACTATCAAAGAAAACTATAGTTATTATAATTTGTAAAATAATAGTAGGAGCCGCTACAATTATTAAAGATCTATAGAATAGCCCTTTAGGTAAATTTTTTTTTAGAATATTATTCAGTCCAAAGGACATAGCCAGAACCTCTTATTGTTTGTAAATATTTTGGATTTTTAGGATTAACCTCTATTTTTTGTCTTAGTCGAGTGATCATAACATCGATAGATCTTTCTTGATTAATTTCTGAAATTTTTCCAATTTGTACTCTAGAATAAGTTACGCCTGGATTGGATAACATTTCAATAAGAACTTTTTTTTCTGTATTATTAATTTTGGTAATTTTATTTTTTAACTCAATAGACATTTTGTTCAAATCAACCTTTGCGGTGCCAATTTTTTTTATTTTATTAAAATCAATTTTTTTATCTTTTTTTATAATATTTTTTATTCTTAGCAGCAGTTCTTTAGGCTCAAATGGTTTACTCAAATAATCATCTGCACCAATTTCTAATCCTACGATTCTATTTTCAACCTCTCCTTTTGCCGTTAGGAGTATAATTGGAATTTCAGATGTTTTTCTTATTTCTCTAGTTAAATCAAAACCACTTTGTCCTGGCATCATTACATCTAGAACAACTAAGTCAAATCTAAAATATTTAAGTTTAATTTTTGCTTGTTCAGCGCTATCTCCAGTTGAAACAATAAAACCTTTTTCATTAAGATACTCTTTTACTAATTCTCGAATTCTATCATCGTCATCAATAACTAAAATATGATTTCTATTTTTTTTCATTTATAATCTTGTTTAACACTTCTTTAAATTTTATTACTGATTCAGGCTCTGAGCTTTTTAAAGCATTAAAAATTCTTTTTTTTTGTATTGCATAAATTTTATCAAAAAAAATTTTTCCATCTTTATCTAAAAAAAGATTTTTCCTCCTTGTGTCTTCTTCATCTTTAATTTGTTTTACCATTTTTGATTTTAGCAAGTCTCTCAAAACTCGATTTAAACTTTGTTTAGTTATTTTAAGTTGATACATCAGGTCTCCCAAATGTGTACCAGGGTTTCTTTCTATCAAATTTAAGGCTCTCAAATGTGCTGGTCCAAATGAGTTTTTTGCAAGTATTTCTTTTGGATCTGCGAAAGTTTCTCTGTAGGCGTAAAAAAGCAACTGAATAAAATCTTTAATTTGTTCATCTTTTAAATAAAGTAGCTCTTTCATAATTGGTAAGTTATATTGACTTATTGTAATAAGAAATATACTTTTTTGTAACAAAAAAATTCGTTATATTATTATTTTATGGAATCTATCCCTTACGACAAAAGGTCAGGAAAAATCTGGTTTAATGGTAAAAATGTTGAATGGGCAGAAGCTCAGGTTCACGTATTAAGCCACGGACTACATTACGCTAGCTGTGTCTTTGAAGGCATAAGGGTTTACGATGGAGAGGTTTTTAAGCTAGAAGAACATACAGATAGACTATTTTATTCCGCCAAAAGAATGAGCATGAATGTTCCATATAGCCCTGAAGAAATTAATAAAGCTACAAGAGAAATAGTGAAAATTCAAAAAACGCAAAACGGTTATATAAGACCAGTGATTTGGCGTGGGAGTGAAATGATGGCAATTTCAGCACAGAAAAATAAAATTAATGTTGCCATAGCTACTTGGGAATGGGGATCTTATTTTGATCCTAAACTTAAAACTGAGGGAATAAAATTAGATATTTCTTCTTGGAGAAAACCGTCACCAGATTCCATGCCTTGGGATACAAAAGCATCAGGTATTTATATGATTTCTACACTTTCAAAACATGAGGCAGAAGCTAAAGGTTACGTAGATTCTTTGATGTTAGACCATCAGGGAAATGTAGCTGAAGCAACGGGTGCAAATATATTTTTTAAAAATATAGCTGGTGAATTACACACACCAATACCAGATTCTTTTTTAGATGGAATTACCAGAAGGTGCCTAATAGATATTGCAAAATCAAAAGGTATAAAGGTAATAGAAAGAAAAATTAAACCTGAGGAGATATCTAATTTTGTAGGGTGCTTTTTAACTGGTTCTGCAGCTGAAGTTACGCCGGTAGCAAGCATAGATAAATATAAATTTAAAGTATGTGATGTAATTTTAGATCTTTCTAAGAGCTATCAAGGGCTAGTTAGAAAAAAAAAAAATGCAGCTTAATTTTTATTATCTTCATTAATAGCATGATCAATACCTTTTACTAAATAACCATATCCAGTGTAAAGAGTTAGAAAAGCAGATACCCACAAAAGAATTAGACCTATAGTTTGAGCGTTATAATTTTCAAAATTAATTAATTTATTTCCAACTTCTCCTGTCAGTAAGAGTGATATAGAGAACATTTGCAAGAATGTTTTAAATTTGGCAAGATTAGTAACAGGCATCGTTATTTTAATTTTAGCTAAAAATTCCCTCAAACTAGAAATAAGTATTTCTCGAGTTAATATAATAATTGCTGCAATCACTTCGTAATTTTTTATTGTTTCGTTCATAACAAGTAAAACTAAAGCTGCGCAGACTAAAATTTTATCAGCTATTGGGTCTAACAATTCTCCAAGTTTTGATTCTGCTTTTAATATTCTTGCCAGCAAACCATCAAGAAAATCAGTAAAACTTGCTCCCACAAATAAGAAAAAAGGAATTAAATCTCCATACATACCAGGTAAGAAAAAAGTAACTACAAATATTGGCACAACAATAATTCGACCTATTGTTAAGATATTTGGTATTTTTAAATGCATAAAATTTTATTCATGAAAATAATTATATATTTTTTTAGCAATATTGTCCTCTATACCCTCAACAGACTTTAGGTCATCAAGACTCGCAGATTCCACTGATCTAGCTGAACCGAAATGATTTAATAAAGACCTTTTTCTTTGTTTACCTATCCCATTAATTTGATCTAAGAGAGACTTACTAAAATTATTTTTTCTTTTTGCTCTATGAGAACTAATAGCAAATCTATGTGCCTCATCTCTTAATCTTTGAATAAAAAACAATAAAGGATCATTTTTTGCAAGCACAAACTCTCTATGTTGATAATACATTTTTTCCTCACCAGCGTTTCTATTTTTTCCTTTAGCAATAGCTATTATTGGTAAATCATGAAGACCTAGTTCATTTAATACCTCTCGACTAACT
>Ga0307986_10001057_pt1 | contig 20313 bp, 19 predicted proteins | sample EllFjometageno82_FD_203170 | JGI IMG/M metagenome (GOLD analysis project Ga0307986, IMG submission 203170) | Marine microbial communities from Ellis Fjord, Antarctic Ocean - #82 | ecosystem: Environmental > Aquatic > Marine > Unclassified | place: Southern Ocean | collected 2014-10-09
AGCAATCTGGGGTCGCTGCGTATCAAGCAGGGTGGTAATTTCTTCCGTTTTAAGAACACGCGGTAAACGACCATCGGCTTTAGGGGCAGTGACGCCCAGTGTGGGATCGACGGTCGAAGCGCCTTGACGCAGCGACCACCCGAAGTAACGTCGCAAGGAGGAAAGTTTGCGGGCAATTGTTCGGCGAGCGTAGGCCTCTGTGGTCAGGTGGCCCAAGTACGAGCGCATATGGCGCCGGGTTACCCCGTCAGGACTTGTGACCTCATATTGGTCGATCCATTTCACAAACGCGCCAACGTCGCGAACATAGACCGCTGTCGTTCCCGCGGACACCGATGTCAACGATTTTTGGAAACTACCCAGGTTCCAGGTCACCGCCCCACGCTAGTGCGCCGTCGTGTTGTGACGGGTGGACCTGAGTCCGATGAGCAACATTACTTGGCTCAAAGCCGTCCAGTCGTGCGCTCGAACCACTGACCTCGTTGCACGATTTGCCTGGTCTGCCTCAGGCTCTCTAGCCCTATGCTCAAGGCGCTGAAATCCATCCCGGTCCGCTTGACCAACGTGTTGAGATCGACGGATTGCCAGCAGAAACTGTCGAGGATTCGCTGATGTGATTTATCGGCAACAGTGATTGGTGTTGGTCGTATTGCTTCCGAAATCGGACATAGACCCAGCATCGCCACGATGTCGCCAGCCGATGTCGCCGGGGCGCAGCCATCCGCTAGGAGATGATTAGTGCCAGCCGAAGCTGGACTACGAATAGGCCCGGGAACCGCCATGACCGTTCGATCTCTTGCCGCGGCCTCGGCCACGGTGTGCATTGAGCCGCCTTCTTCTCCGGATTCGACGACGACCACAACATCGGCCAGTCCAGCCAATATCCGATTGCGGGCCGGGAAATGCCACCGCAGTGGTGCGGAGCCCAGCGGGTACTCACTCACCACAGCACCAGCTTGGGCCACTGATGCCCATAGGGCTCGATTGCGGCTTGGATAAATGCGATCGAGGCCGCTGCCAACAACGGCTACCGGAGGTGCCAAGTTTGCGGCTAAGGCACCCGCATGAGCCGCGGCATCAATACCTAGGGCTAAACCCGACAGCACGCAAATACCCGTTGCGGCAAGGTCCCGACCAAACTCGTACGCCACATCTGCTCCGTATTGTGTGCAATTCCGGGTGCCAATGATGGCGACCGTCGGCAGGCGCAAAACTCCTAGATCACCTCTGACAAAGAGCACATCGGGAGGTTCCGGATCGCCGATCAGGCGAGCTGGAAACCCAACCGATTCAGTCAACAGGACCGAAATGCCATGGCTAGTGTGCTGTTGCCATAGGGCCTTCACATCGGTAGATCGAGCCTTGACCCGCCACCGCTGCCGAAGCGTCGCCGACGTTTTCAGCGGTTCATCAGAGACAATCGCGGCCCAGGCCTCGGCTGGGGTTCGTCCTGCCAACACGACCCGCATTTTGGCGGGGCCCATGGAGTCCAGCTGTAACAGCGCCGCTACCCATGCCTCAGCCGGAAGCAGCCCGTCATCGAACATGATCGACCTCACGGTTGACCGCTACGGGGTCGGCTCGGAGCTGCAACGCTTGCGCAAGATGGCCGGGAGTAACGCTGTCAACTTCTTCGAGATCGGCAATTGTCCGGGCCACGCACCGCACCCGATGCATCCCACGGGCGCTCAGACGGCCGGCAGAAATTGCAACCTCCAGCAAGGTCACCGAGTCGACGCAAAGCGGGTCAGTTTCGTCTAACTGCCTCGCGGACAGTTCGGCGTTGCATCGCACTCCTCGGCCATGGGCCGTGCTGCGAACGCGACCCACACGATCGGCTACCTCCGCCGAGGACTCTCCGCCACGACCACCGAACAGATCTTGACCACTAGGGCGTTGAACGTGAACACGAAGATCCAGGCGATCCAACAAGGGACCCGATAGCCGTCGGGCATATCGGAACCGCGATGCACTGCTACAAAAACACCCGCCCGGGCGTCCGAGATCCCCACAAGGACAAGGGTTTGTTGCGGCGACCAGAAGGAAGCGCGCCGGAAACTCGGCCGAACCGCTTGCCCGACTCACACGGACCAAACCCTCCTCGAGGGGCTGACGAAGTCCGTCCAAAACTGCCGGGCTAAATTCACCCATTTCGTCCAAAAATAGAACTCCTCCGTGCGCTGCACTCACCTCGCCCGGACGTAGTACCGAAGAGCCGCCTCCGATGAGGGCAACAGCCGACGCCCCGTGATGGGGCGCACGAAATGGAGGCCGGGCTATAAGTCCGCCTGCGGGTAAACCCAGCCCAGCGGCAGAGTGAATACGGGTTACCTCAATGGCCGTCTCGACGTCGAGCGAGGGAAGCAGTCCAGACAACCTTTTGGCCAACATGGTTTTGCCGGCCCCCGGCGGACCAATAAATAAAAGGTGGTGACCACCGGCCGCGGCAATTTCGAGTGCATGCCGAGCTACATGTTGGCCCCGCACATCGGCTAGATCAGGTTCGACGACCCGGACAGGCTCCTCAATGGCCTCGGGGGTGGGAGACCACTCCCCCTCACCTTTGAGCACGTCAACGAGATCCCGCAGGTTAGACACAGAGCGAATCGTTCGGTCTTGGATGAGACTAGCTTCGGCCGCATTCGCGCAGGGCACCACAATCTCGGCGGTATGCACAGCATCGGCAAGAGGCAATGTGCCTGGCACGGGCCGAATAGTGCCGTCGAGGCCGAGTTCGCCGACGAACCCCATGTTCTCGACCGAGCCGGCATCAATATCGCCCTCGGCCACAAGAACACCAATAGCTATGGCCAAATCGAGACCAGCACCCTCCTTTCGCACGCCTGAGGGCGCCAGATTTACCGTGACCCGTCGGAGGGGCCAAGCCAAACCGCTACTAAGGACCGCGGCGCGGACCCGGTCGCGCGCTTCGCGACACGAGACGTCGGGGAGACCAACCACGGTAAACCCAGGCAGACCATTGGATATGTGAACTTCTACGGCGACAGAATGACCAACCACACCAACGAGCGTGGCGGCTGAAATACGAGCGAGCATGAGCCGACCTCCAAAACAAATTGCGTTAAAGGGCGGATCACTGATCCACAAGACAGGTTCGTTCGTCCACGAGCCGAGACTGACACTGTACGCACCTGATGTGACATTCTCCGATTACCAAGAAGGTAAACGGACGCGGCAATCGCTCTGCGGTGTTGGTCCGGCTCCGAGTGGCTGTGCTTAGCCCACCATCAGCAATAGCGACTCAGCGGCTAAAGCACCTCGCGGGTGTAACGCACAACTGCTTCTAACTCGGCATCGGTAAGAATGCTGCCAAAGGCGGGCATCACTCCTTTGCCGTTGGAAACGAACTCGATCTGACTTGCCTGAGTCGGATAGGCCAACAAAACATTGCCCTCGTTCAGTTGCTTACCTCGACCACCTTGCCCCTCGGCCCCGTGGCACTGCACACACTTGGATTCATATATCGAACGACCCTCAACCAACACTTGGTCCACAGACCCATCGGCTAGAGCGGAGACATTTGGTGGCGGCCCAGCGCACGCACCCACCGTCAATACTGCGACGAAGAAAAAAGCTAGTCTCCTCATGACCCCGAAAATTTTGTGTCGCGCTTCTCCAACCAGGCCAAGCCTGCTTCACGCACGTCGTCGGTGGTGAAATTTAGCGCCTGGGACCGAGCCTCCGCGGTAAGTGCCCCCGCAAAAGATGCATCGAGTCCGTCGTTGAGCATGCGCTTGGTCGACGCCAGCGCAATCGGCGGCCCACTAGCAAGTCGTGTGGCCCATTGGTCGACAAACGAGTCCAGTTCAGCGGCAGGAACAATGCGATTAATCAGTCCTAGCTCAGCTACTTCGCCTGCGGACAAGACATCGGCGAACAATGCCAACTCCTTGGCTTTGTGGAGTCCGATCAAACGAGGCAACAACCAGGTCCCTCCGAAGTCAACAGAGAGCGCCCGCCGCGCAAAGATTTCGCTAAACCTGGAACGGTCGCTTGCCACAACAAGGTCGCAACCCAACGCCAAGTTCATTCCCGCACCAGCGGCGATTCCATCGACCTTAGCAATAGTGGGTTTCGAGAGATTGTGTAGTGCCAGTGCTGCATCGTTCACCGGAATCATGCGGGCCATCCCGCTGACTTGTTGACGCTCGCCGGTCTGGCCAACATCGGCACCCGAGCAAAATTCGCCGTTGGCACCAGTAATAATTAACACGCGCACCTGCGGATTGGACTCGACGGCGGCAAATGCTTCCGTAAGGCCTACCCACATTTCGTTGGTGATGGCATTCTTTGTACTGGGGCGATTGAGCGTCAATGTCGCAATTGCCTCGTCGACGCAAAGCTGAAGATCTTCCATACGTGGCAGACTACTAAATCTATGGGACTAGACCCCACCCGAAAGCACCGTCGTACGCCGTTCGACTACTGGTATGTAGCCATCGGCGTGCTCATGTTTCTGGCGTTACTGATCTGGGCTGCGTTCGGCTGAGTTATGACTGACTTTTGGCACGAAGACAACGTCGAGACACGATTTATACAGCCCTATCAGGCCACCAAGACCTATATTTGCCCGGGTTGCAATCGTGACATTCCCAAGGGCATGGGCCATATGGTTGCCGTGCCGTACGAAGCCGCCGACCTTCGACGTCATTGGCATCGGGGTTGCTGGGTCAACCGCAAAAATCGCCGATAGCGCCACTGAGCAGCATTCCATTCGGGTTCGGTTCCTCACCACCGTTCTTCCCGAACATGTAGATCTGTCGATCCACCTTGCGGCTGATCTAGCCTTCGGTGCCGTCGGCAAGCGGCCAGCCATTAGCAACACAGGCACCAGTACTTTTGGTTTGCTGCATCATTACCGGTGCAGCTGCCCCGGCGTTTAGACACGCGACGTGATCGTGACGCAGAATGTGACCAACTTCATGGTTCACCAAGTAGATACGGTATTCCTCGATTGAATCGAAGTCGCTGGCTCCATTGCGCCACCGTTCCACATTCCACACCGATCGCAACTGTTCGACGGCGCAGGAATAGATACCCAAGGTGTTCCATGGCAAACAAAGTTTGTCGGTCGTTGATGGCGACGCCAAGATGATTCGGAAATCGCCGTCGGCGGCTACCTGCTGCCATGCGACTTCGCCGGAACCAACCCAACTTCGTTCGTCAAACAAGATCCGTTCGAACTCGTCGACGAAACAGTCGTGATCGATGTCGAGACCGTCTTCGATCTCTACGGTGAAGGTCTTGATTGGGCCGGCTCCGATTACTTTGGTTGTGGCTTGGATCAGGGTGAGCTCCCCCGTTGGAGCGTCGACTTCGCCCGTGGCACAGTCAGTTCCGCCGAGCGGAGTTGGAACCTTGGTCGGTACCGGAATCGGCGTCGCGCTGGGGACGGCTGTCGCCGTCGGAACTGCCGTCAGTGCAGTCGTTTTCCCGGCCGTGACCTGGGCACTGACGTCGGAGATTTGGACAGCCAGATCGCCGGTACTTAACTTTTCACTTGTTTCGGAACCAAAAAAGAAAAGTGTGGCCACAAATATGGTTGGAGCCAAAATTACCACCGCCCAGTGCGGAATTCCATTCTTCACGGCGCAACCGTAGTGGACGCAGGAGGATCCGCCTCTCAGTTGCCGGTGAAGTTCGCGGCCCGTTTCTCGACGAATGCAGCAATCCCCTCGACACCGTCAGATCGCCTCATCGCCGCGGTGATGTGAGTCCCCTCAAATTCGCCCGCCGCTTCAAGCTCGGCATCTATGCCGTTGTAGATTACGCGCTTTGCCATCCCCGTTGCCCAAGCTGGTCCGTCGGCAAGCTGTTGGGCTAACGCCGCTGTCGCTGAGTCGACGGTTTCGTCTTCGACAACCCGGTTGATGAGGCCCCACTGCTCGGCCTCGTCTGCGGTAAGCATCCGATTCGTAAGGGTGAGATCAAGCATGCGGCGGAGCCCTATGTGGCGAGCAATAAAATAACTCGAGGTGCCATCGGGGGTGAGGCCGGCCTTGGTGTAGGCCATCATGTATTTGGTGGACTTGCCACTGATGACCAGGTCGAACGCGCCCACCATCGATAATCCGGCACCTCCTGCGGTGCCGCGTACCCCGGCAACAAATGGCTTGGCAATTCGGTTCATTTTATTGAGGGCAGAGTGCAAATCGACAATCATCCGGGCCGTGGCATTGGGCAAATTGTCACCTTGCCCACTGAAGAAGCCAAGGTCTCCTCCGGCACAGAACACTTTTCCTGCCGCGGTGACTGCTACAGCTTTGACCTGATCGTCGAACTCGATGGTGACCATGACCTGCAAGAGTTCTTGTGCAAATGCGGGATTAACGACCGGGACGCCGACCGGTGGATCGAACCGCACGTGGGCTACACCGGCCTCAACGCGGTAGGTCATTGTTTCAAGTTCCATGGCAAGCACAACCTTCGTTCGGCGACTGAGGCGACCCTAATCCACTACCGGAAGCAAGGAGGTCATCAGCGTGCCACCCAAGCACCTAGCTCGCTGTTCAGAACGCGGACTGAGCCACGATGACCTCGCCACCGATCACACCTGCTACGTCGAAGCGCACCGTCCTGCCGCCGCCCGGGTGATGGGCCATCCACACCGCAGCCAGTTGACGAACCTTGCGAGCCTTCAGTGGAGTGACCGCTTCAACGGGGTGACCGTACCGTTGCGAAGATCGGGTCTTGACCTCGCAAAAGATCAATTCTCCTGGTCGCTCCAAAATAAGGTCAACCTCCCCATTGCGGCAACGCCAGTTGCGATCCACGATTCGGTATCCGGCGTTTACATACCATCGCGCCGCTAACTCTTCGCCGTCGGCTCCCAGTTGTAGCTGTCGCGTAGTCATAGCAACGACCGTAACGATGGGGTAGGACATAGAAGTATCCAAAACCAACGAAAGTGGGGGCCGCGGGACCCATTACAGTGATGCGCATGCAACTAATTCGCGGCACAGTCGTGACAATGAACGCCGCGCGAGAAATCATCGATGACGGTGCCGTGGCCGTCGACGGCACGACGATTTCCGCCGTTGGCCGCCGGTCCGATCTCATCGCGAAATATCCCGACGCGACGATCTCCGGTAACGCCACCGACCTAGTGCTGCCCGGCTACATCAATGGCCACCAGCACCTCACCGGCGACCGTCTGAATCAATCGTCGATCCCCGATAACATCGTGGCAGACGAGGCGATCTTCACGTGGTCTGTCCCGATTCACGAACAGCACACCGGCGACGACGATGAGCTATCGGCGACGTTTACCTTGGCGGAGTCGCTTAGCAACGGCATCACAACCACCTTTGAAGCCGGCACTGTCGCGCACCCCGAACGTATTGCCATGGCCGCTCGCACGCTCGGGGCGCGGCTGACCATTGGCACATGGGGCTGGGACGTTGAGGGCGGCCCGTTTGCGGGCACAGTCGATGAGGTGCTCGACCGCCAGCGTCAGATGCTGACCCTCGCAGACCCGGCCGATGGCGAACACTCATTGGTTTCGGCGTGGGTGAGTCTCGTCGGCCATGATCTGATGTCCGATGAGCTCGTCGTCGGCGCATCAGAGCTGGCCCGCGAAAAGGGTGTCGGAATGACCTTCCACCTCTCCCCCTCCGCCGGCGACGCGGTCAGCTACCTCGAGCGGACCGGATCCCGACCGCTGGTCCACCTCGATTCACTCGGTGCACTCGGCCCGCACATCACCATTGCTCATGGAGTGCACCTAGACGACGCCGAACTCGAAGTAGCGCTTCGCACGCGGGTTGCGGTGGTCTCGTGTCCGTGGGCCTACCTTCGACTTGGGCAAGGCATCACCAGCGAGTTTCGCCATATCGATCTCTGGCGACAAGGCGGGCGTCTCGCCCTTGGATGCGATGCCGAGAACGCTGGCGACCTAGTCGACGGAATACGCACGGCGGCACTCTTCGCTGGACTAGCGAAGGACACGCTCGTCGACCCCACAGTATTCGGCGCCCACGATGCGCTCGAGCTGCTCACAATCAAGGGGGCCCAGGCCCTCGGCATCGACGATGTCGTCGGCTCCCTCGAAGTCGGCAAGCAGGCCGATGTCGTTGTCCACGACCGCACCAACCTCGAGTGGATTCCCAACAGCCCCGATCCCGTACTTCAGCTGATCTGGGGTTCTGACGGTCGGTCGGTTCGTGATGTGTTTGTCGCTGGACGTCAGGTGGTCGCTGACACGGTCCTGCTCGGAGCCGACATGCAAGCCCTCGCCCACGAGGCGACAGCAGCGGGTCAATCGCTACGAACTCGCGCTGGATTACCCCAAACTTCGCGCTGGCCAATCGTCGGTTCCTGAGATCACAGCACCGGGTACTTCGATTTATCCGGAAGTCCAGATCGCACGGTGATGGCTTCGCCAGCTTGCTGAGCATCAGCCCACAACTTGTCTTCATCCACCGTGAGCATGCGACCGGCTTCGACAACCTTGCGGCCATCGACGACCACAGTGTGCACGCCACGACCGTCGGCCGACCAAACGAGCTGATTCATAACGTTGAGCAGTGGACGCCATTCGGGTCGATCGGTGTCGTGCATGACAACGTCGGCCTTCTTACCGACTTCGAGCGAACCGATCTGGTCGGACATGCCCATGGACTTGGCGCCGCCGATTGTCGCCATCTCATAGGCCATCTCGGCGGGGAACATCTGTGGGTCTTGCCGGGCGTCCTTGAAGAGGCCGGCCACGAGGTATGTCGCGCGCATCATGTCGGAATAGTTCGACGCGTTGTTGCCGTCGGTGCCGATGCTCACGTTGATGCCTTGCTGCATCATCTCGGGCATCTTGCCCACCTGGGTCACGCCGTAGCTGACCTTCAGAGCCGTGGTCGGGCAATGCGCCACCGACACTCCAGCCTTGGCCATCACGCCGAGTTCCTGGTCGTCCACATGCACGCAATGCGTCATCGTGACGTCGTCTCGCAGGATGCCCAATTCGTCGAGGTGAATCATGGGTCGTTGCCCGAAGGATTCGATGAAGCCGTCGGGATCGAGCATGGCGGGAGACATATGGAAGCTCATCCCTGTGCCGTGATCATCCGCCAACGAACGCGCTGCTCTCCAGAGCGGATCTGACGCGGTTGTGTGCCCAACAAGGATCGATGATGCCGCGATCCGACCGTCGCCGACCGACTTGAACTCGGTGAGTTGCCGTTCGAGATTTCCGATCGCCTCATCGGTGTTCTGCTTATACACATCGGGCTCGGGAGGAAGATCCCAGATCCACTTGCCGACCTTGCCCCTGATCCCAACATCGACCAGCGTCTCAATGACCTCGTCGAGGAATCGGATTGTTCCCGCCTCGAGAAACGTGGTTGTGCCGGACTTCAGCATCTCGACGGCCGCTAGTTTGGCGGACAGTCGCTCGTCGGCAGCCGTGTGCACTGCGTACAGCGGGCACAGCCACATGAAGACGTTCTCGACGAAGGGGGTGTCGTCGGGGACGTAACCACGCGTGAGCGGCTCGCCCGTGATGTGGATATGAGTGTTCACCATTCCCGGGGTGATGACGAAGCGATCGCCACCGATGGTCTCGGCTGCGGTGTAGGTCGCCTCGAGTTCGCTGGTCTTACCGACCGCCACGATCTTGTTCCCACGAATGGCGACCGCTCCATCCTGAATGATGTCGCGAGTTTGGTTCATCGTGACGACGTACCAGCCCTTGATCAACAGATCGATATTCTCGGTCACATTTCCCCCTAATTGATATGGTAAGACCATCAGTCCACTACGAAGGATAGGCCATCGATGAACGAATCGCCTCTTGATCATTGTTGGTACGCCGTGGCGGCAGTCGATGAGGTCGGCCCCGACCCGTTGGCCATCGAGATTCTTTCGGTTCCGTATGTCATCTGGCGTGGCCCAGAGGGGCTGATCGCGGCACGAGACCGATGTCCTCACCGAGAAGCGAAACTCTCAAACGGCACCATGCAGGATGGTTGTCTGCGATGCCCATACCACGGTTGGGTTTTCGGCGACGAGGGCCGCTGCGTCGAGATTCCGTCGTCAGGCCCAGAAGCAACAATCGCTCCGGCCGCCCACCTCAAGACGCTGAACGTCGAGGAGCGTTATGGCTTGGTGTGGTTCTGTCCTGGCGAACCTACGAGCCCCATCCCGCACCTCGGTGTCGACGACGACCCTTCCTTCACCCGTCTCAACACTGGAATACAGGTTTGGGACTGTTCAGTGACTCGCATGATCGACAACATGCTCGATGTTGCCCATTTCCCCTATACGCATGTGGGCACCTTCGGCCGCGAGCAGGAAGCCGTAGTACCCGCTTTCACCATCGTCCAGCTCGACGACACCTTCACCGGGTACGAGTACTCGGTCGTGATCGACAACGTGGGCGATACCAAGCTGATGTCGGGCGGCGGCGCTGACGTCCTCGGCCTCGACATGTCCACCGGCTTTGCACTCCCCTTCTCGGTTCGCAGCACCATGACCTATGAGAACGGCATCGAGCAGACGCTGTTCATGACGGCAGCCCCAATCAGCGCCGAGCGCAGCTATTACACGTTCGTTCTATGGCGCAACGATGATGTGTCTACTTCGGGCCGAGCCATTGTCGACTTCGAACTCAACGTAACCCTCGAAGATAAGACGATGCTCGAGAATTTGTCCGGCGAGCTATCACTCGACCGTGGCGGGCTCGCTGATGTCGCCGCGGACCGAGCATCGGTCGCATGGCGCCGCCAATACCAAGCGTTGCTCGCGTCCGAGGACGCTTAGCCCTCTGGGGCAACGCAGACCTCCGGGGAAGGATGACAGCAGTCGTCTAGCTTCGCCAGGAAAGGCGCAAGCAATCCATCGCCACTCCAGTTGGTAAGACCATCAGACCATGGTAGTTTTCGTGTCAACGCCGTTCCAAGGGAGTACCCAAAAATGTCTTACCCAAACGTTCTCGTCTACGTCGATTTTCCGACTGACGATCTCAACGCCGCCAGAGCGTTCTACGCCGAAGTGTTCAACTGGGAGGTCGAAGATCGAATCACCGACATGTACGCGCGAATCGTGCCCGGGCAAAATATGAAGCTCGAGGACGGCTCGCAGAGCACCATAGGCAACCTGCACATGGGCATCTCGAACGCTGCTGACACTCGCCCTCGCCCACCTCAGGCGCCCCAAGATCCGACCAACCTCAACCCTGGTGGACGTGGCGCCCGCGCGTGGATTCTCGTGAGCGATGACGACTCGTTCGAACGCATCCTCGAAGCTGCCGTACGCCTGGGCGGAACCGAGTTGTGGCGCGACCATTTCTGGACTGAATTCGGTGGAGCCAACGCGTCGTTCGTCGACCCGTGGGGAACCCATATCATGCTGTGGTCACACCTCGATGGCGCCGAAACCGATGACGACACCCATGAGGTTGTGGGCGAGTTCACTGTTCCCAAGGGCTGGACGGTCGAGTAATGCCCTTAGCGGCGCCCGAGTGAGAGCGCTATCGGGGCCCCGACTTCATGATCACTCTACGATCGGGTCGGCGGCCTCATAACGCTCCACGAGCCAGGTGTTGAAGTGGGCGAGCACTTCCTCTTGCCATGAGTAGCGGCCGCGCGGCGCATACCTCGACTGCATGCCCATCTGTGTCGCCACATTTGTCGGCATGTCCTGGCGATTGAAGTTCGACACTCCCGCGATTGCTTCTTCAAGCGTGTCGCCAAAGTCGGGCATTTCGACCGTGGACTCGGGAAAGATGTAGGCCATGCTCAGCGCATGCGTCGTCGGGCCCGTCGGGTCGACATAAAACCAGAAGGCCGAGTCTGACTGGAAACCCATCAGCAACGACGGCGCCACCAGGGCAAAAACCACTTGTTCGCGGTCTTTTGATTCGAGTCCTGGCATCGGCGGAAAGAGCGCCTTGAACTTCGGATTGAAGCCACCATCTGGTTCAACAGTCCCCGTTGTACCAAACATGGCCCCATCGCCGGGTTCATAGTCCTCGTACCAAGCATTGGACGATGGCGCGAAATCATGAATTCCGTGATGCAACCGACTGTTGTGGTACATCTCCATGAAGTTCTCGACCATGATCTTCCAGTTGAATGGAACATCGGGAATGGTCACCGGATCGACGGTGATGAGGGACTCCACATCGTAGTTGACCAGAGCCGTATCGAGTTTGGTCAGGCGAGGAGCCAGCGGCGCTGCTTCCGGATCGAAGTTGGCGAAGATAAAGCCCTGCCAAACCTCGACGGCGAGACCCGGAAGTGAGATCTCGCCCATGTCGAACCCGGTGGTCTTGCTCATCTCCGGGGCACCAACCAGCTGCCCTTCGAGGTCATACACCCAGTAGTGGTATGGGCATCGGAACGTTCGCCCAGAACCCGATTGCAGGTCAGGCGGGTCAAGCATGTCGTCATCGGTCCGGTCAGTATTTGCGGTAATGCACATCGCACGGTGCTGACACACGGCCGACATGACGTGGATCGACTCGTCCTTCGCGCGCACGACAATTAAGGGTTCGCCGGCGCGGGTGACGGACAGGTAGTCGCCGACGTCGGGGATCTGTTCCTGGCGCCCCACACAAAGCCACTCCCCTCCGAAGACTGCCTCCATCTCAAATCGATGGAAATCAGGGTCGGAGTACACATCAGGTGGCAGGCCGATAGACGTGGCGAATGTGCCACTGGAGCGGCGCAAACTAGCCAGCGAAATTGGACTCTCATTCATCTTCATACCTCGACAGGGTTCGAGGCTTCGTACCGACGAAGCTTTGCTGAAAGCCGATCGGTTCAATAAGTCGCAGACGGGCGAACCCTGCCGCGGTCAGCCACTCGGAAAATTCTTGGTGGGTGAAGGTAAAGCCCTTCTCAGTACTCGCCATCATCGTCGCTCCCATGATGACCGCGTGCGGGTTGAACTTGTGCTCGATGTCGGTGAAGTAGTCGGCGAGGACGACCCGTCCTTCCGGTTTCAGCGCCGCGTAGGCACGCTCGATCAGGTGACGGGCCCCGTCTGCACCTTCGGTCCGACAAACGTGACCCAGAAAAACGAGGTCATAGGCGTTGTCTTCGAGGTCGATGGTGTGAAAGTCGCCGGTGAGAAACGTGCACCGGTCACCGACTTCGTGTTCGGCTGCCTTCTGGATGGCAACATCGATCACACCCTCGATGTCGTTGATGTCGGCTGTCGCGTCCGGGCATTCGTTGAGTACCGCTATGGCCCACGGAGCGCCACCGGCGCCGAGGTCTAGAATTCGTGGTTGCTTCAAGGCGGAATAGCGAAGCTTCAGGTCGGCCCTCATGGCACAACGGAACATCGTCGTAAACGTGCCTTCGACCAGCGGTATATAAAACGCCGCCGGGTCGTCCTCGATTGGAGTCGCAGGTCGTCCATTACGCACCGTGTCGGCTAAGCGAGTCCAGTTCTCGTGGGGGCCCGGAGCCACCGCAATAAGGTCGGCCATCGTTGCGGGACCATCAGACACGAGGTAACGCTTGGCTGCATCGTTGAGCTCATAGGTGCCGGTGAACTGGTCGAGTAGTTGCAACGCAACCACGCTGTCGAGTAGCGAGCGAGCGTGGTCGACGGGTGCGCCGATTGCTTCAGCAATTACTTCGATACGCGACGGTCCGAGTCGTTGCATCGTGTCGAACACATCGAGCTCGAGCGCTGCGAGCAATATGTAATAGCGAGCAAGCCCCTCGATAGCGCCCCACACCGGAGCCGATGTCGGTGGCTTGTAGTCGGTCCACGGACGGCCCTTGTGGGCCATCGTATGAGTCTTCTTAAGCTCGGGGTATGGAGCGTCGCGTGGCTCGAACACGGCGTTATGGCTTCAAGACGATCTTGCCGAAGAAGTCGCTGGCCAACATCTTGTTCTGTGCCTCGCCAGCATCTTCGAGCGCGAATTCGGAGTCGATGACAACTTCAAATTCGCCCGAGCAGAACGTGTCCCACACCGGGCCGAACTCCTCGGGGCGATACGGGTCTGACCCCATAATCTTGATACCAGAGTGGAACAGGTAACCAAGCGAAGGAATCGTTGCCTCGTCGCCTGATGAGTTTCCGCAGTTCACCAACCGGCCGTGCACACCAAGGCCAAACAGTGATGCCCCGAACAATGCCGTACCAACATGGTCAAACACCATGTTCACGCCGGCACCTTCTGTGTGCTCCCGTGCAAATCCAGCAACATCGCCGGTGCGGTTGTTAAGGACATAGTCGGCACCAAGTGCGAGTGCTCGCTCGCACTTCTCGTCGGTGCCAGCAGTGGCGAGCACCGTGGCACCCGCATGCTTCGCCATCTGAATTCCGGCGGTCGATAGCCCAGAACCAGCTGCATGAATCATCACGGTCTCGCCCGCGGTGAGCTCACCAACATCGAAAAGCGCGTGGGCAGCGGTGAGATAGCAGGTAGGAAACGTTGCAGCCGTCGTCAACGACATATCGTCGGGCACCGCATAAACGTGTGACGCTGGCACGAGACATTTCTCGGCGTACCCGCCGTCGACGGTTCCCCCGATGACTCCGAGGTCGCCGTAGAGGTCGCCGCGGCCGGTCAGCTTGGAGTCGTCGGCTACGCCAGCGAGCGACGGGTCGACCACCACTCGATCGCCGACCGAGACATCGGTAACGTTGTCGCCAATGGCGGAGACCGTTCCCGCAACGTCCATACCCGCAATATGGGGGTACACGAAGCCAGGCATCTGGAACCAGCCGTTTCGCTGCACAACATCGAGTCGGTTCAGCGATGTGGCGGCAACATCAACTATGACATCACCGGGCCCTGGTTCAGGGTCGGCGACATCTGCGTACTGGAGAACCTCGGGTCCACCAGCCTCGGTATAAAACATTGCCTTCATGGGTTACCCCCGTCGTCGAGCGTGCACCGAGAGTCCTGGAGAGACCCAACTGGTGTCAGCGGGATTGATTGTGTGGCCTGCAGGAACCACCTGATCGATTGCGTCGAGCACATCGCTGCTCAGCTCAATCTCAGCGGCGCCCAGCAGATCGTTGAGCTGCTCCTCGGTCCGAGGACCGAGCAAGGTGGTCGAGATTGCGGGGTGCGCACCGTTCCACGCCAACGCCATGTGCGTAAGCGACAAGCCGGCCTCTGTTGCGATGTCGGTGAGCGCTTCGACCGCTCTGAACTTGGCCTCGTTGCTTCCATCGAAGTGATCGGGGTTCGTTTCGGCCCGACTTCCCGCAGGCGCAGGATCATTCCGTTTGTACTTTCCTGTGAGCCATCCGCCGGACAGCGGACTCCAGGTGAGCACACCCATGCCGTGGCGTTCAGAGGTCGGGAGGACGTCGCGTTCTACCCCACGACAGAAGATCGAATAGGGCGATTGCTCGGTGTGGGGCCCAATACCGCTCTGCCGGTCAGCGGCCCAGTGTGCCTCAACGATTTCTTCAGCGGGAAACGTTGAGGTGCCCCAGGCACGTATCTTTCCTGCCCGCACCAGCTCACTGAGTGCGTCGACGGTCTCCTCAATTGAGGTGGTCGGATCGGGTCGGTGTACTTGGTAAAGATCGATGTGGTCCACACCGAGACGACGAAGGCTGTCTTCTACCGCGGTCATGATCCAGCGTCGACTATTTCCCCGGCGATTCGGATCGGTGTCGTCGCCTACCGGGAAGTGGAATTTCGTACATAATACGATCTCGTCGCGCCGCCCTTGAAGAGCCGTGCCAACCAGTGTTTCGTTCTCGCCGCCGCCGTAGGTATCGGCGGTGTCGACAAGATTGATTCCCGCGTCCAGTGCCGAGTTGATGATGCGCTCACATTCGGGACGGTCGGTGTTTCCCCACGCGCCCAGCACCATGGTGCCCAAACCAAAACGGCTGACCTGCATTCCGGTGCGACCCAGTGAGTGGCACTCCATAAATTACTTTAATCCTCTGACGAACGGCTGAGCGAGAGCAGCCGGAGGTCTTACCCGATGAGCGAAGATCGCCATCCCGAGCAAGGTGACGATGAACGGCAAAGACTGCAGCAGTTCAGTGTTTACCTCGTAGCCCACACCCTGCACCGAGAGCCTGAACGAGAGTGCTCCTGCGAACACGATGCAGCCGGCAATCGTGCCTCGAAGCGTCCAACCGCCGAAGATAACTGCGGCGATCGCAATGAATCCTCGGCCACCGACAACGGAGTCTTCGAAAACCCCGATCTGTCCAAAGATTAGGAACCATCCACCGAGTCCGGAGGTAAAACCGGCGTAGTAGATGCTTTGGCGTCGCCGCTTGTTTACATCGATTCCAGAGACGTCGGCCGACTGCGGATTCTCGCCGACCGATCGAACCTCGAGACCCCAGCGGGTGCGAAAGACAATCCACCAGGTGACCGGTACAAGAATGTACAAGACATAGAACGGCCAACGTTGCCCAAAGAGTGCTTCACCGATCAACGGGATGTCTCTCAGCAGCGGAATGCTCCACTTCGCAGCATGTTTCGTCACCGGTTCAAGTTCGTTGTCCAGAAAGGCCGCCAACCCAAGGACCAAAATGTTTAGGGTCAGACCAACGACGAACTGGTCAGCAGTCAATCGATGGCTCATCTCCGCCTGAACAGAGGCCACGATTAGGCCACCAGCGATTCCTGCGAACATCGCAACAATCGTGGACTCAGTGACGTGATAGCCCATCGCACTGGTAAACGCACCACTCAGCAGCATGCCTTCAACCGAGATATTCAGGGTTCCGGCCCGTTCGGCTACCCACTCACCTGTCGCTGCGAAAGCAAGAAACCCCGCGAACAGCGCGCCGATCGTATAGGTGGATTCGCTGGTAAAAATCTGACCCATCGCATCAAAGAACTCAGTCATTGGCTACACCCTCCCTGTCGCTACAGCGCGGGCACGGCGACGATCACGGAGAAACATGACCGCCGGCGGGATAAGAAGCGCTAGCACCAAGAAACCCTGAATCACTTCGGTGATCTTGCTCTCGACCCCGGTCGCACCAACGAAACTCGATCCGGTTCGGAGGCCAGCGAAAATGAACGCCACCGGAATCGCAACGAGCGCCTTCTCTCGTGCGACCAGTGCCACGAGGAGACCGGCCCAACCAATGTTGGCCGAGAAGCCAGGAACCAATTGATAGTTGCCGAACGCAAAGCCACCGCCCGCGAGCATTACTGCCCCGGCCAAACCAGCAAACGCACCACTGATCATCAGAGCGCTCGCTCCATACGTGGTTTGGGCCACGCCGGATCGTTGCGCAGCACGCGGGTTGCGGCCCAGCATGCGAAGTCTGAAGCCCCAAACCGTGCGAGATAGAACCAAGCCAACAATCACCGCTAGTGCGATCGAGATCACGACTGCGAGCGGTATCTCGTTTCCAAAGACCTCCAGACGAGGGAGTCGGTTGTTATCTGCCAGTTGTTCGCTTACCCGGTTGCGATTTCCACGATCCGCAAGTGGAGCCAGAAGGATCCACGGCTGACTCAACCCGTAGGCCACTAGTTGGCCCCCGACGGTCACCAGTAAGAGGGTCGACAAAACCTCAGGCACGTTTCGCCAGAACTTGAGGAGCGCCGCACCACCCGCCCACACGGCTCCACCGATGGCACCGAAGATGAGGATCAGAACGACGTTTAGTGGGCCGGGGCCGCCAATGAGAGAGCCGAAGTATGTTGCAAACGCCGCGCCGACGAGCAACTGGCCCTCTTGGCCTATGTTGATAAGGCCCGCCTTGCCCGACACGATCGTGCCGATGGCAACGAGGAGCATTGGCGCAGCCGTGCCGAGTGTCTCACCCCATCGTCCGGGCTTGCGCAGACTCCCGTCTAGTAAGGCGTTCATGACCGGCCGCCAGTCGCCGCCAGTCACTTCCACAAGAATCGCGGACAGAAGAAGCGCCACCATGACGCTCAATACATAAAACGTGATCCATTCGCTAATTCGCGGTCCCAGACGGCGTGTGGTGGCGTTCATCTCGTCGCCCCACCCATCAGGAGACCAAGCTCTTCGAGGTCGACGTCAGACCGATCCATTTCGCCCACGATTCGACCGGAATTCATTACCACTATGCGATGCGAAAGGTCGAGGATTTCCTCAAGCTCACTCGATATCAACAAAACGGCCACACCAGCTGCGGCTGCGGCGCGCAATCGGTCACTCATGTACTCGATAGCGCCAACGTCGAGTCCTCGAGTTGGTTGGGCAGCGACCAGCACCTTGGGGTGCTGTGCGAGTTCCCGCGCCAGCACGACCCGCTGTTGGTTGCCGCCAGAAAGCGACCACATCGGCGCATTGGGGCCGCTGCATTGGATGCCGAACTCTTCGATCATCTCCTCGGCGCTAGATTCCAGGGCACGTTGATCGATGATGCCGCTATTCGACACGGCGGATTGGTCGGTGAGCACCAGGTTCTCAGCCAAGGTCATGTCAAGCACGATTCCGCTGTCGTGGCGATCCTCGGGGATCACTCCGACGCCAGCTTTGGCCATTGCACCGGAACGACCGACGGGTACCCGCGCACCGCCAACAACCACCGAGCCTGAGTCAAGCGAAACCAAGCTGGAGAGTAAGTCGCCAAGTTCTCGTTGTCCATTGCCTTCGACACCGGCAACGCCAACAATCTCGCCGGAGCGAAGTTCGAGCGATAAACCGTCGAGAACCACTCGGCCGCCAACTTCGCGGACAACCACGTTGTCTATCTCGAGCATCGGCGGGCCTAGCGGCACCTTGGGCGCTAGGTCGACCGTGTCTTGGTCAAGTGACAGCACCCCCAGAGCAGCGCTTTCTGAGCGCAAAGAGACGTCACGTCCGACCATGCCACGGGCGAGGGTCCGAGCATCGGCTTCGCTCGCCAAGCCACGATCAACCACCTTGCCCTGGCGCATAATCGAAATATCGTCGGTTGCGTGCAGGACCTCATCGAGTTTGTGGCTCACGAGAACAACGGCTCGCCCTTCCTCGGCCACCACCTGGCGAAGGGATGCAAAAAGTTGCACCGACTCTTCGGGCGTGAGCACCGATGTCGGTTCGTCGAAGATCAGGATATTCGGATCTCGCCGAAGGCATTTGATGATTTCAACACGTTGACGAAGCCCAGCGGTTAGCTCGCCCACACGCTCATCAGGTTCGATGACCAAACCGTACTGATCGGCGATTTCGCCGATTCGGTTTCGAATGTCAGCAGGGTTGAGCCGACCAACTTCACCCAGGGCTACGTTCTCCCACACGCTCAGCGCGTCGACCAGACTGAAGTGCTGGTGAACCATGCCGATTCCGAACGATGCCGCGGCGAGTGGGCTGTGAATCTGTTGCGGTGTCCCGTCGATGTGGATCGATCCCTCATCGGGAAGTACCAGGCCGATGAGCATATTCATCAACGTTGATTTTCCCGCTCCGTTCTCGCCCAGAACGCCGTGGATGCGACCGCTTTGCAACGACAAGTCGACGCCATCACATGCAGTGACGGCGCCGAATCGTTTCGTGATGTTGCGAAACTCGATCGCCGGGGTGGACTCCATTGTGGAGTCCACCCCAGGCGAATCAGAAGAAGCAGGTGTCATCAGCCGCCGTACGCAGCGCCCGAGATTGCTCCCATTGCCTCGTACAACGCCTCATCGAACGAAGCAACGAGGCCGAAGGCATCGTCGATCGCCGTAGCGACAGCTGCTGATGGATCACACACAAGTGCGCCGTTCAGACCAAATTCGGTCGGGAAGGAATGGGTAACCCCTTCGTCGAGCGTCCCCTGGACGATCAATTCCAATGCGGACGCCGCGTAGACGCCGCCGTCGAACACGACGGCACCGCTCCAGGCAATACCATCGTCACGATCGCAGATGTTGGCTGGTCCGGCAGCGAAGACTGCCATGCCTAGATCGGTGGCAAGCTGACCAACGGGATCCGTTGCGCCACCCAAGTAGGCGTAGGCAAGTGTTGCGCCATTGGCCTGTGCGTTTGTGAGCGCCGCTGTGGCGTTGGCCGAGTTGTCGAAGTCGAACTGGAAGTCGCCCGTGCTCACATATTCCATCGTGAAGGTCTCATCGATCGACTGGATACCAAGCACCGTCGCGTTGTAGGCCTCTTGCTCGAAGTTGATGTTGCAACAACCGAGGAATACGGCACTCGTCGATCCCTGCTCCTGCATGATCGCTCCCATTGCAGCACCTGCGGTGTAGTGAATAGGTGAGCCCCAGTCGAGCGCCTGTGCTAGGCCAGGCAATTCTTGGAAGCCAGCACCACAGTTGCAGTACCAGAAGATGTCCGGGAATTGCTCAGTGAGATCTGTAAGTGGCTCAGCGATTTCGCTGGCGCCAACCATCAAGATGTCGACGCCCTGCTGGGCAAGATCGGACATGGCCTGGGCGGC
>Ga0307986_10001059_pt1 | contig 20308 bp, 20 predicted proteins | sample EllFjometageno82_FD_203170 | JGI IMG/M metagenome (GOLD analysis project Ga0307986, IMG submission 203170) | Marine microbial communities from Ellis Fjord, Antarctic Ocean - #82 | ecosystem: Environmental > Aquatic > Marine > Unclassified | place: Southern Ocean | collected 2014-10-09
CTATGTTTTAATGGAATAGGGGTTGTTGGATAAATTTTATTTAAGATTCTTAGTATTTTTTTTGCCTTATCTTTTTCATCCATTATTTAAAACTTAACAAGTCTCTCATTGAATATAACCCAGGTTTTTTTATTGAAAGCCACTTGGCAGCCGTTAAAGCACCATCAGAGTATAAAGCTCTATCAAATGCTTCGTGATTTAGTTTTATAATTTCTTTACCACTTGAAAAAGTTACTTCGTGTTCACCAATAATTTCACCCTTTCTAATTGAATTGAAGTTAATTTTTTTGCCATAAGGGAAAGACTTTTTATTCAAAAACTTTTTTCCAATCAAACTATATAAATCTTTATTTTTCCCATCTGCAATGCCTTTGCCCAACATTAAAGCAGTTCCTGATGGGTAGTCTTTTTTATGTTTATGATGGACTTCAAACACTTTACTTAAATAGTCGTCATTTAATGATTTGGAAGCGATTTCAGTCAAATACATTAATAAATTAACGCCTAAGCTCATATTACCAGCCTTTAATATTGGAATTTTTTTTGAAAATTTTTTAATTAAATCTTCTTCTTTTTTCGTAAAACCAGTTGTCCCAATAACTACTCTTTTTTTTAATTTTGATGCGATTTTAAGAATTTCAAGTGTACATTTTGGAACAGTAAAATCTACTATCACATCTGCTTTTTGGAATGCCTGATCAGTATTTAAACTTAATTTAATTCCAGCTATCTGTTTATTAACGATCTTATTTTCCGTAAGAGTTACTAGCTTGAAGTTCTTACTCGATTTAGTGGACTTAATAAGCTGTTGACCCATTCTTCCAAGGCATCCAGAAATTGCTAAATTAATTCTTCTCATTTAAGAAAACATTAACCTTTTTTAGTTAATTAGTCTTTTAATTTTTCCAGAAATTCTTAGCCTTTTGAAAGAATTTTTTAATACTTGGGTTTGATTTTTCATTTTCAATTTTTCTAAATTTCTCAAGTAATTCTTTTTGTTCTTTATTTAGTGAAATTGGGACTTCAGTATTTACTTGAACATAAAGATCACCATTACCGCTACCCCTCATGTAAGGCATTCCTTTTCCCTTTAATCTAAACTGTTTTCCATTTTGAGTTCCATCAGGTATTTTAATCTTTGCTTTTCCACCATCAATTGTAGGTATCTCTATTGTTGTTCCTAAAGCTGCATCAGCTATTGATATTGGAAATTCAAAAAAAAGGTTCTCATCTGATCTTTTAAAAAGATCATGAGAATGTACATTTATAAATAAATATAAATCACCAGTTACACCACCTCTGCTTCCAGCCTCACCTTTACCAGCTAATCTTATTCTTGTACCATCATCAACGCCTTTTGGTATTGTCACAGATAATTTTTTTGAAGCCTGTTTGTTACCTTGACCATTGCAGTCATCACAAGGGCTTGTTATTTCCTCTCCACTCCCAGCGCATTGAGGACATGTCTGTTGCACCGTAAAGAAACCTTGGTTTGATCTTACTTTACCATTACCTCTACAAACTGTACATTTTTCAGGTGTAGTGCCTGGTTTAGATCCATTACCTTTGCATGTAGTACATTTTTCTGTGTTAGAAAATTTTATATCTTGTTTTTTCCCCTCATAAGCTTCCTCAAGAGTGATAGATAAATCATACCTTAAGTCAGAGCCTCTATTATTAGAACTTCCTCTGCTTCTAGAGCGCCCTCCACCTCCAAAATCTCCAAAAAAATCTTCAAAAATATCCGAAAAATCAGCTCCACCAAAACCACCACTTTGCCTTCCACCACCACCTTCAAAAGCAGCATGTCCAAAGTTATCATAGTTCTGTTTTTTTTTTTGATCTGAAAGAATACCGTAGGCTTCACTTGCTTCTTTAAATTTATCCTCAGAAGTTTTATCGCCAGGGTTTTTATCGGGGTGATGTTTTACAGCTAGTTTTCTATAGGCTGATTTTAATTCTTCAGGGCTTGCACTTTTACTAACACCCAAAACTTCATAAAAATCTCTTTTAGCCATAAATTACTTTAAGATGATAGTTGTTTTAAGTCTTAAGCGCTTTTTTCTTTATCTTTTTTATCTTCTTTATCTTCTTCCTTTTCTTCTTTTACTTCTTCAAAGTCTGCATCAACTACATTATCGTCTTTTTTTCCTTCATTATTTTTATCACCCTCTTTAGACGAATCTGCTTTCTTTTCTTGGGACTTATAAATCGCTTCGCCTAACTTCATAGAAGCCTGAACTAAAGTTTCTGTTTTTTTCTTAATATCCTCGACATCAGTTCCTTTTATTGCTTCTTTTAAGACAGATGAAGCATCTTCTATTGCTTTCTTGTCTGCATCTGAAACTTTAGCACCATGTTCTTTTAGATTTTTTTCTGTTGAATGAATTAAAGTGTCAGCTTGATTTCTTGCATCCACCGATTCTCTTTTCTTTTTATCTTCATCTTTGTTGGCTTCTGCATCTTTAACCATTTTTTCAATTTCTTCGTCACTTAAACCGCCTGAAGCTTGAATTTGAATTTTTTGTTCTTTTCCAGTTCCTTTGTCTTTTGCGGAAACACTAACAATTCCATTTGCATCAATATCAAAAGTTACTTCAATTTGGGGTATTCCTCTTGCAGCCGGTGCAATACCGACTAATTCAAAATTTCCTAACATTTTATTGTCAGAAGCCATTTCCCTTTCACCCTGAAGGACTCTTATTGACACAGCAGGTTGATTGTCATCTGCTGTAGAAAAAACTTGGCTTTTTTTTGTTGGAATTGTTGTGTTTTTTTCAATTAATTTTGTTGAAACTCCACCTAGTGTTTCAATCCCAAGAGATAAAGGTGTTACATCTAAAAGAAGCACATCTTTAACATCGCCTTGAAGAACACCAGCTTGAATCGCAGCACCCATTGCAACAACTTCATCTGGGTTTACACTCTTATTAGGCTCTTTTCCAAAAAAGTTTTTTACTTCAGCTAAAACTTTTGGCATTCGAGTCATACCACCAACCATTACAATTTCATCAATTTCATTTGCAGTAAGACCCGCATCTTTAAGTGCAGTTTTACAAGGTGGCAACGTTCTTGAAATTAAGTCTTCAACTAAGGCTTCTAATTTTGCTCTAGTCATTTTTAAATTAATATGTTTCGGACCTGTTTTATCTGCAGTTATAAATGGTAAATTAACATCTGTTTGTTCAGCAGAAGAAAGTTCAATTTTTGCTTTTTCAGCAGCCTCTTTTAATCTTTGAAGAGCTAGCTTGTCAGTTCTTAAGTCTATACCGTTATCTTTCTTAAATTCTCCAATTAGATAATCAACAATTGTATTATCAAAATCTTCTCCACCTAAAAATGTATCACCATTAGTAGACTTAACTTCAAATACACCATCACCTAGTTCAAGGATTGACACATCAAAAGTTCCACCACCTAAATCATATACAGCAATTTTTTTATTTTCTTTTTTTTTATCTAAACCATATGCTAGGGAAGCAGCAGTAGGTTCGTTTATAATTCTTAAAACTTCTAATCCTGCAATTTTACCTGCATCTTTTGTAGCCTGTCTTTGTGCATCATTAAAATAAGCTGGAACAGTTATCACCGCTTTAGTTACCGCTTGACCTAAATATTTTTCAGCTGTTTCCTTCATTTTTATCAAAATAAAGGCTGATATTTGGGAAGGAGAATATTTTTCACCTTTTGCCTCAATCCATGCATCACCTTTTTCGGAATTAACTATTTTAAAAGGAGCTGCAGCAATATCTTTTTTAACAGTTGGGTCTTCAAAATTTCTTCCTATTAATCTTTTTACTGCAAAAATAGTGTTTTCAGGATTAGTTACTGCTTGTCTTTTTGCTGGCTGTCCAACAAGTTTTTCTCCATCTTCGGTAAAAGCAACAACCGAGGGAGTTGTTCTTGCACCTTCTGCATTTTCTAAAACTTTGGGTTGGCTACCTTCCATGATAGACACACATGAATTTGTCGTTCCTAAATCTATTCCTATAATTTTGCTCATAATTTAAATCCTACCCTTCATATAAGTGTTAATTTTAATTCTACAAGTTCTGACAAATATTATAAATTGTCTGAATTCTCTTTATTTTCCTCACTTTTTTCCTCTTTATTTTCAGCTTTCTTTGAAACCCCCACTAGAGAAGGTCTAAGCAATCTGTCTTTCATCATGAAGCCTTTTTGAATTTCCTGAATAATTGTGCCAGGTTCTTTTTGATCATCATCAATCTCCATCATGGCTTGATGAAAATTAGGATCAAGTTTCTTACCTATAGATTCTATAGGTGTAATTCCATTTTTTGATAAAATAGAAACCATATCTTTATTTATAATATCAAAATGTTCTAAAGTTTTTTTTAAAGCTTCAGAGTTCTTTAATGCCTCATCACTTTTTAGTATCTGTTTGGATCTTTCTAAATTATCTATTAAATTTAAGGTTTCTTTTGCAAAAGCAAATCCCCCATAATTAAAAGCATCTTCTCTTTCTTTTTCAAATCTTCTTCTCTGGTTCTCCATTTCAGCAAAGGCTCTAGCTAATTTGTCTTCTAGTTCTAAAATTTTTTCCTCAGGCGTAACCTCTTTTATCTTTTCGTTATTACCTGAAACATCAGGCTGAGCCTCATTAACTATCTCTTCTGCTTTAACGTCTTCAGCATCGTTATTTTGAGTCTCAGAATTAGTGTTTTGATCTTTTTCCATTGAGACTTATATGGTATGAAATTTGATAATTGCTAGATGCCAATGAAAAAAATTATAAAATTATTAGTAGGTACAAACAATAAGGGAAAACTTAAGGAAATTAAGGAATTATTACCTAAAAACCTTGAAATTTGTTCGCCCTCCGACCTCAAGATTAAAAGTCCAGTAGAAGATGGGAAAACTTTCGAGGAAAACTCTCTAATTAAAGCTAAATATTTTTCTAAAAAAACAAAAATGGCCTGCTTGTCAGATGATTCTGGTTTGGAGATAGATATTTTAGATTTAGAACCTGGCATTTATTCGGCTAGATGGGGAGGAAAAAAGGGAAATTTTGTTAAAGCGATGAATAGAGTTTTTAAAGAATTAAATAAAAAAGATAAAGACTGGAAAAATAAAAAAATTAAAGCAAGGTTTGTTTGTGCGCTAACCCTTTATGAGCATAACAAAAAAATAAAAAGCTCTATTGGTAAAGTGGAAGGATATATTTCACCAGTTATAAAAGGAAAAAATGGATTTGGTTATGATCCAATTTTTATTCCTAAAGGAAAAAAAATTACTTTTGGTCAAATGAGACCATCAAAAAAATATAAAATAGATCATCGCTTTAAAGCTTTTAAAGTAATTAAAAAATTTTTTTAAACTGTTTATTTTCTACTTTATAGAAATTTAGAATATGATTTATTTTATTATCTTTTATTTCAAAGATTCCAACTTTTCCTTTAAATAAGGTTTTCTTAGTAAAAATTTTATCGTCTATGATTGAATTATTCTGAAGTATTAAATAATAAACAAGCCCAATCAAATCAAAACTTAAAAAAGATAATTGATTGGGGTAATGATTAAATTTTTCAAAATATTCGGAAGAGAATTCCTCATAATTTTTTTTATTAATAGAGGGAAAATAAAGTGGTTGCGAGCTTGTTTCATTTAGGAGAGACGGATCAAACCATTGATTGAAGGTTATAAAATATTTTTCTTTAGGAGAAATATCCGTATATAGCAAAGAAGTTGTAACACTTTTTAAACTCTCATCAAAATCTGCAATTATTAAAGAGTCAAATTTTACACCACCAAGAGTATCTCTTTTTTTTAGTCTCTTAATCAAGCGCTCTTTGTTATCTTCATCTGATTTTTCTAATCTTATTATTTCATCTTCTAGATTTTGTTTTCTTGTTTCATAATTTGTAATTTTTTCTATTTGGCTAGTAAGTTTAGTTGGATCTATATTGTATATATAATTTTTAATTATTTTTATTTTGGAATTAGAAATGGCTTTCTTAACCTCGTCTTTGTAATCTACATCTGGTGTTAAAAAAATTGTATTTTTTATTTCATCTAATTCTATAAATTTCTTAATAGCCCTAAGTTGAGAAGTGGCATTTATACCCGCATTGATAATATTTTTTGAGCTATTGTTCCTTTTGTTTGTAAAAGATAAAAAGATTACCTCCTTCAACTCATCAAGATATTGTTGGTTATCATTAAAAACTGGGCCAATTATTATTTTTACTCCTAATTCAGATAATTCTTTGGCTGATCTTAAGGTAATATTTGGGTCAGATTTTGTATCTTTAGGAATGATTTCAATAGAGGCGTTGTTAATCTTGTTAATAGCAAGTCGTGTAGAGTTGACTATAGAGTTTCCAATCTCTGAATTTTTGCCTGATAATGGAACAAGTAAGCCTATTTTAATTTTTTCATTCGCAGACACACTATTTAAGAGTGTTGATAATGTTAATATTGAGAGTGATATAATTTTAATAATTTTGTTCATTTTAATGTTATTATTATAACGGTTATAATTTAATGATTCTAGATACTGAAAGCAAAAATAATAAAGTTAAAAGTGGACTTTATATAGTTTCTACTCCGATCGGCAACTTAAGTGATATCACCTTAAGAGCCATAAATGTATTAAGAAAATCAGATTATATATTATGTGAAGATACCCGTACTTCAAAAATTTTATTAGATAGATTTGAGGTTAAATCAAAGCTTATTTCTAATCACAAATTTAACGAAAAAAAAAATCTATCAAAAATAATAGATATTTTAAAGCTAAATACTGTTGTTTCATTAATTTCTGATGCAGGAACTCCTTCAGTTTCAGACCCTGGAGCAATCTTAGTTAATGAGTGCTTGCGAAATGAAATTAATATTTTCCCAATACCAGGAGCCTCAGCTGTTTCAACTGCTGTCGCCATAAGTGGATTTAGTGAAAAATATTTTTTTTATGGCTTTTTTCCAGAAAAAAATAATGAATTGAAAGAAAATTTTGAAAAATTGTCTAATTTAGATAGTTGTATTGTTTTTTTTATTTCTCCACGAAAATTTAATAAGTCTATAAAAAATATCAAACAACATTTTTCAGGCAGGAAAATTTTAGTCTGCAGAGAGATGACCAAATTTTATGAAGAATATGTTAGGACTGATATTGATGATCTAGAATCCTTTAAATCAGACCCAAAAGGTGAGTTAACAATCGTTATTTCTGAGAAGAAAAAAGAAAAAAAATCATCGATAACATTAAACGAATCTGATAAAAAAAATATTCAGAAAATGATTAAAAAACTAAGTATTAAAGATATCACAGACTTAATTAGCCAAAATAGTAATGTGCCTAAGAAAGAAATTTATAATTATTGTCTAAAATTAAAAAATGAAAAATAGAATTATTTTAATAGTTTTTGTATCCTTAATACTTACAGGGTGCGTCGGAATTGCCTCAAAAGGTATTTTTGGCTCTGGTGTTACTGTTGCACTAGATCCTAGATCGTTAGGAACCCAAATAGATGATTCCGTAATGCAAAAAAATCTGTCTGCTAGATTAATGCTTAAAGAGAAAAGCTATTTATTAACAGTAAAAACTAAAGTCCTAGATGGTAGAATCTTTCTAACAGGAAAAGTTGAAGACCCAGAAGAAAAACTTAAAATTACAAAAGTAGCATGGGAAACTAAAGGAGTTAGATCTGTAAAAAATGATATTAAGGTTAAAGAAGATTTTAACTTTAAACAATCTGCTAAAGATATATTGATAACATCGCAATTACGAACAGCTCTAATATTCAATAAAAAGATTAAAGCAACTAATTATCAAATAGATACGTATAAAAAAAAGATATTTATTTATGGAATTTCGTTAACAGCAGAAGAGAAAAAAGAAGTAATAAATGAGGCAAAAGAAATACTTGATGTTGAAGGAGTTGTGGCAAGTATTGTTTTGGTTGAAGATTTAAGAATTCAAAAAAATTAATTCTTTTTATAATCAATTACATCAGCGGAGTAGGCCGCAACAGAAGCTAAATTAATTATTTCTGAAGTAGAGGATCTTAAAGGAGCTATTTCAATTGGTTGACCTAGCCCGATAAGTAGGGGTCCAATAACTTTTGCTTCACTTAAGCTCTTAATCATTTTGTATGAAATAGCAGCACTATGCTGTCCTGGCATTATTAAAATATTTGCATTTCCAACTATACTTGAAAAAGGGTAAAGTTCTTTATACTCCTCATTGAGAGCTACATCAGGCTGCATATCTCCATCAAACTCAAAATTTACATTTTTATTTTTTAGAATTTCAACAGCTCTTTTAATATGTTTAGTTCTACTTGTTAAGGGTTGGCCAAAAGTGGAATGAGAAACAAAAGCAACCTTAGGAACAAAACCAAATAATTTTACAACCCTAGCCGAGGATATTGCAATTTCAGCAAGTTCCTCTGAGCTTGGATATTCATTAACACTTGTATCTCCTACAAATATAGTTTTGCCCTTGTAAACAACCATATTCAAACCAAACATTATCTCTCCTGGTCTTGGTTCAACTACTTGTTTAATTTTATCTAGAGATGCTCCAAATCTTCTTGTATTACCTGTAATAGCTCCATCTGCGTCGCCACATGCCACCATGCAGGATGCCCATATAACTCGATCATTTCTCACAAGTCTGTCACAATCTCTTTCTAAAAGACCTTGTTCTCTCTGCATTTTTTTAAATAAATAACTTACATACTTTTCTCTCTTTTTTGTATCCTGAGAATTAATTATTTCGATATCAAAATCATCACTATAACCAATTTTATTTATTTGTTCTTTAATCTTTTCTTTTTTACCGACCAAGATTGGTATTCCTAATTTTGAATTTTTAAAAGCTATTGCTGCTTTAAGAGTATTTTCATCTTCACCATCTGCAAAAACAATTCTTTTTTGATTTTTTTTAATATAAGAATTAATCCCCTGCATGATCGTAACAGATGGATTAAGTCTTTGTTTAAGTTGTTCTTTATAAATTTCAAAATCTTTTATATCTATTCTTGAAACACCACTAGCCATAGCAGCTTTCGCAACAGCAGATGGAATTACACTAATTAATCTTGGATCAAATGTTGATGGAATAATATAATCTTTTCCATATCTAGGGCGATCCCCTCCCATTGCAGAAACAACTTCATCGGGAACATCTTCTCTTGCTAGTTCTGCGATTGCGTGCGCTGCAGCTACTTTCATTTCTTCATTAATTGTTTTAGCTCTAACATCAAGCGCTCCTCTAAAAATATAAGGAAAACCAATTAAGTTATTAACTTGATTTGGATAATCGGATCTTCCAGTTGCAATAATTGCATCATTTCTAACTTCTATTATTTCTTCAGGTAATATTTCTGGATCAGGATTAGCACAAGCAAAAATTATTGGATTTTTTGCCATTTTTCTTACCATCTCTTTTGAAAGTGCACCCTTGGCAGATAGTCCTAAAAAAACATCAGCATCTTTAATAGCTTCATCTAAAGTTCTGTGCTTCGTTTCGACAGCATGAGATGATTTCCATTGATTTAAACCATCCCTACCTCGAAAGATTACCCCAGTTCTATCCACCATGATTATATTTTTTTGAGGAACACCACTATTCTTGAATAAATTAGTACAAGCCATAGCTGAAGCCCCAGCACCATTCACAACCACTTTAATTTCTTTTATTGATTTACCTGATATATCTAAGGCATTAATTAATGCTGCAGTAGTAATTATTGCGGTTCCATGTTGATCATCATGGAAAACTGGAATATCTAGAATTTCTTTTAATTTTTCCTCAATTACAAAACAATCTGGAGCTGCTATATCTTCTAAATTAATTCCTCCAAAACTACACGCAAAATTTTTTATACTATTAATGATTTCGTCTGAGTCGTTAGATTCAATTTCCAAATCAATCGAATCAATGTCTGCAAATCTTTTAAATAAAACTGCTTTTCCTTCCATCACTGGTTTGGAGGCCAATGCTCCTAGATTACCCATACCAAGGATTGCTGATCCATTGCTTATAACGGCAACTAAATTTCCTTTTGATGTGTAGTCATATGCAGCTTCAGGGTTATCAGAAATTGCTTTAACAGGAGCCGCAACACCAGGAGAATAAGCTAAAGCCAAATCTCTCTTTGTAGTCATTGGTTTTGAGGAATTAATCTCAATTTTTCCAGGTTTATTATGACTATGAAAATCTAATGCTTCTTTGTCTGTGTAATGATCTGTTTTAGTTTTTTTCATTTATGTTAATTAAGTATACAAATGGAGCAAATTTATGACTAATATGATTTATGAACCTTATTAAGTCAACAGGCACATTTAGTTTTTTTACAATAATAAGTAGGATGTTAGGCTACGTAAGAGACATACTAATAGCAGTATTCCTTGGTGCGGGACCTTTAGCTGATGCATTCTTTGTTGCATTTAGAATTCCCAACACATTCAGAAGATTATTTTCAGAAGGAACATTTAATGCAGCATTTGTGCCTAGTTATGCATCTTTATTAAAGAAAAAAAAACTTTCAGATAATTTTGCAAATAATATTTTTAATTTACTCATCTTAGGATTATTTTTTTTAGTTCTAGTCATTGAAATAGTAATGCCTTTATTTGTATTTTTGATTGCTCCAGGGTTTGAGGGAGATTCACAAAAAATAGAATTAGCTATAAAGTTAACTAGAATTACATTTCCATTTTTGTTGTTTATAAGTTTAGCATCTTTTTTTTCTGCAATTTTAAACACTCATAACAAATTTGCAATTGCGTCAGCGGCACCAATTATATTAAACATTTTTTTAATTGGAGTTCTGTTCTTCGGAAAAGTTTTAGGTGATCAATTAGTATATTATCTAGCTTATGCAGTTACATTATCTGGATTATTACAATTTATATTTTTATACTTTTTTGTGAAAAAATATTTTTCACTTAAATTAAAACTACACATTATGATTGATAAAAAAGTAAAAACTTTTTTTAAGAAACTATTGCCAAGTATTTTTTCTTCTGGTGTTACCCAAATAAATATTTTGGTGGGAACAATTATTGCATCTTTTCAAGCAAGCGCAGTATCTTACCTTTATTATGCAGATAGAGTTTATCAAATAAATCTTGCAATTGCTGGAATTGCAATAGGAACAGTAATTCTCCCTCAACTTTCTAAATATGTTCAAAATAATAAAAAAGAAAAAATAAATTTAATCCAAAATAAAGCTTTGGAACTAAGTTTATTTTTAAGTATACCAGCCGCAATTGCCTTGATGGTTGCTTCACAAGAAATTATATCGTCTTTATTTGGGTATGGGTCGTTTGATAAAGAGAGTGTTAAAAATTCAGGAAAAGCACTTTTTTATTTTGGAATGGGGTTGCCAGCATTTTCAATAATCAAAGTTTTTTCCACATTTTTCTTCGCTAGGAATAATACGAAAACACCATTCTATATTTCATTAATTTCAGTTTTATTAAATATATTTATTAGTGTTGTTTTCTTTAAACAAATTGGTTTCTTAATTATACCTATAGCAACAACATTATCTTCTTGGTTTAATGCCGTTTGTTTATTCCTTTTTTTAAAAAAAAGAAAAATATTTAACTTTAATTTAATCTTCATAGATAGGTTTATGAAAATTCTAGTCGCATCAACATTAATGGGAATATTTTTCTACTACTTGATTGACATTTTTAACGACAAGTTTCTGTATGAAGAAATTTTTAAATCTATTTATCTTTTTGGTATAGTAATAGCAGGATTAACATTCTATATTTCAATAGCGATTCTTATCAAGGCTTTTAAAATTAGCGATATTCATCTAAAGTATTAATTATGAGAAAAAAAATTTTTTCAGGAGTTCAACCAACGGGAAATCTTCATTTAGGTAATTATTTGGGGGCAATTAAAAACTTTGTTGAATTACAGAAAGACAAAGAAAATGAATGTATTTTTTGTGTTGTAGATCTTCATGCAATAACTGTTAAGCAGGACCCAAAAGAGCTTAAAAAAAATATTAGAGAAACAGCTGCCATTTTTATAGCAAGTGGCATAGATCCTAGCGATAGTATTATTTTTAATCAATCAATGGTCTCTGCTCATTCTGAAGCTGCTTGGATTCTAAGTTGCGTTTCAAGAATAGGGTGGCTTAACCGAATGACTCAATTTAAAGAAAAAGCTGGTAAAGATAAAGAGAAAGCAAGTATTGGACTTTATTCTTATCCAGTTTTAATGGCTGCAGACATACTACTGTATGATGCAACGCATGTTCCGGTAGGTGATGATCAAAAACAACACTTAGAACTTTGCAGAGATATTGCTCAAAAGTTTAATAGCGACTTTAATGCTCTTAATTTTTTAAAAGTTCCTGAGCCTTTAATACAAAAACAATTTTCAAGAATAATGAGTCTCAAAGATGGAGCTAAAAAAATGAGTAAATCTGACCCCTCAGATTTGAGTAGAATTAATTTGACGGACAAAAAAGATGAAATATTTAATAAAATAAAAAAAGCAAAAACAGACCCCATGCCTATGCCAACTGATACCTTAGGTTTAGCTGGAAGACCGGAGGCAGAAAACTTGTTAGGAATTTATTCAAGTATAAAAAATCAAGATTTAGAAAAATCGATAATTGAATTTAATGGAAAACAATTTTCAGAATTTAAAGAAAAATTATCAGAGGCCTTAATTGAAAAAATTGAACCAATAGCAAAAGAAATTAAAAAATTAATAAATGATGAAAAATATTTAGATGAAATTTTATTAAAGGGTTCTGAAAAAGCAGACAAAATTGCATCAAAAAAAATTAAAGAAATTAAAGAATTAGTAGGTTTTTAGCCAAATTTATTAATTAGTGTTAATTTTACTATTAATCATTATATATGATTCATGTTTGTGCAAACAGAAGTAACACCTAACCCCAATTCACTAAAGTTTTTGCCGGGAAAAAGTGTATCAAATAACGGTTCTTTTGAAGTAACAAAAAAAGAAGAAACAGATAGCGAACTAGTAAGAAACCTCTTATCAGTTAATGGTGTAATTGGTGTTTTTTTAGGTTCTGACTTTTTATCCATAAATAAATCAGAAAATATTAATTGGGAAGATATTAAGCATATTGTGATTTCATTAATAAATGATTTTTATTCAACAGGAAAAGAATTTGTAATTGCAAATGAATTCTCTAAAGAAAAAAAAATTGAATTAAAAGAAATTGAAAAACAAATTATAAATCTTTTAGAAACAAAAATTAGACCAGCTGTAGCAAAAGATGGTGGAGATATTAAATTTAAAGAGTTTAAAGATGGTGTCGTTAAAGTGGAACTACAAGGCAGTTGTTCAGGATGCCCGAGCTCAACGATGACCCTTAAACAGGGTGTTCAAAATCTTTTATGTCATTATTTACCAGAAGTTAAAGAGGTAATTGCAGTATAGATATGATCAAAAATAAAATAACATTATTAAAAATAAATAAGTACTTAATAAAAAAAAATATTTAAATTCTTGAAATAAAAAAATACTTAAAAAAAAAAGGATTTAATGTAAGTAAAAAAAATAAAAGCACTATAGGGGAAGGGAGTTTAGACTCTTTATTTAAGACGTTTGTATCAAGCTTAATCATAATTTTAATTTTTTCTATTTCACCAATTATTTCTGAATTTACAAATGATAGAAGCATTCTCTCTAAAGATTTTGAAAATAATTCAAAAAAAGATTTTGAAAAAATACTAGTGGGTGAAAACCCAGTATTAGATGAAGGTTTAGATAATAAATTTTTATTTGAAGATATATTAGAATTTGATGATCAGCCCGTCGATTCAGTGAGATTGAGCGCTGCAACGATTGAAGAATTATTTAAATCAACTAATTATGATTTAAATGATGTGAGAAAAAACAAATTAGTTAAACCAGTAACACTGACAGTATTACCTCATGAAATAAAAAAAATAGAAAATGTAAAAAAAAGAAAAAACTTATTTATTCAAATTATTTTACCATTAGTTATTAAAGAAAATCAAAATATTAGGCTTGAGAGAAAAAAACTTTTTAGCATCTTAAATAAAAATAAAAATACGAAAGCAGAAAAAAAATGGATAGCAAAAAAACTTAAACAATATGGTGTAGTTAAAAATGACTTATCCACGTTAAAAGTTAGAATGGATGAAGTTCCAGTTTCATTGGCGATTGCACAAGCTGCAAAAGAAACTGGATGGGGAACTTCGAGATTTGCACAAGAAGGAAACGCATTATTTGGGCAATGGACATGGTCAGGTGAAGGCATAAAGCCTGCTGCAGCTGATAGTAATACTACTCATAAAGTAATGAAATTTAACGTATTACAAGCCTCAATAAAAGCATATCAGAGGAATTTGAATACACACTCATCTTATAAACAATTTAGAAGTGCGAGAGCAGAATTGAGGGACGAAGGAAAAGAACTAGATAGTTTAGTTTTATCTGAATATCTCGATAAATATGCAGAAACAGGAAAAGAATATGTGAAAATTTTGCAACAAATTATAAAACAGAATCAGTTAAAAGATTTTGATGATGCAAAATTACTACCATCTAGTGTTGAATTAGAAAGTTTAATCTAATTTTGTTTAATGGAAAATTGAACACCAAACCATCTCCACACGCCATTATCATTTAAAGAACAATTAATTCTCCCTCTTCGAAAAATAAACTTATCTCTAAAATTTATATTGAGTGTAATTTTTTCTAAATAAATATCAGATTTTTCCCATTGATTACCCTCATCTGAAAAACAATTAATATTATTCAAATTCTGCTGTTCTTTAAAAAACTCCACTGAAAAGTTTGGTGGATTATTACTAGGTATCAGATATTTTTCATCTGGATTTAAGGTTTTAAATTGTAATGGTTGGAGATTAATTAAAAATTTAAACCTTTTTAAGTCACCATACTTTTCATTAATAGGAAATCTGGGAAGTTCATAGCGATCTTTATTAAAATCAATCACACCAGAATGTTGACCAAAAGCAAATTTAAAATGTTTAGAAATATATTCTTTTATAAACTTACTATATTCTCCAAATGGATAAGAAAAAAAAATAGGATTATATCCAAGGTTTTTAACAAAGATTTTATTTGCAGTGTTAATATCTTTTATAAAATCTTTCATTTCGAAATTTACTAGATAATCATGAGTATGGGAATGATTACCAATATAGACGTTTGGTTCTTTCTCTAAAATTTTTATTTGATCCCAGTTCATATATCCATTTTTGCCAATAGCATCTGTTGAAACAAAAAGAATAAATGGAATTCTTTCTTCTTTTAAATAAGGCCATGCATTCTCGTAAAATGATGAAAAGGCATCATCAATTGTGATGAGAATTTTCTTTTCCTTCTTGGCAGTACTAAAATTTTTTTCTAAATTCCCAGGATTAAAAAAGCCATAATTTAAACTCTGTATTATTTTGATTTGTTCTTTAAAAATATTCATTTGAATATTAGTTGACGGATATTTTTTTTCATCAAATCTGTGATACATTAATGAAAGAATACCCATATCCTCAGAATAATATTTGATATTATTTTCTTGTGCTTTAGAATTAGAGATAAATAATATTATTATAATGAATAATTTAATTGTAGATGCAGCTAGTGATAAAATTTTTTTAACATTCATTGTTGGTAAAAATATTTATACTTGCAGTTACGAAAATAGCAAAATCAATTTTGAAAAATTAATGTTACTAATCAATGAATTTTTGAAAAATAACAAAAATTCTTTAGATGATATAGATGCTATTTATGTTAATAGGGGTCCAGGTAGCTTCGCTGGTATTAGAAATTCATTAGCGACAATTAAAGCTTTGTTTTTAACAAAAAAAATAGATTATTATTGTTTTAGTTTTGAGGATTTTAAAGTACCTGGTACTAATAAATATGAAGATGTGCCACAATTATGTAAAAAATTTAAAATTAAAAAGAATTTGATTAATCCTATTTATTTAAGTTAAAATTAACTATGTCAGAAAATATTGAACAAAAATGTTTATCCAAAGGAGTTAAACTTACGGACCAAAGAAAAATTATAGCTAAAGTCATGTCAGAGTCCAATGATCACCCTGATGTAGATGAGCTTTATAATAGAGTTTCTAAAATTGACAAAAAAATTAGCATTGCAACTGTCTACAGAACGGTAAAACTATTTGAGGAATTTGGAATTTTAGCTAAGCATGAGTTTAAAGGAGGAAAAGCGAGATACGAAGAATTAAACGAAGGGCATCACGACCATTTAATTGATGTTAAGTCAGGTGAAATTATAGAGTTTGTCGATGAAGAAATAGAGAAACTTCAAGAAAAGATTGCAGACAAGTATGGTTATCGATTAGTGGATCATAAGTTGGAATTATATGGAGTTAAAAAGAAATCTTAACTAAATGTTGAAAAAAATATTTATTAAAACTTTTGGCTGCCAAATGAATGAATATGACTCAAACCGCATATACGACACAGTAAAAAAAATAGGTTTTAAAAAAACAGATAAATATGAGGATGCAAATTGCTATCTTTTAAATACCTGTCACATTAGAGATAAAGCAAAAGAAAAAGTTTATCATGAAATTGGAAGGGTAAAAAAAATCTTTAGGTATAAAAAAAAACCAATTGTGATTATAGCTGGGTGTGTTGCTCAAGCCGAAAATCAAGAGATGCTAAAGCGAGAGCCCTATATCGATATAGTGATCGGACCTCAATCATATCACAAAATTAATGATGCCATATTAAATCACAAGAGTAACAAAAAAAAAGAGGAAGAGACAGAGTTTGACACCATTTCAAAATTTAATTATTTAAGTAAAATTAAAAATAAAGATAGTAAAGTGTCCTCATTTTTAACAATCCAAGAAGGGTGTGATAAATTTTGCCATTTTTGTGTTGTGCCGTATACGCGTGGTCCTGAATATTCTCGACCATTTGAACAAATAATAAATGAAGCAAAAGAAATAATTGAAAATGGTGCCAAAGAAATTATCCTTTTAGGGCAAAATGTTAATGCATATAGCTATAGAAATGAAAACAAAGAATTTAGATTATCTGATTTATTAGTTGAGTTAGAAAAATTTGATAAGCTTGTGAGAGTTAGATATACAACATCTCATCCTAAGGACATGACTGAAGATTTAATAAATATCTATAAAAATTCAAATAAGTTAATGCCCTTGGTGCATCTACCAGTACAGAGTGGATCAAATAAAATTTTAAAGTTAATGAATAGAAAACATACTATTGAAGAATATTTGATAATTTATGAAAAGTTAAAAAAAATTAACCCGAACATAGCATTTTCAAGCGATTTTATTATTGGATATCCAGGAGAAAATGATGATGATTTTAAAAAAACATTAAAATTGATCAAAAAAGTAAATTTTATTAGTTCATATTCGTTTATTTTTAGCCCAAGACCAGGCACTGTGGCTGCAGACCTTGATTTGGTGAATAACCAAAAATCTAAAGAAAGATTAGAGATAATTCAAAAAAAATTATTTAATAATCAAGTTGAAAAAAATAAATCATTAGAGAATACTATAGTTAATGTTTTAGTCGAAAATAAAATGAAAGATGGAATAAAATTATTTGGCCGAACAGAATATATGACTTCAGTAATTTTTGATGGTGATCTAGATAGTATAGGAAAAGTTGTACAAGTTGAAATAACCAGCAGCAATCAAAATAGTATGTTTGGAAAATTAAAAGAAGATTATAAAAAAAGGGTAGCTTAAAAGTTGAATAACACAATACCAAAAAAAATTAATCCCACATTAAAATTTGTCTATTCTGATAATAATTCTTTAAGTGTTATATTTCACGACAATGATTTGTTAATGGGTGTAGTTGGTGAATTTAATGGAAATTTAAAGGAACTAGAAAAAATTACCAATACAAGTTTATATTCAAGGGGTAATTCTATTTTGATAAAATCAACCCTGGAACAAAACGAAATTACAAAAAATGCTATTCAATTTTTAGCCAATCAGTTTATAAATAATGGAAGTATAGAAAAGAAAGATATAATATCGTCAATAGATAAATTTATGATCGAAGAAAAAGTAAAAAATAAAAATGTTTCAGACATCATTAAAACTCCAAAAAAATCTGTTATTCCAAGATCTGAAAAACAAAAAGAATATGTTAGAGCTTTAAGAAAAAGTGATATTGTAATATCTGCGGGTCCAGCCGGAACAGGAAAAACATTTTTAGCCGTTGCAGTTGGCTTGACGTTATTACTGGATAAAAAAATCGAAAGAATTATTTTATCAAGACCTGCAGTAGAGGCTGGTGAAAGGTTGGGGTTCTTACCAGGAGACATGAAAGAAAAAGTGGATCCATATTTAAGACCTTTGTACGACTCTCTTTATGATCTTTTTGATTATGAGAAAATTCAAAGAATGATTGAGGTTGGCGATATTGAAATAGCACCCTTGGCATTCATGAGAGGTAGAACCTTAAAAAATTCTTTTGCAATATTAGATGAAGCTCAGAATGCAACGGATACACAGATTAAAATGTTCTTAACACGTATTGGAGAAAATTCAAAAATTGTTATAAATGGAGATCCATCACAAATAGATTTACCCCACAAAAATATGTCTGGATTAAATAGTTCTAAAAAATTACTAGGGCATTTAAATGAAATCTCAGTAGTAGATTTTGACCATTCTGATGTAGTTAGGCACCCTCTAGTTTCTAAGATTGTAAAAGCCTATTCTGATCAAGAAAATGATTAGTATCGAGGTAGTTTCAGAGAATAATCTTTGGAGTAAAAGAATAAGAAATAAAGATATTTTCTTTAATACTTTGGCAAGCTTTTTCCCTAGAAAATACAAATTTATTAAAAAAAAAATAAGTTTAACAATTTTACTTTCAAACAATAAAAATATCAAAAAATTAAACAAAAAATTTAGAAAAAAGGATAAATCAACAGACGTTTTATCTTTTCCATTTGAAAAAAAATTTAATATAAAAAACTCTCTTTATCTTGGAGATATTATTATTAGTTATGAATTTATGAATAAACCAAAAACTTTAAGCAATTTAGAGTTTAAGAATAAAGTAATTAAGATTTTTATTCACGGATTCCTACATTTATTAGGTTATAATCATGTTAAATTGAAGGATTTTAAAAATATGCTTGTCGAAGAAGAAAAAATTTATAAAAACATTAAAAAAAAAATTGCTAAACTTGTTTAAAAAAAACTTTTTAAATTCTTTTTATGTTGTCTTTTTAGGAGCAGTAAGTTCTTACAGTTTACCACCATACAATTATTTTATAATTAACTTTTTTACCTTCTCCTTATTTTATATTTTTCTTCTAAATAAAAAAAAAAAACAAACTCAAAATAAATCCTTTTTTAAATATGGATGGTATTTTGGATTTGGGTATTTTTTATTTAGTCTGTATTGGATATCAATTTCACTGACATTTGATCAAGGTTTTAAGTATCTGATACCTATAGCTATAATTTTATTACCAAGTTTTTTGGCTATATTCTATGGTTTGATAACATATTTGTTTTCAATTTTTTATTCAAAAGATTCTGTTAGTTCCTTTTTTATTTTTTCAATTCTATTTGGTATAATTGAGTTTATTAGAGGATCCATATTTACAGGTTTTCCATGGAACTTAATTGCATATAGCTTTTCAAATAGTATTTACTTTATTCAAATTCTTTCAGTTATAGGAACCTACTCTTTTAATTTAATTTGCATCTCTTTATTCACAATTCCAGCAATATTTTTTATAAGAAGCTCAAGAAAAGAAACCATGGTTTGTTTTTTTTTTATTCTAGTTTCATTTAGTTTTTTAATTTTTGGAAATATCAAAAGTAATAATTTTAACTCTTTAAAGATTGTTAAAAACAATTATTCAATTAAAGCTATATCTTCAAGCATCAGTCTGGATAGATTTTATTCCAAACAAGATGAATTAAAAATTATTAACGAACTTATAACTTTAAGTGCTCCAGAAAAAAAAGAACCAACAATATACTTGTGGCCAGAAGGAATTATTTCAGAAAGTTACGTGAGAGATATGAGTGCCTACAAAGATTTATTTTTAAATCATTTTGGTGATGATGACTTAATTATAATGGGTCTTAACAACTTGGAGGAAAACGGCGATATCAATTTATTTTTTAACTCTATGGCTGTATTTAATAACAAACTTGAATTAATCGAAAATTACAACAAGGTTAACTTAGTACCTTTCGGTGAATTTATTCCTTTTGAAAATATTCTAAGTTTAATAGGTTTTAAAACTATAACTAATGAGTATCAGTCATTCTCTAGCGGCAACACAAGAAC
>Ga0307986_10001060_pt1 | contig 20293 bp, 24 predicted proteins | sample EllFjometageno82_FD_203170 | JGI IMG/M metagenome (GOLD analysis project Ga0307986, IMG submission 203170) | Marine microbial communities from Ellis Fjord, Antarctic Ocean - #82 | ecosystem: Environmental > Aquatic > Marine > Unclassified | place: Southern Ocean | collected 2014-10-09
TCCACCCCGCGATAAAAACTTAAATTTTTTTTAAGTTTATAGCTTGAAGTTTGTTGTTTTCTTTTTTTACCTCAAATTCAAGTTGTTGTTCTTCTTTTAAAGTTCTTAATTTAGAATTCTCTAAAGTAGAAACATGTAAAAAAATGTCTCTTTCTGTTTCATCTTCTGTAATAAATCCATAGCCTTTTTTTGAATTAAACCACTTAACTTTACCTGTTGGCATAGCAAACCTTTTAATTTTTAATTAAGTTAAATTCTATTTTTAAGCTTTTGAAGTTTTTTTACTCTTTTTATATTTTCTTCAGTGAGTCTTTTTTTTCTTTCAGATGGTTTTTCGTAAGTGCTTTTCATTTTAACCACTTTAAAAAAACCTTCTTTTTGAAGTTTTCTTTTTAAAACTCTTAAAGCTTGTTCAACGTTATTATCTTTTACTTCTATTTTAATAAAATACTCCTGTTAAATTAAGATCGCTAAGTAGCACCTTAGTTGTAGATTGTCTAGTTTGAAGTAGATTAGTTTTAGAGTTTTTTAGGAATTTTCTTTACTAACTTCTATAGTAGCTTTTAATTTTTCTTCTTTAATTTTAGCTTTTTTCTCTCTTTCAACCCTTCGTTTTGCTTTTTCTAAAGATTTTTCAAATGTATCTTGTGAACACAAACCAAGTATTACGGGGTCCTTAGCTTTTAAATTTGAGAAATTCCAATAACTTCTTTTTCGAATTAATGACACCGTACCTTTTGTGCTTCCTACAAGTTTTGAAATTTGTCCGTCAGTAAATTCTGCATAGTTTTTTAAAAGCCATAAAGCTGCATCAGGCCTGTCCTGTCTTTTTGAAAGAGGAGTGTATTTCGGTTTTTTTCTTTCTTTAACTTGAACTTCTTCGGCACGTTGAACTAAATTTAAATTTCTACTAGAATCTTTAGAACAAAGATCAATTTCTTCTCTTGAAAGCTGTCCAGCAAGTATTGGATTGTATGCTTTAATACCTTTGGCAACATCTCCATCGGCTATGCCTTTAACTTCTAGTTCGTGCAAACTACAAAAGTTAGCAATTTGTTTAAATGTTAACGTGCTATTTTCTACAAGCCAAACAGCTGTAGCTTTTGGCATAAAAGGAATTTCAGACATAAATTATTATTTCTTATTTCTAAGGTCAGCAAATTTTTTATTATATTTACTTACACGCCCTTTATCTAAAATTTTTTGTGTTCCACCTGTCCAAGCTGAGTGAGATTTTGGATCTATATCAAGCTTCATAACATCATTTTCTTTGCCCCAAGTAGATCTTGTTTCAAACTCACTTCCATCAGTCATTACAACTTTAATTTTATGATAATCAGGATGTATTTCTTTTTTCATGAATGGTCTTTTATCTTATAAGATTAACTTACTCAATATTTTTTTTTATTAAAGCAGCTTTAAGTTCGTCTTGAATACTTGAGTTGGTGGCAAGAATATTCCTCTTTGTTGAATTTATTGTTCCAGGCTCCATAAACTCAATGAAACCTCCAGCTTCTTTTAAGATAACTATCCCTGCTGCTATATCCCAATAATTTAACTCCCATTCCCAATAAGCGTCAAATCTTCCTGCAGCAACATAGCTCATTCCAAGAGCAGCGCTTCCAAATTTTCTAACAGGTGCATCTACCAAATTAGAAATTTTAATATATTCTTGAAAAATATCATTTTTTTTTGAACTATTAAATTTAGGACCACCAGTTACTAAAATAGAATTTTTTAATTTATTTTTTTTGGAAACCCTTATTCTTGAATTATTAAAGAATGCTCCGGAACCTTTTTCAGCAAAAAAAGTTTCATTTTTAATTGGATCAAATATTAACCCGCAAACTATTTCACCTTTTTCTTCGTATCCAACAGAAATTGCAAAATGCGGAATACCATTTAAAAAGTTAAGTGTCCCATCTATAGGATCGATAATCCATCTATGGTCTTTGTTTTCTTTATTAATTTCACCAATTTCTTCACTTAATATTCCATAATCTGGATGAGCTTTTAATAATTCTTCTATAATTATTTTTTCTGTTCTTTTGTCAGCGGTAGTGACAAAATCAGCTGGTCCTTTAGCTGAAACTTGAAGTTTTTCAATTTCTCCAAAATCTCTGATCAATGATTTAGATGCTTTCATGCAAGCGTTATAAATCACTGTCATACGAGGTGAGTTTAGTCTCATTAATTGACTTTTTTTACGTACTCTAATGTTCTTGTATCAAGAATAATTTTATTTCCAGATTCGATAAAAGGGGGGACATTTATTTTTACTCCATTATCAAGTGTGGCAGGTTTATAAGAAGATGCTGCAGTCTGGCCCTTTATAGCTGCATCAGTTACATCTACAATACATTCCACGTTGTTAGGTAAATCTACTGATATTGGTTTTTCATCCAAAAAAGAAATAGTTACTTCTAAATTTTCTTTCAAGAGTTTATATTTTTCATCAATTAAAGATTTTAAAATAGAGATTTGTTCAAAAGTTTTATTATCCATAAAATGACAATTTTCACCATCTAAATATAAAAAATTAAATTTTTTTTCTTCTAACTCAGCTTTTTCAACAGTTTCACTAGATCTAAATCTTTCATTTAATTTTGTTCCTTTGATAATACTTTTAAGTTCAACTTGATTAAAAGCACCACCTTTTCCAGGCTTTACATGTTGAGCCTTTAGGACACTCCAATAATCATTTTTGTGCTCAATGATCATCCCAGGTTTAACTTCAACTGCTGTAATTTTCATTTATATAAATTTTTTAATTGCAATCTCTGGTTTTAAAAATGGGTTATTCCAAATAAAAGTTGATATTGCAATATAATTCGCACCTTTGTTCAATAGTTTTTTATAATTTTTATCATTAATCCCACCTATTACAACAATTGGTTTTTTAATATTTTTTTTCGCCCACAATAATATTTTTAAATTTGTTTTTTTTGCATTGGGCTTAAGTTTTGATTTAAAAAAAGATCCAAAAGCAAGATAGTCAGCCATGTCTTTAGAAGCTTTTAAAGCAAGTTTTTTAGAATTGTGACAGGTAACGCCTATAATTTTTTTTCTAATATCTTTTCTTGCTAAGCGAACCGTATTGTCAAGCTGACCTATATGACACCCGTCAGCATTAACTTTTTTAGCTAATTTAGAGTCATCATTAATTATGAATTTTACTTTATTTTTTTTTGTAATTGTTCTTATTTTTTTTGCGATTTTTATAATTAAATTTTTTGGCATCTTTTTTAATCTTAGTTGAAAAAAAGAAACTTTTTTAGATGACAAGACATTTTCTAAATCTTCATAAAAATTTAAATAAATTTTACTGGGAGATATTAAATATATAAATCGTTTCAAACTTCTAACGCTTGAGACCATTCACCTTTAGAAGCAAGTCCGTTCATTTTTGCTCTATGATTAAAAACTTCATGAATAGCTTTTGTGTTACTCATTTCTTTTGACCATGTTTTCAAAGCACTTTTTTGTAAAGCTCTTCCATAAGAGTAGGTGATAAGAAAATTTGTATCATTAATTTTGTTAATTGAATCTAAGTTGTGCGTCGCTTCTTGCTCTGACTGGCCACCTGACAAGAATGCTATTCCGGGCACATCGCTTGGAACATTTTTTTTCAAGCATTCTAATGTTTTTTTGGCTATCTCTTCTGAAGTTGCTTTTTTCGAACTTTCAAAACCCGGCACAACCATGTTTGGTTTTAACACAATACCTTTTAGAGCAATTTTTTGAATTGCCAATTCATTGAAGCATTCATTCAAAACATCTGTTGTTACTTTGTAGCAGGTATCGATATTGTGATCGCCATCCATTAAAACTTCAGGCTCAACAATTGGTACCATGTTAGCTTCTTGAACCAATGCAGCATATCTTGCTAATGCTTGAGCGTTAGATTTAATGCTCTGAACTGATGGGGAATTTTTTCCAATATTGTAAACAGCTCTCCATTTTGTAAATCTTGCACCAAGTTTATAATATTCACTTAATCTTTCTCTTAATCCGTCCAACCCTTCTGTAACGGTTTCTCCAGGTGAGCCAGCTAATTTTTTTGCTCCTTTGTCTACTTTAATTCCAACAAAGGAGTTATTTTTTTTAATTAATTCAGGAACAGAAATACCCGAGCTTGTTTTTTCTCTGATAGTTGCGTCAAAAAGAATAACACCACCAATATAACTTTTCATCGCACCTGCAGTAAAAAGAGCTTCTCTAAAATTTAATCGATTTATGTCTGTACACTCGACACCAACGCTAGTTAATCTTTTATCCATTGTGCCAGTACTTTCATCGGCAGCTAATATCCCTTTTCCTTTGGCACAAATTTTTTTTGCTATTTCTTCTAAAGACATCAAATAATATTTATTTTAAAACACTTAGGCCAGGCAAGTCTTTTCCCTCAAGATACTCTAAAAATGCACCACCCGCTGTTGATAAGTGAGTAAAAGACAATTCAAGACCACTTTTATTTATAGCAGAAACTGTATCACCACCGCCGAGAACAGAAATTAGAGATTTATTTTTGGTATTTTCAGAAATTCTTTGAGCAATAGCATTAGTACCTAGTGCAAAATTTTCACTCTCAAAGTAGCCCGCGGGACCATTCCACATAATAGTATTTGAGTTATCTATAATTTCTTCAATAATTTTTATAGTTTTAGGACCAACATCTAAAATAATGTCATCCTTCTCAACAAATTTTATATCTTTTGAAACAGACCGACCTCCAAAACTTTTTGACACCAGGCAATCTTCCGGAATTAAAATTTTGCATTTATTTACTTCTGCTTGCATCAAAATTTTTTTAACCACTTCATCAGAATTTGTTTCTTTTAATGATTTACCAATTTCATATTTTTTGTATGCTAAAAAATTATTAGCCATTGCACCAACAATAATAATGTTACTTACGCTCTTGAGTAGATTGAAAATAATGCCTATTTTAGTTGAAACTTTTGATCCACCAATAATACACGTAACTGGATCTTTTTTGTTTTTAATCACTGAATCAATTGCCGCTATTTCTTTTTTTAAAAGGGGACCTGCATAAATTTCTTTTACAAATTTTGTGATATTGTAAATAGATGATTGCTTTCGATGAGAACAAGAGAAAGCATCATTAATATATATTTCACCAAGCTCTCCCAATTTTTTTGAGAAACTTTCATCGTTTTCAGTTTCTTCTTTAAAAAATCTTATGTTTTCTATCAAGAGAACTTCACTATCTTTTAAGTATGAGCTTTTTGTTTTAACTTCATCGTTAATTTCTCCTGTATAAAAATACATATTAGTATCAAGTTTTTCTTTTAAATATTTGTAGACAGGCAACAAAGATAAAGCGCTATCTTTTATGCCATTAGGTCTTCCCAAGTGAGAAATTAAAATAATTTTTGATTTTCTTTTTACCAGGTCCTTTAAAAAGGGTAGTACTTGCTCAATCCTGGTAGAATCCTGAATTCTTTTATCCTTTAAAGGAACGTTAAGGTCTACTCTGACAATAATTCTTTTGCCTTCAATATTAAGGTCTTGAGGAAAATATTTTATTCCTTGCATAAAGATTTAAAGATTATTTTTTAATTAGTTTTTTAGTAAGCTCTACTATTTTAGCACTAGTTAAATTAAAATGTTTATAAACTTCTTTAAAAGGCGCGCTTTCACCAAAAGTTTCTATGCTCATATTATTTTTAGAATATTTTTCCCAACTACACATACTACTTGCTTCAATAGTAATTGTAGGGACCTCCCTATTAATAATTTCATTTTTATAATCACTACTTTGCTGGTCAAACAATTCTTGGCAAGGCATAGAAACAACTTTTGATTCTACGTTTATCTTTTTTAATTCTTTTTGTGCCTGAAGAGCCAACTCAACTTCAGAACCAGAAGCAATTAATGTTACTTCATTATTTTGTGATGTTGTATTTACTATATATGCACCAAGTTCACTCTTATTTTCTTTCGAGTGAGAAGGGTTGATATAAGGTAATTTTTGTCTCGATAAAGCTATAGCACTCGGTGTATTTTTACTTTTCAAAGCTATCTGCCAACACTCTAAAGTTTCATTTATATCAGCGGGTCTAAAAACATTTAAATTTGGAATAGCTCTTAACCCCGCTAGCTGCTCAACAGGTTGGTGTGTCGGTCCGTCTTCTCCTAAACCAATAGAGTCGTGTGAAAATATATAGATAACTTTTAAACCCATTAATGCTGACAGTCTGATAGATGGTTTGCAATAATCAGAAAAAATTAAAAAAGTTCCTCCATATGGAATTAGTCCACCGTACAAGGCTAAGCCATTCATGGCGGCGGCCATACCGTGTTCTCTTATTCCATAATGAATATAGTTGCCGTTAAAATCTTTTGAAGAAATAATTTTTGAATTTTTTGTTTTAGTATTATTAGAGCCACTTAAATCAGCAGAACCACCAATAATCTCTGGAAGCAGTTTCGTCACTGCTTCTATAGTTATTGATGAGCATTCTCTTGTAGCTTTACTGGGTTTTTCTTTAAAATATTTCTCTTTTTCTGTATTTATTAAAGTATCTAGATTATTTAAATTTATATTATCTTGAATTAATTCTAATTCTTTTCTTATTTTAGAATTTTTTTTATTTAAATTTGAAGACCATTTTTTTTCTAACGAATCTCCTTTTTCTCCAATTTTTTTCCAAGTGTTTAAAATATCTTCGGGTATTTCAAAAGAAGCATGAGGCCATTTTAATTTTTTTCTAACAAGCGCTATCTCGTCATCACCTAAAGGCGAGCCATGAGAAGAAGCTTTACCAGACTTATTAGGTGAACCAAAACCAATAACGGTTTTGCAAGAAATTATATTTGGCTTTTTTGACTTAGAAGATTTTTTTATTGCATTAGAAATTTGCTTATGGTCATGACCGTTCACTTCAATAAAATTCCAACCGTAAGATTCAAATCTTTTTTTATAGTTATCAGAAACACTTAAAGATGTAGGTCCATCTATGGAAATTTTATTATTATCAAAAAAAACAATTAAATTTTTTAATCCTAAGTGTCCCGCTAAGCTCATCGCTTCATGACTAATACCTTCCATCAAATCTCCATCACTAGCAATGACATATGTTTTGTGGTCAACAACATTTGAACTAAATTTTTTTCTATATATTTCTTCTCCTATTGCTAAACCAACCGCATTGCCCAAACCTTGACCAAGAGGTCCTGTCGTGGTTTCAATACCAGAATTTCTTTTGTACTCTGGGTGGCCAGCACAAATAGAATTCATTTGCCTAAAATTTTTAAGTTCATCAATTGTAAAATCTTTATAACCAGTTAGATAAAGTAATGAATAAAGCAACATTGAACCATGACCAGCTGATAAAATAAATCTATCACGATTGACCCAACTTGGGTTTTTAGGGTTAAATTTTAAATGGTCTTTAAATAGCACTGTAGCAACATCTGCCATCCCCATTGGCATTCCAGGGTGACCCGAATTAGCTTTTTGCACAGCATCTATGGATAAAAACCTCAATGCATTTGCTAATTGATTTAAATTTGTAGTCAAAATTATAAAACCTTTGTAGATTTAATTTTATGAATTAATAATATGATTTAAATGAATAATTTAGCAAATAAAGAAAAAAATTTAAACAATCTTATTGAAAAATTAAGCAATCTTTCAAATAGTTATTCACATGACTCCACAACATTGAACAAATTGAACAAAGAAAGAGATTATTTCATAAATGAAAAGAATGAACTTGAAAAAAGACACAATGAACTTTTAAGAGAGCAAAAATATTTAAAAAATAAAATAACAAGCTTAGAACAGGAATTAAATAAAAAATCTGAACTTCATGAAAAATTTAGCAAAGAAATTGACGAACTTAGTCAGGAAACAGAAGAATTAGTTGAGGAAATAGACAAATGGCAAATGTAAGTATTAAATTTAATAACAAAGATTATTTACTTTCCTGTGATGATGGACAGGAAGAGTCTTTAAAAAAACTTACAAATTTTTTAGATAAAAAACATAATGAACTTAAAGATCAGTTAGGTAGTATAGGTGAAAATAAGTTACTCTTAATTACCACAATAAAGATTGTAGATGATTATTTTAATTTAAAACAAAAAGTAGTTTCTCAAAAAAATAAATTAGATGATATATCTAAAAAGTTTTTAGAAATGAAATCTTTAGCCATTCAATACAAAGAAAAGAAAGATTCAGAAGTAAATAATTTGAATATAGAAATTGATAAACTTAGAGTAATGATCGAAGAAAGCAATTCTCTATATGAATCAACATTAGACAAAACAACAAAATCTTTGCAGGATATTATCAGCAATACCGAATTGAAATCTGAACTTCAGTAATGCAACAAAAAATTGCTATCAGAAAAAAAGCGTTAGTTATTAGAAAAAAAAAATACTTTGAGATTTCTTCTCAGTTTTTTTATCCTTTAATACAATTTTTAAAAAAACAAAAAAAAAATACAACAAACACTCTTTCACTTTACTATCCTTCGAATTATGAGGTTAATGTATTAAGGCTTTTTCAATTAATAAAAAAAATAAAAATAAAAACACTTCTACCCATTACAAAACCTAACAACCAAATGACCTTTGTTGAGTGGCGGTACTTAGACCCTTTAAAAGTAAATGAGTTTGGAATGTTGGAGCCTTGTATTGCGAGTAAATCTTTAGTTCCAAACTTTATGTTAGTTCCACTTTTAGCTTTTGACAACAATAATAATAGATTGGGATACGGTAAGGGTTTTTATGACAAGTTTTTAAATAAGTTTTTAAAAAAAAAAAATAAAATAATAACAATTGGCGTTGCATTTTCATTTCAAAAATACAATAAACTTCCAGTGTCAAACTTAGATATAAAATTAGATTATATCCTTACCGAAAAAGGTATAAAAAAATGAAAATATTAATTCTTGGTGATTTGATGGGAAATTCTGGAAAAAAAGCAATACAAGAAAATTTAAGAAAAATTATTAAAGACAAGAGAATAGACTTTACCATCATAAATGGAGAAAATGCAGCTGAAGACGGCAAAGGAATAACCAAAGATATTACTAATGAACTGCTCAATCTAGGAGTTGATGTTATAACTTCTGGAAATCATATTTGGGATAAAAAGGAAACTGCAGAATTTATATCTAAAGAAGAAAGACTATTAAGACCTGAAAATTTAGCCGCTGGATCACCCGGTAATGGATATGGAATTTTTTTATCTAAAAATAAAAAGTACAAAGTGGCCGTTATTAATTTGATGGGCAATGTTTTTATGAAAAAAACAGAAGATTTATTTGCTGCTGCAAAAAATTTACAAAATAAAATTAAACTAAAAGAAAATGCAGATTTTATAATAGTTGATTTGCACGGAGAAATAACAAGTGAAAAAATGGCTATGGGCCATTATTTTGATGGCAAGGCAACAGCAGTTGTTGGTACCCACACTCATGTTCCGACAGCTGATACAAGAATTTTAGACAATGGCACAGCCTACCAAACAGATATCGGTATGTGTGGAGATTAAAACTATTTATTTGTAATTAATAAATAAAATTAAATTATTAATTTTTTAAACGACTCTAAAGCACAAAGACATTTTCCTGCTTTAGGCCAATCAACACTTTCAGGTATAATTGTAGAAGCTGATGCTCTTACAGGTTTAGCTAATAAAATTGAAAGATTTCTATACGGAGGAGTTTTAAATAATTAACATGGCAGGTCACTCACATTGGGCTGGAATTAAACACAAAAAAGGAAAGCAAGACAAAGAAAGATCTAAAATCTTTGCTAAGTTATCCAGAGAAATTACCGTTGCGGCAAAACTTGGCGCTAAAGATCCTGATAGTAATCCAAGACTAAGAGCTGCAATTCAAGCATCAAGAGAAGCCAATATGCCAAAAGAAAACATTACTCGTGCAATTAACAAATCAGAAATAGATGTAAATAAAAACTATGAAAGTTTAAGATATGAAGGCTTTGGACCTCATAACGTTGCTTTGGTTATTGAAACATTGACTGACAATAAAAATAGAACAGCTTCTAACTTAAGAACTATTTTACAAAAAAGTGGCGGCAGGTTAGGAGAAACAGGTTCTACGTCACACTATTTTTTTTCTTGTGGCATCTTACATGTTGCCAAAGATAAGATTTCTGATGAAAAAATTCTTGATTTGTCAATTAATGCTAATGCTAAAGATTGTTTTAGTAACTCAGAATATCATGAAATTTTAACGGAAAGAGAAGATTTCTATAAAATAAAAAGCGAAATTGAAAAAAATATAGATAGTTTTTTCTATTCTGGCATAGAGTGGAGACCACAAACCTATTTAGATATTTCCAGAGAAGAAAGTGATGCAGTTATTAAGATGCTTGAAACTTTAGAAGATGATGATGATGTGCAGAATACATTTGTAAACTGTAATATTCATATAAATTAGCATATGAGAATTATTGGTATAGACCCAGGCCTAAGCGGAGGAATTGCAATCTTAGAAGACAATAAGATAAAAGAAATGTTTGATATGCCAGTTATGGCTGATGGAAAAAAAAATAAAAGGCAGTTAAATAGTGCTTTTCTTGTTCAATTAATTAAAGAAAATATTAAAGATATAGAAGACACAGTAATGGTTGTGGAACAAGTCAACGCAATGCCCGGTCAAGGAGTAACTAGTATGTTTAATTTTGGCCAAACTTTTGGTGCAATCAAAGGTATTTGTGCGGCTTTAGGGTTGCCTATTTTTTTTGTCAGGCCAGCAAAGTGGAAAAAACATTTTGAATTAATTAACTCGTCCAAAGATGCCAGCAGAACAAAGGCTATTGAAATGTATCCTTCTATTGCAGAAAAACTATCCAAAAAAAAAGATGTAAACAAGTCAGATGCTATATTAATCGCCAGATATTACAGCGAAACTAGATTTAAAGAAGAAACAAAGTGAACTAAAGTAAACACAATAGATAATAAAGCTGTCAAATTCATGACACATTCTACAAGTACCTCACTAACATGGAACAAGAAATAGCAGCTCAAGTTGTTGGATTAGGTGGGGTAAATGACTTTTCACTTTGGCAACTTTTTATACGCGCAGATTTTGTAGTTAAATTCGTGATCTTGCTTTTATTATCTAGCTCAATATATTCTTGGGCTTTGATATTTGATAAATACAAGGTATTTAAAAAAATTAATTTATCTACTTCAGAGTTTGAAAATAAATTTTGGAAAGCTAAATCAGCTGAAAGTTTAAACAATTCTTTACCTGCTAAAACTGACGACCCTTTAACTAAAATATTTCAACAAGCGATGAACGAATTAGTAAAAACAAAATCAAAAACTAGTGCAGTTCAAAGCGCTAGAGTCGAAAGAATTTTAGAAATTTCTACCGGCGACCAAATCAAAGAAATAGAAAAAAATTTTACTTTTTTAGCAACTGTTGGATCAACAGCTCCTTTTATAGGTTTATTTGGAACTGTTTGGGGAATTATGAATTCTTTTCAATCTATCGCCATTTCAAGAAATACAAGCCTAGCCATTGTAGCTCCAGGTATCGCCGAGGCTTTATTTGCAACTGCTTTAGGTTTGCTCGCAGCTATTCCAGCTGTAGTAGCTTATAATAAATTTAACAGCGACTCTAGAAGGTACAGTGCAAGAATTGAAAATTTTTGCAAAAGATTTTTATCTATAATCTAAATCATGGCTTTTAAACTTAATCGTTCTAGGAATGAACCGATGAGCGAAATCAACGTGACCCCGTTTGTTGATGTGATGTTAGTTTTACTAATTATTTTTATGGTTACAGCACCTCTATTAACTGTTGGTGTACAAGTCGATCTACCAGAATCAGCGGCAGACTCCTTACCAGATGACCAAGAACCTTTAACAGTAACGATCAATTCCAAAGGAGAAGTTTTTATACAAGAGAGCAAAGTTTCCTCTGAAAAAATTATTCCAAAATTACTAGCAATTGCAAAGAATAGAACCGATACAAGAATTTATGTACGGGGGGATAAAAATATAAATTATGGAAGAGTTCTAGAAATTATGGGAACTTTATCAGGTGCTGGATTTTCAAAAGTAGCACTTATTTCAGAGCCATATAAGAACTAAATGAAAAATGACAAGAAGTTTAATTTATTCTTTATCCTTTCATGCAGTCATGATTTTGCTGACTGTGTTAAGTTTACCTTTTATGATTAGACAACCGGTTGATTTACCGCCAATTATTTCCGTTGAGCTTATTCAAATTTCCGACAAGACAAATATTCCATTTGCTCCAAAAGCTAGAAAAGTTATTGAGAAAGTAAAAAAAGAAGAAAAAAGAGTGGTCTCTGAACAGGCCCCACCAGCTGCAAAAGCTAAAGAAAAACCCGACCGAATTCCTTTACCCAAAGAACAAGACCAAAAAAAAGAATTAATTAAAAAAAAACAAAATCCAGAGGAAATCAAACCTGAAATAAGACAAGCCTCAGAATTTGAAAAAAAAGAAATTATTGACACCAATCAAATAGCGGCTTTAATTGACAAGGCAAAAGAAGAAAGTACAAAAGTTGAAAAAAGCAAAAAAAAACTCACCCAAAGCAGTGTTAAAAATTCTTTTGCATCAGGGTTAACTCTTTCCGAAGCAGATGCTTTAAGAGCTCAAATATTTGGATGCTGGACAGTTCCTTTAGGATTACCTTACGATGATGATCTTTTAGTTAGAATTAAGCTAGAATTAAAACAAGATGGAACTATAAGTAAGTCTGAGATCTTAGACCATGAAAGAATGAATAGACCAGGACAAAAATTTTATAAAATTTTAGCCGAGAGTGCGCTAAGAGCAGTTAGAATCTGCCAACCTCTTAGAGTTCCACAAACAGGTTATGAAAAATGGAAAGATATTCAATTAAATTTCAACCCAACGGAAATGCTAAAAGGTTAACTAATTAATGAAAAAAATATTTTATATTTTAACACTATTCTTATTTAAATTTAATATTGCTTATAGTTTAATTGAAGTTGATATCACCAGAGGAAATCTTGACCCCCTGCCAATAGCTGTCTCCCCTTTACACGTTGATCCTCAGTCTGATAATTATCAAGACGTTAAAACAAAAGAGTTGGGTGAGCTTATTTCTTCAATCGTAGAAAAAAATTTTAGATCTACAGGCTTATTTAATCCATTAAATAAAGATGCATTTGTTCAAAAACCTGATATCGCACATTTAAAACCAAGATTTGAAGACTGGAGATTGATAACAGCGCAGGCTTTGGTGACAGGAAAATTACTGATTAAAGACGAGAAACTTAAAATAGAGTTTAGACTTTGGGACGTGGCTGCCAATAAAGAAATGATTGCTCTTGCTTTTACAACAACACCTTCTAATTGGAGAAGAGTAGCCCATATTATCTCAGATAAAATTTATGAAAGATTAACAGGAGAGACAGGTTATTTTGATACTAGAATAATTTATGTAAGCGAAACTGGACCTAGGACTCAAAGAGTTAAAAAATTAGCTATCATGGATCAAGACGGTGAGAACACCAAGTATTTAACTTTAGGTAATGAGCTAGTTCTAACTCCTCGATTTAATCCAACAAACCAATTAGTAACGTATCTTTCTTATTTTAGAAATTTACCTAGAGTTTATTTGTTAGATATAGAGACTGGAATACAGGAAGTTGTTGGAAATTTTCCAGGTATGACTTTTGCGCCAAGATTTTCTCCTGACGGAAAAAAAATAATAATGAGTTTTGCTGAAGACGGTAATTCAGATATCTACACGATGGATTTAGAGTCAAGACTAGTTGAAAGAATTACAGAAGATTCCTCAATCGATACATCGCCATCATATTCTCCTGATGGAAAATATATTACATTTAATTCTGATAGAAGCGGTCTTCAGCAAATCTACATTATGAAAAGTGACGGTAGCGGAGTTAAAAGAATAAGTTTTGGCGACGGTCTTTATGGAACTCCCGTTTGGTCACCGCGAGGTGACCTTATTGCCTTCACTAAAGTTAGAGGAGGAAAGTTCTATATTGGAGTTATGCGATCGGATGGAAGCGGAGAAAGGCTACTTACGGAGAATTTTTACCAAGAAGCTCCTTCTTGGTCTCCCAATGGCAGACTATTAGTTTTTTACAGAGAAACTAAATCTGGAAAAAAAGGAGAAGGATTTACTGCTAGACTATGGTCAATTGATATTACAGGATACAACGAAAGAGAACTAAAAACAGAAACTGATGCCTCGGACCCATCATGGTCATCTTTATTATCCAAATAAGGAGCTTTTTAATGTAATAAACACTTGAACAACTGACTAAAATTTGAAATAAATCAGGCAATCATAACTAAAAGGAATAAAATGAAATTTAACAAAAACATTAAAAATTTATTAATAATACTAGTTTCAACTTTAGCATTAAGTGCGTGTGCTGCTGGTAAGAAATCTGGAGTAGGTACTGGTGATGTTTACACTGGTTCAGATACAATTCAATATTTAGCGTCCGGAGTTAAAGACAGAGTATTTTTTGCAACAAACAAATCTGCTTTAACAACAGCTTCTCGAGATACTTTAAGAAAGCAAGCTAGCTGGATGAGAAAAAATAAAAAAGTTAACGTTGTCCTTGAAGGTCATGGTGACGAAAGAGGAACTAGAGAATATAATTTAGCGCTTGCAGAAAAAAGAGCGAACGCTGCTAGAGACTATTTATTGACATATGGAATTTCTGGAAAAAGAATTTCTGTAATTAGCTACGGTAAAGAGAAGCCTGTTAATTCAGCTTCAACACCTTTAGCTTGGTCTCAAAACAGAAGATCTGTAACAGTTAAAACAAAATAATTTAAACACTTTAAAAAATACTAGACCCCATGGCTTAAAAGTCTTGGGGTCTTTTTTTTGCCATGTTGTATGAATAAGAAATATTAATAATGAATTGTTATAATATTAATTTAAAAAATTTTTTAATTTTTTTCGTTTTTTTATTTTCCACATCTAATTTTGCAATGGCAGAGAATAAAAAAATTGACGCTGTTGTTGATCAATTACAAATTATTGCTCAAGATTTAAAAACTTTAGAAAAAGCAGTTTATAAAACTTCTGACATTACTACTAACGTAAAATCTATTCCCTCAAATGGACTAAATGAAGAAATTTTGACTAGACATTTATTAAAACTTAATGAGATAGAGGAACAATTTCGTTTACTAACTAATCGTTTTGAGGAAGTTAACTTTAAATTTGATAAACTTTCTAACAGAGTAACAAAAATTCAATCAGACTCACAACTTCGTTTTTCAGATTTAGAAACAGCTAGGTCTACAAACCAAGCGAAGTTTAACAAAGGTAAAGAAAAAAAAAAAAAAAAGAAAGTTAGATTACCGGGCACTGATAAACCACAAGATTTAGGTGCGGCACCAGCTTATAGTTTGGATCCTAAAGAAACAACACAAGCCACACAATCAGTACAAGCACAAGCTTCTGTTTTTACAGAAGAAAGAAAATTACAGACATCATTACTGCCGGATAAATCTCCTAAAGAACAATATGATTTTGCTTTAAGCTTTATGAAAGTTGGTGATTATGAAACCGCCGAACTAGCACTTAGGGAATTTATTGATAAAAATAAAACCGACAAATTGGCAGGCAGTGCTCAGTATTGGTATGGAGAAACATTTAGAATTAGACAACTTTATTCAGACGCAGCCACTGCTTATCTTGACGGATATCAAAATTATCCAAAAAGTAAAAAAGCTGCAGAAAATCTTTTAAAATTAGGAACTACAATGGTTGAACTAGGAGAAAAAGATCAAGGTTGTAAAATGATCACAGGTATTAAAAAAGAATATCCTAAAGCTTCACAGTCTGTGTTACAAAAAGCTCAGTATGAACAAAAAAGATTCAAGTGTTCTGCAGCTTAAAAACTTAAGTTCAAACAAAAAAACATCACTTATTTATTCTAATTTCAGATCTCAATTAAATACTTTTGTTAAAAGAAATACTTTCCTTGTCGCAGTTTCCGGTGGACCGGACAGTCTAGCTTTAAGCGCATTAAGCCATGCTTACTTAATAGAAAAAAAAACCAAAGTTTTTTTTGTTCTAGTTGATCATGGTATTAGAGAAAACTCATCTAAGGAAGCGCAAAATGTTAAAAATCTTTTAAAAAAAAGTGGAATTAATTTAACAATTCTGAAAAATAAAAAAAAAATAAATAAAAATATTCAAAGCCACGCAAGGGAAATTCGATACAAATTATTATTAAGTTTCTGTAAAAAATATAAAATTAAATTTATTATGACTGGTCATCATAGAGACGATCAGATTGAAACTTTTCTAATAAGATTGTCGAGAGGCAGCGGAATACAAGGCTTATCCTCTATGAATAAAGTAAGCATTTTAAGCAATGCTACAAAGCTGTTTAGACCGTTATTAGACGAAAAAAAAGAAGACCTTTTTTTTTTAGCTAAATATTATTTTGGCAAAATTTTTAAAGACCCTAGCAATACTGATCAAAAATATCTACGAACAAAAATTAGAAATTTAATCAAACAATTTGAAAAAAGTGGCATCAAACATGATCGTATTATCAATTCTATAAATAATTTAGCCTCTTCTAGAGACACATTGAATTTTTATATTCAAAAAATTGAAAATGATTGTTTAGTAAAAAAAGATAATACAATTATTATCAATTTAAAAAAATTTTTGTTAGAAAATAATGAAGTACAGTTAAAAATTTTTAGCAACTGTATTAAAAAAATATCAAAAAATTATTATCCTCCAAGAGCTAAAAAAGTTTTAAATTTATTAAATAGAATCGAGTCTAATCAAAAAATAAAAGCGACTTTGGGAGGTTGTGTTATCAACAAAGACAAAAAAAACTTAACAATTTCTAAAGAAGAATAAAAAAAGGGCACAAAACTCTGGATATTGATAAAAATTAATAAATTTGCCGCATTTACAAGACATAACTTTTTTAGTTATACTTGTTAATAATTTAAAAATACCTATTTATACAATATATGAATCTAAAAAACTTAGCCATGTGGGGAATTATAGTCCTTCTTTCTGTTGGATTATTTAACATGTTTCAAAATCCAAATAAGATGGCCCCAGCAACAACTGAAGTACCTTTCTCAAAATTTTTATCTGAAGTTGACGAAGGGAGAGTTATAAAAGTTGAAATTCAGGGCAACAATATTACTGGCTTGTTAAGCGATGGATCATCATTTACGACTTACTCACCTAATTATCCAAACTTAGTAGAAAAATTATCCAGCAAAGGAGTAAGCATAATTGCCTCGCCGATAGACGCTAAAATGCCTTCTCTTTTAGGTGTATTGTTATCTTGGTTTCCAATGCTACTTCTTATTGGTGTGTGGGTTTTCTTTATGCGCCAGATGCAAGGAGGAAAAGGTGGAGCTATGGGATTTGGAAAATCAAAAGCAAAACTTTTAACAGAAGCACAAGGCAAGGTTACATTTAACGATGTAGCAGGCGTTGAAGAAGCCAAAGAAGAAGTAGAAGAAATAGTAGAATTTTTAAGGGACCCTAAAAAGTTTAGTAGACTTGGAGGAAAAATTCCAAAAGGCGCTTTACTAATCGGCCCTCCAGGAACTGGGAAAACATTATTAGCAAAAGCAATTGCAGGCGAAGCTAATGTTCCGTTCTTTTCTATATCTGGTTCTGATTTTGTAGAAATGTTTGTAGGTGTAGGAGCTTCTAGAGTTCGAGACATGTTCGAACAAGGAAAAAAACATTCACCTTGTATCATATTCATAGATGAAATCGATGCCGTTGGCAGAAGTAGAGGTGCTGGTCTTGGTGGTGGAAATGACGAAAGAGAACAAACACTTAATCAATTATTAGTTGAAATGGACGGCTTTGAGACCAATGAAGGAATTATATTAATTGCTGCAACGAACAGACCTGACGTATTAGACCCCGCTTTACTAAGACCAGGTAGATTTGACAGACAAGTTGTTGTAGGAAATCCGGATATTCTAGGAAGAGAAGCAATATTAAAGGTTCATATTAAAAAAATTACCGTAGGTCCTGATGTAAAACTTAGAACTATAGCCAGAGGAACGCCTGGTTTTTCAGGAGCGGATTTAGCCAACCTAGTCAATGAATCTGCTTTATTGGCTGCTCGTAAAAACAAGAGAGTAGTAACAATGGTAGATGTTGAGGAAGCTAAGGATAAAGTTATGATGGGTGCTGAGAGAAGATCAATGGTGATGAGTGAAGATGAAAAAAAATTAACAGCGTACCACGAAGGTGGGCACGCAATTGTTGCGTTAAATGAAAAAGTTTCTGACCCAATACACAAAGCAACTATTATTCCAAGAGGAAGAGCGTTAGGTATGGTCATGAGACTTCCAGAAAGAGATCAACTTTCTGTAACTAGAGAAAAAATGTATTCAGACATAGCCGTAGCTATGGGTGGTAGAATAGCGGAAGAATTGATTTTTGGTCACGACAAAGTGACTTCTGGTGCATCTTCTGATATCGACATGGCAACAAAAATGGCAAAAAATATGGTTACTCGTTACGGTATGAGCAAAGAACTAGGACCACTAGCATACGCCGAAAATGAAGAAGAAGTATTTTTAGGACGATCAGTTACTAGAACTCAAAATATGTCAGAAGAAACTTCTAAAAAAGTTGATTCTGAAGTTAAAAAAATTGTTGAAACAGGCTACGATAGAGCGAGAAAGGTATTAACAGAAAAAATAGACGACCTCCATAAAATAGCAAAAGCTTTGTTAGTTTACGAAACATTAACAGGAGATGAAATCAGAGATCTGATGCTAAAAAATATTCAACCTAAAAAATTAAATGAGGTTGAAGACGACAAAGATAAAAAAGAATCTTCAGCTCTAGGTTCTTTAGGACTCAAACCTAAGCCCGCACTTTAAACAAAGATTCATGAGAAATTATTACACTCGTGCGTGTAATTTTTATTATGGTCAGCAAGCACAAAACTTAATTAAAAAAAAGTTAGCACTACCGCTTTGTGGAAATAAAAATTTAGCTTTTAATTATATTGAAATATTATCAAGAGATAAAAAGACCAAGTTAATTCATATAAAAAAAATTAACACTTTAGAAAAAAAAATAAAACAAATTGCTCAAATCGACATAAAAAGAATAACAACTAAAAGACAAAATTTAAGCACCAATTTGAATTTTTCTGAGCCATTAATTATGGGAATATTAAATTTGACCCCTGATAGTTTTTCAGATGGTGGTTTGTTTAATCAGTCTAAAAAAGCCTTCTTACACATCCAAAGCATGATTGACAAAGGAGCGAACATTGTTGACATTGGTGGAGAGTCTACCAGACCTGGGTCAAAAGATATTTCGTCAAAAATTGAATGGAAAAGATTAGAAAAAGTTATAGTTAATTTTAAAAAAAAACATCCAAGAATTTTCCTTTCTATTGATACGCGGAAATCTGAAGTGATGATGAAAGCTATTAAGAATAAATCTGATTTAATGAATGACGTCTCTGGATTTGAATATGATGCTAATGCTATAAATAAAATAAAACAATTTAACGTTTGGAAGGTATTACACCATATGCAAGGCACACCTAATACAATGCAAATTAATCCTAAATATAAAAATGTTTTGTTAGATCTTTATGATTTTTTTGAAAAAAAAATAAATACAGATTTTAAAAAATTTAAATATAAAAAATTTATTATTGATCCTGGTATTGGGTTTGGAAAAAATTTGAAACATAATTTGATACTTATGAATAAAATTTCTTTATTTCACTCTTTAGGATTTCCATTGTTAATAGGCACTTCTAGAAAAAGATTTATTAGCCAAATTTCAGGACTTATCGACAGCAAAGAAAGAATTGGCGGAACCTTGGCATCTGTTTTATATACTTTATCACAAGGTGTGCAAATATTTAGAGTACATAATGTTCATGAAGTTAAACAAGCTATATTGGTTTATAAAAAAATAATTTCTATTTAATGAAAAAAAAATATTTTGGCACTGACGGTATAAGAGGCACAGTTAACCAAGGACACATCAATGGAGAAAAATTTTTCAAATTCGGCCTTGCTGCTGGTACCTATTTTATTAATCAAAAAAAACCTAAACAAATCGCAATTATTGCAAAAGACACGAGATTGTCTGGGTACACTTTGGAACCAGCTCTAGTTTCAGGTTTAGCCTCTGCAGGAATGCATGTTTTCACTTTAGGACCTTTGCCCACCAATGGTTTAGCTATGCTGACAAAAAAAATGAAAGCTAATATGGGTATTATGATTACAGCCTCTCACAATCCTTATTA
>Ga0307986_10001065_pt1 | contig 20257 bp, 18 predicted proteins | sample EllFjometageno82_FD_203170 | JGI IMG/M metagenome (GOLD analysis project Ga0307986, IMG submission 203170) | Marine microbial communities from Ellis Fjord, Antarctic Ocean - #82 | ecosystem: Environmental > Aquatic > Marine > Unclassified | place: Southern Ocean | collected 2014-10-09
TATCTTGAGTTGCTGTTAAATGTGAAGCAGAAGTTCCTTTTCCTGTTGGTAATAAAGTTGCAATACTCGAATACTCACCTCCAAACTCTGGCGTACCATAAAATAATGCTTTTTGAATTTCACCAACAGCATCACACTGTCTTACACCAGGATTTATTATGTCAATTGCTACTTTCATTCCCTTTTGAGAAATTATTGCCGCTGATTTCATGAACTCAATCTCAGCATTAGACTTAATCAATCTTACCCAATTAACTAATCTTTTAGAATCTTTCAACTTAGCGTTTGGTAAACCTTGTTTCATTTTTTCATAACAGTAAGCTGTGAAATAATGACTATCCATTTCTAGACCAATTGTAAGCTTATCCCACTTTTTGTTTTTTATAATATCTACAAGATTATCATAAGGATGAAGTGGCCATGTGTGAATATATTTTTCATCATAAACTAAAACATTCTCATCTTTTAAATATGTTTTTATATAAGCGCCGCCTGAATCTTGTTTTCTTACCCAGCATAATGGCTCTTCAGCATTTACATGGACCACTACTGCTTGTGCATAATAAAATGACCAAGCATCATAACCAGTTAAGTAATTCATGTTGGCTGTATCACTGGATATTAATAGCTCTATACCTCTTTCTTGCATTAAGCCTTGAACTTTTTTTAACCTAGTTTTGTATTCTTCTTTAGTAAAATTCATATTCGTTAATTGTTAAATAATTTTCCAAAGCCTTTAATCTTTTTTTTATAATTAATTTCGTTAAGCGAGTCCCAGATTAAAGTTTGGTTGCTTGATAGAATTACCCTATTAAGTTTTTTCTCCAATTTATCTATTATTGATAAAACTGGTAAGGCTGTACAGGAAACAAATAATGCATCGCTATCTTCTAAATCTATTTTAGACAGAACTTCAAATAAATATTTTTCATCAACTTTTCCAATATCCAGGTCTGAATCAATATCAAAATAGCTTAAAGAGTTAATGGTGATATTTCTTTTTTTAAAGTAATCAGCCACAGAATCATTTATTGTTTTTGTGTAAGGCGTAAAGATAGATATTTTATTTATTCCCAAAACTTTTAAAGCTTTAATTGCAGAAGTTATAGGAGTTGTTACTTTTGCTTCTGGTTTGGCTATGTTAACTTTTTCTTTTATCACATCATATCCTGCAGCTACTGTTCCTGAAGTACATCCATAAGCAATGCAGTCTATTTTTTGGTCTGGAAGAATATCTTTAGTAACTTTGGTAATATCTTCAGCCATTTTAGCCAAGGTTTCGTTGGTAAGTGGATTGTAGCAATGAATTCTATTTACATAGAGATCAATGTCTCTTCCATAAATTATATTATTAAAATCTTTTTCAATTCTGAAATCACTACCTAATGTAATTAAGCCAATTCTTGGGTTTGATTTAAAGATAAATTTTGGCTCAATTTTATTTAATTTCATAAATTACCTGTAATATTTGGATTAAATATATATTGAATAAGGAGTCTAGTTAAAATAGACTTTGATAAAAAGCGTACATAACTCGTCGTTACTTAAGGTTTAAACGGTACTAAAGAATACGAAAGTGGGATCAGCGTCTTTAAATTTAACTATTTAAGGAGGTTTGAATGAAGTTTGGATATTTTTGTAACACTACTAACTGGGACCATAAACCATACCATCAACTATTAAAAGAAACCCAAGAAATCACTACTTACTGTGATGAAAATAATTGGGACTCTATTTGGTATACAGAGCATCACTTTAATCATGAGGGAATGGAATCGTGTACGAACCCATTAATGATGGGTGTAGATGCTGCAGCTAGAACTAAACAAATTAGAATTGGTCAAGCTTGTAATGTGATTACATTTCATAACCCTATTCGTCTTGCAGAAGATATCGCTTTACTAGATCAATTGTCAGATGGGAGAGTAGATGTGGGCATCGGAAGAGGAATTTATGGAAGAGAAGCTATAAATATGAACAAAGAAGCTGATTTAAAAGATCAGGCAAAAAATTTTAGATTATTTGATGAAACTTTAACAGTAATGAAAAAAGCATGGACTGAAAAGTTTTTTAGCCACCAAGGTGAATTTTATAATTACCCTACTCCTGGTTTTACTTGGCAGCACGACATGAGTCCGCCTAGTGAGGAATTTTTAAACACAGAAACAAGTGAAATAAAAAAAATCAGCGTTGTTCCAAAACCAATGCAACAACCACACCCTCCTATATGGCAAGTTGTTGATGGAGCAAGATCAATTGAGTGGGCTGCACAAAATGGATTAAACACTATAATGTGGATTCCAACTGTAAAAGCTTTGAAGTCAAGATTTGAGATTTATAGAGATGCAAAATCAAAAGCTGAAAACAGAGATGTGCCATTGGGAGAAGGTGTGTCTTTAGTTAGAGATATGTTTGTGGCAGAAACTATGGAAGAAGCAGAAAAATTAGCTGGAGAACATATAATTAATTATATGAAATGGGTTTGTCATTGGAGAGGTTTGGGTAATCATATGGATCCAGGTGAAGAACTGCCAGAAACAAAACATAAATTAGATTTACTTAATTATAATTTCTTACATAAAAGAAATTTATTATTTGGTACACCAGAATATGTGGTTAATAAAATTAATGAATTAAAATCTGAATTAAATTTACAAAACTTACAAGTATGGTCTAACTTTCCCGGTATAGAGCATGATGCTTGCATGAGAAGTATGAAACTGTTTAATGATGAAGTGATACCAAAAATTAATTTAGATAATTCAAATATAGAAAAGGCTAGTTAATGAAACTTGAATTAAGAAAATTTACAAAATTTGTTGATAAAACTTTTATTGAAGGTGGTAAAGAAGCTAAAGAACCTGTTTTACTAGTTTCAGTTGCTGCTGTATTTAAAAATCCATGGCATGGAAAAGGTTTTGTTGATGATTTAAAGCCAATCATTTTAGATTTAGCTCCCAAACTAGGTACCATTCTAGTCTCAGAATTAATAAAAGAAATGGGCTCTCCTGAAAAAATTTTAGCCTATGGTAAGGCTGGTATTGTTGGACTTGATGGTGAAATAGAACACGCATCAGCATTTATTCATACTTTAAGGTTTGGAAATAAATTCAGAGATGCTGTTGGTGGAACATCTTATTTGAGTTTTACGAATACCAGAGGTCCCGCAGGATCTAAAATCTCAATTCCAATGATGCATAAAACAGACTCGGGATTGAGACCATATTATTTAACTCATGAATTTACAATTCATGACGCTCCATTTAATGATGAAATTGTTATAGCAATTGGTGGTGCATCAAGTGGTAGAGCTCATGCTAGAACTGGCGATAGATATCAAGATATGAAGGAAATGGGACTGGATCCCAAATAAATTAATGTCTCACAATTTTGATCCTAATCAAAATTATCATTCGTTCGTCAATAATAACACTGAGCCATTAGTGTTCGTTCATGGTGTTGGTCTAGATCATAAAATGTGGGATTCTCAAGTTAACTCATTAAATAACTACTCAACAATTACCTATGATTTATTGGGGCATGGAAAAACTCCTTACATTAAAGAGGAAATAACATTAAATGATTTTTCAAATCAACTAGATTATTTATTAAAGTTTTTAAAAATTGATAAAATTAACCTTGTAGGTTTTTCTTTAGGATCATTAATTGCATTAGACTTTGCTTCAAAATTTCAACATAAGTTAAAAAGTCTTACAGTAATTGGAACAACATATAAAAGAACTGTAGAACAAAGAGCTTTAGTTGTAGAAAGATTTGAGCAGGCTAAATTGAACAAACCTATTTCAAAACAGGCACTCCATAGATGGTTCACGGATAAATACTTAGATAACCATCCAAATATTTATGACCAATTTATCAAAATTTTAACAAAAGATGGTGACAATCATTTAAATTTTTTAAAAGCATACAAATTGTTTGCTTATCACCAAGATAATATTGATATGATTAAAAATATTAAAACTAAAACTCTTGTCATGACAGGGTCAGGTGATGCGGGTTCCACAATTCAAATGTCAAAATCCTTATCTAATGATTTAATAAATTCAAATTTTATTGAGATAAATAACGGAAAACATCTCTGTAGTATAGAGTGTGCAGATGATGTTAATATTAATCTTAAAAATTTTATTAATAATTAAATGACAAAAATTCAAAACTTTAAAATGTTCATAGATGGCCAGTGGGTTGACTCTGAGTCTGGTAAAATAATTGAAACTCTAAATCCAGAAAATAATGAGGTTTGGGCAACTGTACCTGAGGCTAGTACAAAAGATGTTGATAAAGCAGTTAAGGCTGCACAAAAAGCTTTTGAAAACTCATGGGCCAATTTACATCCAAGAGATAGGGCTAAATATTTAAGATCTCTAGCAGATCAATTAAGAGAAAATGCTGAACATCTTGGTACTATTGAAACTATTGATACAGGAAAAATTTTTAGAGAAACTAAATCACAGGCTATCTATATTGCGGAATACTATGATTACTTTGCAGGTCTTGCAGATAAAGTTGAAGGCACTGTAGTGCCAATAGATAAACCAGACATGCAAGTAACAACAACTAGAATACCTATTGGTGTAGTGGCTGCAATTATTCCATGGAATTCTCAAATGTTATTGACTGCTGTAAAACTTGCACCTGCATTAGCGATGGGAAATACAGTGGTAATAAAAGCTTCTGAGCTTGCACCCGTAACTTTGTTAGAATTTGCAAAATTAGTTGAAAAATCAGGAATACCAAAAGGGGTGGTTAATATAATAACAGGCTTAGGTGAACCTTGCGGAAAAGCTCTAACTACACATAATCTTGTAGAAAGAATTGCATTCACTGGTGGACCTGAGACAGCAAAACATATTATAAAAAACTCTGCTGAAAATTTATCCCAAGTTAGCTTGGAGCTTGGTGGTAAAAGTCCTGTTGTTGTATTTAACGATGCAGAACAAGAAAATGCACTTAATGGAATTACAGCTGGTATATTTGGTGCAAGTGGCCAGAGTTGCATTGCTGGATCAAGGCTTTATATACAGTCTGAAATATACAATGAATTTTTAGATAAGTTAGTAGCGAAAGCAGAAAAGATAAAATTGGGCGCACCAATGGATAAGGATACTCAAATGGGTCCTTTAAATAGCTTTAAACAATTAGAAAATATAGAAAAGAATATTAAAGCTACTGTTGAACAGGGTGGGAAAATTAGATGTGGAGGCAAAAGATCCAATATATCTAATAAAGGTTATTATTTTCCAGCAACAATAATTGAATGCAAAAATCATAACTTACCTACAGCTGAAAATGAATTATTTGGTCCAGTATTGTCTGTAATGAAATTTGATACAGAAGACCAGGTAATAAAACTAATGAATGATAATAAATATGGGCTATCTTCTGGAGTTTATTCTTCCAACCTGGGAAGAGGCATGAGGGTATCTAAAGCAGTTAGAGCAGGAATAGTTTTTGTAAACACATATAGATTAATTTCTCCTATGGCACCATTTGGAGGAATAAAAGACAGTGGTTATGGTAAAGAAGCAGGAATTGAGTCTATTAAAGAATACACAAGAGTAAAAACAACATGGTACAACTCTTCTGACAAACCAATGTCAGATCCTTTTACCATGGGTTAATTAATCTAATTTTTAAATGAGTGTTTTGCTTTAGGAAATTGTTTTTTTAATACTTCAGATTTATATCTTTTAACTGCATTATCAATAATTTGACCTGTATTGGCATACTTCTTAACGAATCTAAATTTACCTTCACTCAAACCAATCAAATCATCAATTACCAATACTTGACCATCACAATTTACAGAAGATCCTATCCCAATAGTTGGTATCTTTAATTGTTCAGTAATTTTTTTTGATAGTTTGGTTTCAATACATTCCAATACAACTGAAAAAATTCCAGCTTTTTCTAATAGTTGGGCCTCTTTTAAAATTCTATTTCTTTCAGCTAATTTTTTACCTTTAAAAGTAAATTTTTTTTCTGTTTGAGGTAAAATGCCTAGATGACCCATAACAGGTATTTTATTCTTAACCAAATTTTTAATTATAGAAATAATTTTTTTTCCACCTTCCAATTTAATTGCATCACATTTAGTTTTTTTCATTATTAGCTTTGCATTCTTTAAAGCTTCATTGGGGTTACGATAGGTATTGTATGGCATATCAACTACCATTAAGGATTTATTCACACCAAGCCTTACGCTTTTAGAGTGTCTAATCATTGTATCTAAAGTTACCTCCTTAGTAGACTTATAGCTGTAAAGAACAGAGCCTAATGAATCTCCCACTAAAACAAGGTCACAATGTTTATCTAAAATTGATGCAACATTTTTTGAATATGCAGTAAGACAAATGATTTTAGATTTATTTTTTTTATTGAGAAATTTTTTTACTTTTATATTCATCTTATTCTAATTCAATAGTACTAGGAGGTTTTGAAGTAATATCATAAACTACTCTATTAATTCCTTTAATACTATTCACAATTTTGTTTGAAATCATTTGAGAAAATGATTTTTTAAATTCAAAAAAATCTGCTGTCATGCCATCTTCTGAAGTAATAGCTCTTAATAAACATAAATATTCATAAGTTCGGTTGTCTCCCATCACTCCAACAGTTTTTACAGGAAGTAAGGCTGCATACGCTTGCCAAATTTTATGATAAAGGCCATGTTCTTTTAGGGCTTGAATAAAACAATGGTCTGCTTCTTTTAAAATATTGATTTTTTCTTTTGTAATTATGCCTGGCATTCTAATTGCTAAACCTGGACCAGGAAAAGGATGTCGCGAAATAATATCTTTACTTAAATTCAATTCTAGTCCTAATTTTCTAACTTCATCTTTAAACAAAAATTTAAGTGGTTCGACCAAGTTAAGTTTCATTCTTTTTGGTAAACCTCCAACATTATGGTGTGATTTAATTTTTGATGTTTGGCTTCCTGTAACAGAACGGCTCTCAATTAAATCAGGATAAAGTGTTCCTTGTGCTAAAAATTTAACATTCTTAATTTTTTTCGCATATCTTTCAAAAATCTTTATAAACAATTTTCCAATAATTTTTCTTTTTTTTTCTGGGTCAGAAACATTTTGTAATTTTTTTAAAAATTCTTTTTCAGCATTTACATAAATCAAATTAATTTTAAGTTTCTTTTTAAAGGTTTTAACAACTTGTATTTCTTCATTTTTTCTTAGCAACCCAGTATTCACAAAGATGCAATAAAGTTTTTTTCCAATTGCCTTATTTAAAAGTTGAGTAACTACGCTGCTATCTACCCCACCAGAAAGTCCACAGATAACCTTATTGGATCCAACTTGTTGTTTTAATTCTTTAATTAATTGTATTTTTTGATTTTTAGAAGACCAGTTTTTTTTAACCTTGCAAATTAAAAAAACAAAATTACTAATTATTTTTTTTCCATTTTGTGTATGTGTTACTTCAGGATGAAATTGAACCCCAAAAAACTTTTCTAATTTACTCTCCACAATAGCAAACTTTGAATTGTCACTTGAAGCTATAACTCTAAAAGTTTTTGGTAATCTAGATACTTGATCAGCATGACTCATCCATACCTTAGTTGTTGTTTTTTTTTTAAAAAAATTTTTAATTATAAGGCTATCTCTTTTTTTAAAAATATTAGCTAAACCAAATTCTCTGTGTTTTGATTGCTTAACTTGTCCCCCATTAAATTTTGATAAAACTTGATGACCAAAACAAATCCCTAAAATTGGTATTTGAAGTTTTAAAATTTTTTTATCAAATAAATTTTTTTTTAACTGATAAACATTTAAAGGACCTCCAGATAAAATAATTCCCTTAATATTGTGTTTGATTTGAGAACTAGTTATTTTTTTATGACTGACTATTTCTGAAAAGACACCAAGTTCTCTAATTCTTCTAACTATTAATTGTGTAAATTGTGATCCAAAATCAATTATTAAAATTTTTTCTAAATCTGAATCAAGACTCATTTTTTGGTTCTAAATTTTCTAGATCTTTTAATATTTTCTTACTTTCGTTACATAATTTTTTACAAACTTTTGTAAATCTTTCAGATAGTTTTTTTACCATAGAATAATTAGTTTTTTTTAAACTAATTTCCATTAACATTAAAATTGCCTCTTCATTAGCTGGATTAATTAAAAGTGTAGTTTCTAAATTTTTTTCCTCTTTTTTTTGATTTTCCCCCTCTTTGTAAATTTTCGCTAAATATAGGTATGAGCTTGAATGCTTTGGATCTAATACAACGTTCCTTTCAAATAAAAATTTTGCCTCCTTATACTTTTTATCATTAAATAACTTCACTCCTTCTGCATAAAAATTTTCTTTACTATAAGAAATATTAGTGAAATTAATAATAATAATTATTGAAATCAATATTTTTAAAAATTTTATCATTAATACTTTGTATCACTTTTTACTATGTCCACATTGTGAACCATACCTTCGTAAAATCCAGCTTTTGTAATTTTTACAAATTTTGGTTTATTTCTTAAATATTTGATTTGTTTTGAGCCTAAATAACCCATTGATGATCTAAGCCCACCTATTAATTTGTATATAATGCTTCCTACATCACCTTTATATTTTGCATAACCCTCTACCCCTTCAGGTACATATTTTGACATATCGGTTTGCTTTGATTGAAAATATCTATCTGCTGATCCCTTGTTCATTGCTCCCACAGAACCCATCCCTCTAAAACTTTTAAAAAACTTTCCATCTTTTTTAATTATTTTTCCAGGTGCTTCATCTGTCCCCGCAAACAACGACCCAACCATTACGGCGTCAGCACCTGCTGCAAATGCTTTGGCTAAATCTCCTGAATATTTTATCCCACCATCAGCTATAATTTTTACTTTTTTATTTTTAATTCCTTTTCTAACAGAAAGAATTGCACTTAATTGAGGTACTCCAATTCCAGCTACCAATCGTGTGGTGCATATAGAACCTGGGCCAATACCAACTTTAATTATATCAACACCTAATTTAAGTAAAAATTTTGCTGCCTCAAATGTTGCTATATTTCCAGCACATAAAGCTGTTTCTTTATCTTTAATACTTTTTATATATTTAACAATTTCTGAAACTTTTTTAGTATGTCCATGCGCTGTATCTACTACAATTAAATTAACTCCTTCTTTCAAAATTTTTTTAGCTCTTTGCAATTCTTTTGGCCCCGCACCAACAGCTGCACCAACAAGCAATTTATGTTTTTTTACTTTTTTAATTTCTTCAATTTGTTTCTTAACTTCTAAATTTCTGTGTATAACACCAATGCCACCAGCCTTTGCGATAGCAATTGCCATTCTACTTTCTGTAACTGTGTCCATGGCAGATGATAATAGAGGTATTTTTAGTTTTAAATCGTCTGTTAGTTTTATACTCGTATCTACTTCTGATGGCAGTATTTCAGAGTATTTAGGTACTAATGTAACGTCATCAAAGGTGAGTGCTTCTTTTATGCGAACCATAGTAGTTTATATATGATTCCTTTTTTTTTTAAAGAACCTATCTTGTATTTTTACAAATAATAAAGCTTTCTTTGGATTCTTTCCTGCTAGCCTTAGGTTTAAATACCTTCACTTCTTTGAATATTTTTTTTCCTAGTGCTACAATTTCATTAAATGACGAACCTAAGAAAATTTTAGAAACAAAACGTCCTTCTTTCACTAACATCTCTTTAGAAAAGTTCATTGCCTCCATTGCTAATTCACCAGTATAAATCGCATCAATATCCTTTATACCCGTTGTATTAACAGCCATGTCAGACACAACAACATCAACTTTTGATTTAAAAAATCCCTTAATCTTTTCTTGAGAATCTTGCTTGGTAAAATCGCCCTTAATTTGAATTATATTCTCAATCTCTTCCATACTTTTTATGTCAATCGATACTATTCTTCCACTCTTTACTGTCCTTGCAATATATTGAGACCAACTACCAGGTGATGCTCCCAAATCAATGACAGATATTCCATTTTTTAGTATCTTAAATTTTTCATCTATTTCTATTAATTTATAAGCTGATCTTGCTCTATAACCATCCACTTGAGACTGTCTAACATAAATATCTCTTTTTTGTTTATTGATCCAATTTTTTGAAATTCTATTTTTTTTCAATTAATTATTATATCTAAGACTTTTAAGTGTTGTTATTTTATTTAAGTTTTCAATTTTAATTTTCACACCTTTGTCTACCCTCATGTCTTTACCATCTTTCCAAATTCCAGCCGCAAGATGAATTATACCTATTTTATAATTAGGTAAATAAGGTTCAACAAATGTTTTTTGTTGTTCATCATATTTTGGAAGTAAATTACTAGTAATCCAATTACAATTTAAAGGTAAAAATTCTGTTTCTAAATCATCAATATATACTGATATATTAATTGCCAATCCTTCTGATCCAAAAATATTTCCAGCTTTTAAAGTCTTTGACAAATTATTTTGCCAAGAACTCCATCCTTTAGAGTTTTTTTCTAATGAAAAAACTCCAATATTTATATGTGGTGCAAAAGCTAATTTTCTGGCTTTATCGTATCCAATTTTTGACTTCACGGCATGCTTAAAGTTTTGAGATTTAACAATTGCTAATTTTCCAACTAACCAATTTACTTTTGAAGTTATTTTATATCCTGGACCAATCGTTTGCGTGATACCTAGTTTACCATTATTACAGGCTTTAAAATATAATTCTACACACTGCCAATCGTTTACCCATGCATCACAATCTATCCATAAGTATTTTTCATAATTAGGAAAGTATTTTGGCAAAAATGCTCTTGAGACCTGACTTTTTAACCATTCCTTACCTTTTACTTTATGGTCTGGTACTTTTATATCCCATTCAGCTGATTTGATTTCATCTACTTTATTTAATAATTTATTTTTTTGCTCTTGCGTTAACCCTGCATCTAAAATGCAGATTGCAACATTGTCACTCTCTTTAAATCTTTTAATAGAGTCTACTAATTCTTCTAGTAATGGAAAATAATTTGCATCTGCTAATGAAACAATTACATTTTTTTTCATCTACAATATGTCTTCTAATCCTTCTTCTGTATCTGAAGTAATATTTTTTTCTTTTTTAATTTTTTTATAATGAAAATAACTTATCGGTAATAAACAAAGATACACCAAAGAGCTTACAGTTAAAATTTTAAATGTATAAACTAATAATGCACCAAGAAATAAGACTATTCCAAATAGTAAAAATTTTGTCATTGCTCTTGGTACGACTATTCTTTTAAATGAATATGTTGGAATTGTGCTTATTAATAGCACTGAAACTATAATAAAAAATGTTGGCACTAATAAATCATAATTAATTTTAAAAAAAAATTCTTCTAGTTCACTAAAACTTATGATTAAAGGCATTAGAACAATTATCCCCCCTGCAGGTGAAGGCATTCCTTCAAAAAAATTATCTTTCCATGATGGTTCTTCTTCAGAACTTATATTAAATCTTGCAAGTCTTAAGGCAACACAAACCACATACGTTAAACAAACAAACCATCCTAATTTATCTAAATATTGTAAATTCCAAAAATACATTATAAGTGCTGGTGCAACACCAAAACTAATTACATCCCCTAAAGAATCTAATTCTTTACCCATTTTAGATGTTCCTTTAATTAATCTGGCTATTCGACCATCTAATGCATCCATCAATCCTGCAAATAATATTGCAATAACCGCTATTGCAAATTTTCCATCTATAGCAAATTTGATTGAGGTTAAACCTATGCAAACACCAATTAAAGTAATAGCGTTTGGCAGAATCATTCTTGTTTTTTTTTCAGAAACAATTTTAAAGTTATTTTTTGGCTGATCCATGTTATTTCTTAGCCAGAAGTGTTTCCCCTGAAATTGCTGTTTGACCAACCTTAACTAAAGGTTGATAATTTTCATAGTAAACATCCGCTCTACTTCCAAATCTTATCATGCCGATTCTTTCCCCTTGTCTCAAATCTTGATTTTTATTTGTTTCACAAACAATTCTTCTAGCAATAAGACCTGCGATTTGAACAACTATAATTTCATTCCCATGGATATCTTTAATTTTATAATAATTTCTTTCATTGTCTTCGCTTGCCTTATCTGACGAAGCATTTAAAAATTTACCTGGTTTATATAGGATTTCCTCTACATGTCCTTCACACGGTGTTCTATTTACATGGCAATCAAAAACATTCATAAAGATACTGATTTTATTAAATTTTTTGTTTTCTAAACCTAATTCTTTTGGGCCATCAACTTCCTCAACTATAATTACCTCACCATCCGCGGGGCTTACTAGGTAATTATTATCTTCAATGATAAATCTTTCTGGGTCCCTAAAGAAATAATAAACCCAAATTGTTAGAACTAATCCAACAAATCCTAAAAAATTGCTAAAGGAATAAAGTAAGATTGTTAATATAAAGGCTATTATAATAAATTTATAACCCTCAGAATGAAGTTTTGGAAAAATTTTACTAAACATATTCTTATAATTGATAATTTTTGATTAATATGTATATAAAACAACATAATTCAATTAATAAGATATATTTCATAAAAATGAGCAAAATCAATGTAAAAAATCCTGTTGTAGAGCTAGATGGGGATGAAATGACACGTATCATTTGGGAGTTTATAAAAAATAAGCTAATTCTACCCTACCTTGATCTTGGAATTGAATATTATGATCTAGGAATGAAAAGCCGAGATAACACTGATGATCAAATTACAATTGACTCAGCTAACGCCATTCAAAAAATTGGTGTAGGAATTAAGTGTGCAACAATTACTCCAGATGAAGATCGCGTAACAGAATTTAATTTGAAAAAAATGTGGAGATCACCGAATGGAACCATAAGGAATATTATTGGTGGAACTGTGTTTAGAGAGCCAATAATATGCAAAAATATTCCTAAACTCGTTCCTTCATGGACAGACCCTGTTGTTATTGGAAGACATGCTTTTGGTGACCAGTATAGAGCAACAGATTTTAAAGTTCCTGGTAAAGGTAAAATGGAAATTAAATGGACATCAGAAGATGGCAAAAATGAAATTAAACATGAGGTGTTTAATTTTACTGGTCCTGGAGTTGCACTTTCAATGTATAATTTAGATAAATCAATTGAAGACTTTGCGAGATCTTGTTTTAGCTACGGCCTGATGAAGAAGTGGCCTGTTTATATGTCTACTAAAAATACAATTTTAAAACAATACGATGGGAGATTTAAAGAGATATTTCAAGAAATATTTGAAAAAGAATATCAAAAAGAATTTATAAAAAATAATTTAACTTATGAACATAGACTTATCGATGACATGGTTGCTTGTGCTATGAAATGGAGTGGAAAATATATTTGGGCTTGCAAAAATTATGATGGTGATGTGCAATCTGATACGATGGCACAAGGTTATGGTTCTTTAGGTTTAATGACAAGCACATTACTAACACCTGATGGAAAAATAATGGAAGCTGAGGCTGCACACGGAACTGTAACAAGGCACTATAGAATGCATCAACAAGGTAAAGAAACTTCAACAAACCCAATTGCTTCTATATTTGCCTGGACGAGAGGATTGGCTCATAGAGGAAAATTAGATGGCAACGATGAATTAATTAATTTTTCATTTATAGTTGAAAAAGTTTGTATTGAGTGTGTAGAAAATGGAGCAATGACAAAAGATTTAGCTATTCTTATAGGACCTTCGAGTAGATATTTAACTACAAATCAATTTTTAGATGAAATTGATGGAAATCTTAAAAAGACATTAAATTAAAGTTTTAAGCTTTTGAAAAGCTTCTTCTATCTTAGATTGATCTTGACCACCAGCTTGAGCAAAGTCTTTTCTACCTCCACCACCTTTTCCACCAATAATCTCAGAACCAACCTTAACGAATTGAACTGCATCAAATTTATCTGTTAACATTTCAGTTATACCTACTGCTATACCAACTTTTTTATCCTTATATGAAAAAACAATCACAATACCTTCTTTTAGTTCTTTTTTACCTTCATCCACAAGTTTTCTTAATTCTTTTGGGGGTAATCCTTCAACTTTTTGATATCGTAATTTAACTCCTTTGATTTCTTCATCATTAATTATATTTTTGGATTCATCTTGTAAGATTGATTTAACTAATATTGTTTCTAATTGTCTTGTTAAATTTTTAGTTAAAGTATTTTGATCTATTTCCTCCATAGATGGTTTTTCACCTAATTGTATTATTTGTTGGTTTAAATCTTTAATAACCTCATCTCTTTTTTCTACAGAAATATTGGACAATTTTTCTTTATTTTGTAGATGATCCTCTAACTGTTTATCTCTTAAAGCTTCTACTCTTCTAACTCCCGAGGAAATTGAAGACTGACTAATAATCTTAAATTTGCCAATATCTCCAGTATTTTTGACATGTGTGCCACCACAAAGCTCTGTAGAAAAGTATTTTCCATCTTCATTACCCATGGAAAGAACTCTTACTTCATCACCATATTTTTCCCCAAATAGTGCTAATGCACCACTTTCAACTGCTTCATCAGGTGTCATTAATCGAGTTTTAACATCAGTCTTTTTTGAAACTATGGAGTTTACAAGTTTTTCTACCTTGTCAATTTCATCATTTAAAATCGGTTTCATATGACTAAAGTCAAATCTCAATCGATTAGGCTCAACTAGAGAACCTTTTTGAGTTACATGGGTGCCCAGCACTCTTCTTAACGACTCGTGTAACAGATGTGTTGCTGAGTGATATGCACGAGTGCTATCTCTTCTTTTAGAATTAATTTTTAATTTAACATTTTGATTTAATTTAATTGATCCACTAATAACCTTTCCAAAATGAATAAGTAAATGTCCTAGTTTTTTTTGGACATCCATTACTTCAAATTTAAAATTGTTTGAAATAATTTCACCCATATCACCTACTTGACCACCTGACTCTCCATAAAATGGGGTCTGATTAACAATAATTATTCCTTCATCATTTTCTTTTAATTCTTTAATCTCTTTATTATCTTTTAATAACAATAAAACTATTCCCTCAGCTTGATCTGTTTCGTAACCTAAAAACTCAGTAGCTTCTAATTTGTCTTTAATTCCAAACCAAATATCATCTATCACAACATCACCAGATCCTTTCCAGTGCTTTTTAGCCATCTCTCTATTTTCCTTCATTAGAGATTGAAATTTTATTTTATCAATTAATAAAGATTTATTTCTTAAAATATCTTCAGTTAAGTCTAATGGAAACCCGTAAGTGTCATATAATTTAAAAGCAACTTCACCCGGTAAAATTTTATCTATCTTGGAAACTTCATCATCTAAGATTTTTATCCCTCTATCTAGAAGAACTAAAAATTTTTCTTCTTCATTTCTTAAAGTTTCTTTAATTAGCGATTCAGCTCTTACTAGTTCAGGATAATTACCTGACATTTCATTTCTAAGAGTTTCAAATAAGTTATAAAAAACTGGTTTTTTTGAACCAAGTAAGTGTGAATGCCTCATGCCCCTTCTCATAATTCTTCGAAGCACATAACCCCTTCCTTCATTAGAGGGTAATACTCCTTCGGCTATCAAAAAAGCACTAGCTCTTAAATGGTCAGCTATGATTCTGAAGCTAGATTGATTAGATTGGTCTGATTTTTTTTTTATTATCTCTTCTGCAGCACTAATTAGTTTTTTAAAATGATCTGTTTCATAATTATCATGTGTTCCTTGAAGTAAAGCTGCTGTTCTTTCCAAACCCATTCCAGTATCCACAGATGGTTTTGGAAGGTCTATTCTTTTATCTTTGCTTATTTGTTCATATTGCATAAATACCAAGTTCCAAATTTCAATAAATCTATCTCCATCTTCATCTTTAGTTCCTGGCAATCCACCTTTTAAGTGCTCTCCATGGTCATAAAAAATTTCAGAGCAAGGGCCACACGGACCAATTTCACCCATTGACCAAAAGTTATCTGATGTAGCTATTCTAATAATTCGATCATCACTAAAACCTGTTATCTTTTTCCATAAATTAAAAGCATCATCATCCTCGTGATAAACTGTTACATAAAGTCTTTTTTTGTCTATACCGAAATCTTTAGTAATTAAATTCCATGCATAATTAATTGCTTGTTCTTTAAAATAATCTCCAAAAGAAAAATTACCTAGCATTTCAAAAAAAGTATGATGCCTTGGGGTGTAGCCAACATTTTCTAAATCATTATGTTTGCCACCTGCTCTTACACATTTTTGAGAAGTTGTTGCTCTTTTATAATCTCTTTTTTCAAGCCCAGTAAAAACATTTTTAAATTGAACCATTCCTGAATTGGCAAACATCAGTGTTGGATCATTATTTGGAACTAAATTACTAGACTCAATTACCTTGTGATCTTTCTTTTCAAAATAATCTAAGAACGTTTTTCGTATCTGATTTAAAGATTTTTCAGCCATATCTACAAAATACAGCTTTTTTATTTTATGTCTAGATAACTGTAAAAGGGGAAAAAGGCGCTTAAATTAAGCGCCTTTTATAATTTAAAGATGACCTATAAATTAATTTTTTTTAGAAGGTGTTACTTCTTCTTTATTTGCTACACCTTTATCTTCTACTTGATCTTTTGCAGCTTTTTCTGGATCAATAGGATTTCCTTCAATTTCTTTTGCTATTACTCCAGCTTTTTCTCTTATTGCCATTTCAATTTCAGCAGCAACCTTAGGATTTTGCTCTAAATAAATTTTAGCATTTTCTCTTCCTTGACCTATTTTTTCTCCTTTATAAGCATACCAAGCACCAGATTTTTCTACAATCTCTGCTTTTGAGCCTAGATCAACTAGTTCACCAACTTTACTGATACCTTTTCCATACATTAAATCAAATTCTACAACTTTAAATGGTGGGGCTACTTTATTTTTAACTACCTTAACTCTTGTTGAGTTACCAATAATTTCATCACCATTTTTAATTGCACCAATTCTTCTAATATCCATTCTTACAGATGAATAAAATTTAAGTGCATTTCCACCTGATGTAGTTTCTGGACTTCCAAACATTACTCCAATTTTCATTCTAATTTGATTAATAAAAATCATCATAGTATTTGTACTTGAGATTGATCCTGTTAATTTTCTTAAAGCCTGACTCATTAATCTTGACTGAAGTCCCACATGGTGATCTCCCATTTCTCCTTCGATTTCTGCTCTAGGAGTTAATGCTGCAACTGAATCTACAACAATTACAGAAACAGAACCTGATTTAACTAATGTGTCAGCTATTTCTAAAGCTTGCTCTCCTGTATCTGGTTGTGAAATTAATAATTCCTCTGTATCTACTCCAAGTTTTTTTGCATAAACTGGGTCTAAAGCATGCTCTGCATCTATAAATGCACATATTCCACCAACTTTTTGTGCTTCTGCAACTACCTGTAAGGCTAATGTTGTTTTTCCAGATGACTCCGGTCCATAAACTTCAATAACTCTTCCTTTTGGTAGTCCGCCGATTCCAAGTGCTAGGTCTAAACTCAAAGAGCCTGTTGATACTGACTCAATGTCCATTGCTCTTCTTTCACCCAATTTCATTACTGAACCTTTTCCAAAATTGTCAGTAATTTGAGCTATTGCGGCTTCTAATGCTTTATTTTTTTCGCTACCTTCTACTTGCTGTGCTTTTGTAGTTTTTACTACTTTTAAGTTGTTTTTAGTCATTTTTTACCTTTTTTGTTAAAATAATGTTTGTTCGAATCATGCTTTAAATGTACACATTTTGTTCTCATTAGCAAGATTAATTTATTTTTTACTAAAATTTCTAAAATTTACTTAATTTTTAAGTAGTTGCTGTTTAATAGGCCAATAGATTTCAAAAGATTAAACTGTGAAAGAATGAAGTTTCTCTCTGAGTTTGAAAGAGATATTTGAGCATTGAGAAGTAGAGAATTTGACTGAATTACCTCTAAAGTAGTTCTGCCTGCCCCACTATTGTATTCTGCTGATATTCCCTCATTTGCAAATTCTGCCGCTCTAACTTGAGTTTGAACTGAGTTTAACAAGCTTTTATTTGATTGATATTTTGACCATGCGCTTGCAACATTTGTTTGATTCTGTTTAGTAACGCTATCTAAAATTAAACGAGTCCTTGTTTCTAAACTTTTGCTTTTTCTCATTGATGCAATATTTTTTCCTCCTGAATAAAATGGCCAGGCAACAGTTGCTTTAATTGTATCTCTTTCTCTCTCATCAATAGTTAAACTTGTATCATCTGTGTAGGATCTCTCTAATGATAAATTGGCAGTTGGTGCTAAATCTGATTTTGCAATAGTTTCATCTTTTTGGGCTTGTTTATATTCTAGCTGTGCAATAATTAAATCAGGATTATTTATTTTGGAAAGTTTAATTGCTGAATTTAAATTTTCAGGTAACACATAATTATTTATTGATCTTTTATTTAAAGATTTTGGATCACTTAAAGAACCAATTATATTTTCATAATTAAGTTTGCCAGTTAATAATTCATTTTCAGCTTGAATTAATTTTGCTTGAGCTCCAGCTAAAGAGGACTCTGATTGAGAAACATCCGATAAGGTAACCTGCCCTCTTTCAACTCTAATTCGATCAGTTTCAACCTGTCTACTTAAAAGCTCAACATTGTCTCTATTAATCTTAAGTTTTTCATTTGCTAAAATTAATCCCGTGTATGCTTCAGTTGTTTTATATAAAATATCTTGTTCTTTTTTTAAAAGCTTAGCTCTTGCAAGATCTAAACCAATTTTACTTCTTGAAAATTCAGCGCCTCTTCCAAAATCAATTAAAGTTTGAGTAATTGAAATTGATTTAGTCAAAGGGTCCACATCATTAATTGATGCATCTCCACCTGATTGATTTGTAAGTTTATTCGTATCTTCTTGGCTTTTTGAACCAGATAAAGTTAAAGTTGGTAAATAATTTCCCTGAGAAATTTTTAACTCCTGCTCTGAAATATTTATATTTTCTCTTTCTGCATTTAATTCTGAATTATTTTTGTACGCTTTAGATAATGCAGTTGTAAATGTTTCTGCATTTACAACTGTAATTAAGAATAATAAAACTAAAATTGAAAGTAAAAATTTTTTCATTTTCTTCTATATAATGTACTTTTGATTTGGTGGTTACTATTTAAATGCATTATAATTGAAGCATATTTGGGCATCATCTTAATCATATTTTCAGTAATTCTTTGATAAGTTTGCATAAAATTAACCACATCCTTTTTATTCATTATCTTATGTTTAGGTGTTTTCTTAGATTTTAACCAAAGTTTATGCTCCTGTTTTAATCGCCATTTTTGTAGCAAGTTAAAATTTTTTGCTTTTAAATAAATTAAGCAATTTAATTGTGAATATAGGTTTTTGTATTTTGATTTTAATTGTTGGTTTACAAATTTTCTCCAAATAAATTTAGCATCATTAACTTTTTCCATTGAATTAATTGATCTCTTTAATGAAATATTTTTTTCTGGTTTTGCACCAACGCACCAGCCCTCAAAAATAATTACATCAGGTCTCTCTTTAATGTTATGCCAATATTTTTTATTAAACCTATCATCAGCTGCTTTATTGAAGAGTGGCACTTTTAGGTTTTTAAATCTTTTACTTTTTATCTTTTTGAAAAAACTTAGCATCATTTTGATGTCATGTGTTCCTGGTACTCCTCGGGTTAATAACATTGGATGTACTTTTTTTGATAATAATATTCGGTCTTTTCTAATTTTGTAAAAATCATCTATCGAAATTTTAAATACCTTAAGTTTAAAATATTTTGTTAAAATTATTTTTAAAATTGAACTAATGGTTGTTTTTCCAGTTCCTTGACCACCCGCTAAACCTACAAAATAAGGTTTCTTATTATTTGTCTTTTTAGCAATCCAAAAACAAATAGGTATTAAAAAAGATTTAATCATTTTTTCTTTAGCTATAAATTTTTCAGTTACTGTTTCCTGGGACTTAATAAACCTAATACAATCTTTTTTAACTTTATTAAAACAAAGACTGAGTTGCTGCATGTGAATTATTTTTTTTGATCAAGTGGATGATTTTTACCATCATTAATAGCAACATCTTTTAAATCAAATGTATCTATTTCATCAATACAGCCTACATTAAATCCTGTCATAGCAGGATTGACTCTTGGATTGTGATGTGTGTAAATTCCACAATTAGAACAGAAGTAATGTTTTGCAACTTTTGAATGAAATTGATAAAGTTTTAATTTATCTTCACCT
>Ga0307986_10001068_pt1 | contig 20235 bp, 24 predicted proteins | sample EllFjometageno82_FD_203170 | JGI IMG/M metagenome (GOLD analysis project Ga0307986, IMG submission 203170) | Marine microbial communities from Ellis Fjord, Antarctic Ocean - #82 | ecosystem: Environmental > Aquatic > Marine > Unclassified | place: Southern Ocean | collected 2014-10-09
GCATAAGTTTTTTTCTGAAGAAAAGTATCATTTACATTTAAAAATTAAATCTTTGTATCTTAAGTCAATATCAAGATTAAATGCTCAGAAACTAATTATGAATATTTTGAAAGAAGATTTAAAAAACAAGATTCATGCATTAGAAATTAGTATCGAGTAAATTGTTTTACGTCTTTTTTTAATTGGCTAATAGAAATTTTATATTTATTTGGTTTTGCCGCTTTACCAATTTTATTTAATAAGATAAAATTTATTTTTTCATCATTATTTTTTTTATCATTCTTCAAATATGGAATTAAACTATTAATTTCATTAATGTTTTTATATTTTTTAAAAGTATAGTTTAAATTATTTGAATTATAGATTTTAACAAGATCCTCTAAAGTTTTTTTATTACAAACTTTTTTTATTACTGAAAGTTTTGTAGCCAAAATCATTCCTGATAGAACAGCTTCACCATGCGTAATTTTTTTAGAATAATTATTTTTAATTTCTATTGCATGAGCAAAGGTATGACCAAAATTTAATATCATTCTCAAATTTTTTTCATTTGTGTCTTTATTCACATAAGATAATTTAATTATACAACTTTTTTTAATTGCGTAAATTAGTTCTTTTGAGTGTTTTAAAAAAATCTTTTTAGAATTTAATTTTAACCAGTTAAAAAATTTTTTATCATGGATTACGGCATGTTTTAAAATCTCTGCATAACCGCTGATCATTTCTCTCTTCTTTAAGCTTTTCAAAAAAAGTGCATCTATGATAACTAATTTAGGTTGTGAAAATGACCCAATTAAATTTTTACCATACTTAGAATTTATTCCAGTTTTACCCCCAATTGCTGCATCCACTTGCGATAACAAAGTTGTTGGTATGCTAATGAAATTCATTCCTCTTTTAAAAATACTTGCAACAAAACCTGATAGATCTCCTGTAATTCCTCCTCCAACACCTATTACAAGATCAGATCTACTCAGATTTTTTGATTGCAATTCATTTAAGAAAAAAGTTGCAGATTTAAGAGATTTAACCTTTTCACTTGTTTTAAAATTATAGTTAAATAAATGATAATTTTTTAAATTTTTAGATATCTCTTTCTTAAATTTACTTGGCACATGACTATCAAATATTAAGGCAATTTTTTTTGCTCTCGGACAAACTAATTTTATCTTCTTAGATAAAATTTTTAAAATATTATCACCTATTAAAATGGAGTATTTATTATCAAAATTTTTAAACTTTATTTCCTGATATTTCATATAAATTTATAATTTTTTTTACAATTGCATTTTTATCTAAAGCGTCACATTTAATCTTAAAATTAGACTCATTATAGATTTTCTTTCTTAAAGAGTAAATTTTATTTACAGATCGTTCTAATTTATGGCGATCTAATAAAGGTCTTTTCGTGTTATTTTTTAATCTTGGCAAAAGTAATTTTATACTTAAATCTAACCAAAAGCTTATACAGGAATTTTTAACCTCTTTCCTTACAACTGAATCTAAAAAGGCTCCACCACCTAAAGCAATAACTAAATTTTGTTTTTTTATTTCTTCAATGCTAATTTTTTTTTCAATCTTTCTAAAATACTCCTCTCCTTTATTTTCAAATATCTCCTTTATGGTACTTTTCTCTTTAATTTCAACAATCTTATCAATATCTATAAATTCCAGCTTTAGCCTTGTCGCCAGCGTTCTTCCGATGGTTGATTTTCCAACTCCCATCATTCCAGTTAATACAAGGTTTTTTTTCAACTAATCTACCAATTTTAAATTTGATTTATCACAAATATGTCTTATTTTCTGAGTTTAAATATATTTTTTTACTATGCAACTTAAATACAATCGACAGCCAGGCATTGGAAGCTCAATAGCAAGATTATTAATTAAAATAGTTTTAATATTGATTGTACTACTAGCATCAATATTTATTATTGAAAAAATAAATTTTCCTAGTCCAGAACAAGATTATAAAATTGATATTACTAATGAAATTAAAAAGCTTAAATAAATTTGTAGGCTTCTTAATTCTAATCTTTCTATTTCAACCTCTCAATGCGGAAGAAGAGATAGATATTTGGAATAAAGAAGCGAAAGAAAAATCTGAAATAAAAAAAGTTGATAACTCTAATAAAATTATCTCTAATTCAATTAATGCGCCAAAGATAAATAATAATATAAAGATAGAAAATGAAATACTAAACAGTTCAGAGGACATAAAGATTTTTGGTATTTACGATCCAGCAGAAAATAATTTTGATTTAAACATGTGGGCACAAACCGATGCTGAAAAGATCAGGTCAAGTTTTAATAGAATTAATAAAATTTCTCTTTCAAATATAGGAACAAAAATTTTTGAAAACACAATTTTGTCACTTGCTTACCCACCAAAAGGAATGGATGAAAAAGAATTTGTTGATTTAAAAATAAATTGGCTGATAGAGAATAAAAGAGTAGATCTCATAGAGAAATTTTTAAAACAAAATAATAACTTTCCTAATAAAAAAAAACTTATACAATATTTAGTTGATCATAATATTGCCAAGGCAAATATAAAAGAAGGTTGTGAGAAGATAAATTTTTTAGATAAAGATATTAAAGATTTATATCTAGAAAAGTTCAGAATTTATTGTTTAGTATTTAATAAAAAAATAAATGAAGCACAACTGCAATTTGATATTTTCAGAGAACAAAGTAAATCAGATAAATTTTTTAATGATAAGATTAATTTTCTTTTAGGTTTTACAGATAAAACAACAAAAAAAATTAGAGACGACAATTTATTAAACTTCTACCTTTCGAGTGTTACTGTTAAAAATTTCAAGTATGAGCCAAAAAAAAATACTAAACAAATAATTTGGGAATACTTGAATGCTGCCAATTTAATACAACTCGATGATGCTAGCGATAAAGAAAAAATAAAAAGTTTAGAATTAGCGGCAAATAAAGATCAACTCGATCGAGAAAAAATTTTTGATATTTATTCTAAAATTACTTTTGATTTAAATTCTTTAATTAAAGCTGAAGATATTTATCAAACATTTGATAATATTGATGCAAGAGCTTTAATTTATCAAAAATATCTTCTTTCAGACAGCGTAGAAAATAAGGTTAGGTTATTATTTGTACTCAAAGACTTATTTAAAAAAGATAACTTATCAAATATTTTTGTTAAATTTTTAAGCGATAAACTTAAAAGTATAGATACCGAAAAAATTCCACAGTCTTATCAAGAAATAGTTCAAAAAAATATAGTAACTGATGAAGAGTTTAAATTAGGAAGAATAAAATTTGACGATAAGATTTTACATAGATCTAGATTATTAAAATATTTTCAGGATGAAATGGATCAAAAAAAAACCCAAAAAGATTTTTTTAAGATATTCAAAAAAATAAGAAAAAACAAAAAATATTTTTTCTCAGCCAAAGACTTAGCTTTAGTTGAGTCGCTTGTTAACGATGGTTTTGAAATTCCTAAAGATTTTAATTATCAAAAAATTTCTACAAAATATAGTATTCCATCAAATTTGTTGCAGCTAGCAAAAGGGGATGAATCAGCTTTTTTAATCTTAAAATTAGTAGAAATAATTGGAGAGGATGAAGCCTACGATTTAGATCCAGAGACAATTTATTTCATAACCCACCTATTAAATCAAAGTAATTTAAAAAAGATAAGAAATGAAATCTTAATTTCTGCTCTACCAGAGCGAAGTTAATTATAATATAAAGTGTATATGTCAAAGAAGAAAATTCTCATCGTACCTGATCCTATTTTAAGAAAAAAATGTGAACCGCTAGAAAATGTAGACGATGACGCAAGAAAGTTAATGAGCGATATGCTTGAGACCATGTATAAAGCTCCAGGTATAGGATTAGCAGCAATTCAAGTTGGAATTTTAAAAAGAATTGTAGTTATAGATATCTCAAAAGAAGAAAAAAAAAACCCATTATTTTTAGTCAATCCAGAAATTATTTATAAATCTAAAAATACCTCAGTCTATGAAGAAGGTTGTTTATCATTACCTGGACAATTCGCTGAAATTGAAAGACCGGCAGAGTGCCACATAAAATATATAGATTATAATGGAAAAGAAAAAAAGTTAGAAACCAAAGGACTTTTAGCTACATGTATCCAACATGAAATAGATCATTTAAACGGAATTTTATTTATTGATTATTTGTCAAAATTGAAAAAAGATATGATAATTAAAAAACTTGTTAAACATAAAAAAGATGTTGAAAGAATAGTAGTATAATATCAATGTCACTAAAAATTATTTTTATGGGAACGCCTGAATTTGCAGTCCCAATTTTAGAATCAATTCATAATTCAATACATAATTTAAAAGCAGTTTACACTAGACCACCAAACAAGAAAAATAGAGGACAAAAACTTGTTGCATCACCTGTTTTTCAATTTTCTCAAAAAAACAATATATTAGTAAGGTGTCCCGAAGAATTTAACCACTATGAGTATAGTGTATTAAAAAGTTTAGAACCAGACGTTGTTGTTGTAGTCGCATTTGGTAAAATAATACCAAAAAGTATTTTAGAGATACCAAAAAGTTTATTCATAAATATTCATGCATCTATTTTACCGAAATGGCGTGGGGCTGCCCCTATACAAAGAGCAATAATGAACATGGATAAAGAAAGTGGTGTTTCTATAATGAAAATTATTCCAGAACTAGATGCTGGCCCAGTTATGAAAATAGTAAAAACTAAAATTTCAAGTGAAACTAACAGCGAAAGTTTAAGCTCAGAGCTATCAAAATTATCTTGTATAGCTTTATTAGAATCTCTGAAGTTAATTGAAGCAAAAAAAGAAAAATTTATAAATCAAGACTCTACCCAGGCAACTTATGCTAAGAAGATAAATAAAGATGAATCAAAAATTAAATGGGATAACGATGCGAAGAAAATTATTGCAAAAATTAACGCCCTATATCCTGCTCCAGGTTCATGGTTTGAGATGAACAAGGTAAGGATAAAAATATTAAAAGCAGTTGAGGTAAACAAGAAAGGTAAACCAGGTGAAATAATCGATAAAAATTTTACAATTGGGTGCTCTAAAAATGCAATTCAAATTTTAAAATTACAACCTGAGGGGAAAAAAAGTATGAATTCTTCAGATTTTTTACTTGGACACAAATTAGAAACTGGAAAAATTTTAAATGGATTATAATTATTTAATTAAAATTGAGTATGACGGAACTAAGTTTGTGGGTTGGCAGTATCAAAAAAATGGAATTTCTGTTCAAGAGGTTATTGAAAAAAAGTTAAAGAAATATTTTAAAAAAAAAATTCGAATAACAGGTGCAGGCAGAACTGATAAAGGTGTGCATGCTTTAGGTCAATGTGCCAATTTTTCAATCAAAACTAAAATTGAAAATAAAAAAAAATTTTTAAGTTCTATAAATTTCTTTCTAAGACCTCATTTAATATCTTTATTAGACGTTCAAAAAAAAAAAGCTGATTTCAACTCTAGATATGATGCTAAAGAGAGATTTTATGAATACAAAATTGTAAATAGGCATAGTGAATTAGCTATTAATAAAAAAAAAGTCTGGCTTATAAGAAAAAAACTTTCTTTAAAATTATTAAAAAAAGGAGCCAAAATATTAGAGGGTAGACATGATTTTTCTACATTTAGAGCATCCTCGTGTTCGTCAAAATCTCCACTAAAAAAAATGAATAAAGTTATTGTAAAAAAAAATGGCGAAGCTATTTCTATAATATTTCAGTCAAAATCTTTTTTACAAAATCAGGTTAGATCTATGGTTGGATGCTTAATATATCTTTCTTTACAAATCTGGAACACAAAAAAATTTCATGGAATTTTTAAGTCTAAAAGCAGAAAACTTTGTGCACCCCCAGCGCCAGCTCATGGATTGTATCTAACTAAAGTCAAATATAATTAAATTTTATAGAATTTTGTTTAAAACAGGTAAAATTTTTTCCCATTTAAATTTTTTGATCACCTTTAGAGACCTTTTAGAAGCAGATAAGCTGAAATTTTTATCTCTTTTAAATTTAAGAATTATTTTAATTAATTCTTTGTTATCATTGTAATAATTAATTTTGCCTTCTTTAATACTATCAAAATTATTAACAACCTGTTTGCTGCACACACTAGGGATACCATAAGACATATATGTTAATATTTTTGTTTGAACGCCAGTTGCAATCTTTAAATTTGCTAGACCACAAATAGTTTTATCTAAATACGGTTCTAAATTTTTAATTTCATTTAAAATTTTTACATTCTTTTTTTTACTTAGTAAAAAATTATCAATTTTTGATATTTCACCAATTATATGAAATTCTATATTAGAATATACTTTATTAATTGTAGGTAAAATTTTATTTACGAATTCATAGCATGCATTTTTATTTGGGGCGTATTTAATATTTCCAATAAATAATATTTTATAGTTTTCTTTATGAAATTTATACTTTTTATTAATATAATTTATACCAAAAGAAATTTGAGCTAATTTTTTTTTGTATTTTTTTTTTACAAAATTAATCTCTTTTTTTGACAATAAAAGAATTTTATCAAACCTACTGAAACATAAATTTTCATATTTTTTGACCAACAAGCTTTCTATAAAATAAATTATTCTTACTGGGTTAAAAAAAAAATATCTAGCACTAGTTTGTCTATAGTTGTTTGACATCAAGTCCCCCATGTCTAGAACACATTTTTTTTTACAATTTTCTGGCATATACTGCGCTGTCCTAAATGATTGAAAAAAAATTACATCGAAATTTTGATAATTATTTTTGATATATTCTTTAATTCTAGGGGAAAAAAAGTATCCTAGCTGCATTGGTTGTAATTTTAATAATGAAAAAAAAACATAAAAAAGTTTTGTAATAAAGCTTATTTCTTTAAACCCTTCATAACTTAGTTTACTCTCTTTTTTTTTTGAGTCTTTAAAATCTGGACTCAAAACTTTGACATAGTTATTTTTACTAAGAAAATAAATAAATTTTTTTGCTCTTATTACGTCTCCCGAAAACCTCTCTAAAAATGGACTTCTTGGACAGATAAACAGTATTTTTTTCATCGACGTGGTTGATATTTTTTGGCCTTTTTGATTCTCCACCTGGAACCTTCTCTAACTATGTAGCCACAACAATTTTTGGCACCACATTTGCAAACAAAATCTTTATAATTTTCATCGAAACCGAAACCATAATCATATGATAGTTCTTCACCTTTCTTTATATCCCTTAATGCGAATATCCATAATTTTAATCCTTTGCCAGCAACCTCACAGTTTGGATTACATGTGTGATTTATTAGTCTAGCATCGTTGTATTCAAAATCTCCATCTAAGTCATATCGACTATTTAGATTAAACAAATAGATGGCTTTATCATTATCGTATTTAGGATTTTTTTCAGTTTCTTTTTTTGTAATAAGTTTACCTTTATAATGAATAATTATTTTCCCTGCTTTTATATTTTTAGCAGCATAAACGCCTCTATTATCTATATTTGATTTTTTTATTTTGTATAAATTCATTTAAAGTATTCTATTAAAATATTTTGATAAATATTTGTTAATTTTTTAAGATCAGTAACTGAAGCGCATTCATCAACTTTATGCATTGTTTTATTTACAAGTCCAAATTCAAGACAAGGAGATATCTTTCGTATAAATCTAGCATCCGATGTTCCACCAGTTGTTGAAAATTTAGGGTTAATCTTAGTGATTCTTCTTATAACATTTTTTGCCATATAAATTGTTTTTTCTGGTTTAGTTAAAAAAGAGTCTCCATTAGCTAAATATTCAATTTTGAAGCTACACTTATTTGTCTTACATAAATTTTTGACTATTTTATTAATATTTTTTTTTAAAGAGCTTGCCGTATGAAAATTGTTATATCTAATATTAAACTGAGCTTTGGCCTTAGCAGGAATTACGTTATGGGCTTTATTGTCTACATAAATACCTGTAAATTCCAGGTTTGAAGGTTGAAAGCTTTTGTTGCCTTTATCTAATTTTTTCTCTTTTAATTTTTGGCACACTTTAACTAAAGTACTTATAGGATTATTCAATAGATGAGGATATGCGACGTGACCCTGCACACCAGATATTTCAATTTTACCTGTAAGACTTCCTCTTCTACCTATTTTGATCATTTCTCCTAATTTATTTGGATTTGTCGGTTCACCAACAATGCAAAAATCAATTTTTTCTTTCTTTTTCTTTAAATATTCAACTACTTTTTTTGTTCCGTTAATAGCATATCCTTCTTCATCTCCTGTTATTAAAAAACTAATTGATCCATTAAATTTTGACCTACTCTTTAAAAATTTATTAACAGCAGTCACAAAACAAGCAATAGAACTTTTCATATCATTAGCTCCTCTACCAATTAAATGGTTTTTTTTAACCACTGGTTTAAATGGATTTACTGTCCAATCATTAATATTTCCTGGAGGCACAACATCCGTATGACCTGCATAGCAAAGGTTAGGTTGTTTAGAGCCTAATCTTGCATATAAATTTTTTATTGGCTTACTTTTTTTATCTTTGAATTCTAAAATTTTACATTTAAAACCTAAAGACTTAAGTTGTTTACTCAAAAAGTTTATCGCCCCAGCATCTTTAGGTGTGATACTTGGAAAACGAATAAGTTCTTTAGCTAATTTTAATTCGTCGAAATTTGGCATTAGTCTCTTAATAAATCATTAATTGATGTTTTACTTCTAGTTTTTTCATCAACTTGTTTTACAATCACGGCGCAATAAAGAGACGGGCCATCTGGATTTTTTTTATTTGGCAGGGTTCCTGGCACAACAACAGAATAAGCAGGCACCTTTCCGTAAGAAATTTCACCTGAAGCTCTATTAACTATTTTTGTAGATGCACCGATGTAAACACCCATTGAAATTACAGCTCCTTCTTGAACCAAAACACCTTCTGCTATTTCAGATCGAGCTCCAACAAAGCAGTTATCTTCAATTATTACAGGGCCAGCTTGTAAGGGTTCAAGAACTCCTCCAATACCAGCTCCACCAGATATATGACAATTTTTTCCAACTTGAGCGCATGAACCAACGGAAGCCCAAGTATCTATCATTGTACCTTCGTCTACATATGCTCCAAGATTCACAAAACAAGGCATGAGAACTGCATTTTTGGCAATGAAAGATCCTTTTCTAACGACACCATTGGGCACTTGTCGGTAACCAGCATTCTTCCAGTCTTGTTCTTTCCAATTAACAGATTTCCCAGGAACTTTGTCATACCAAGAAGTATAAGGACCACGTAAAATTTCCATTTTATTTATTTTAAAACTTAAAAGTATAGCTTTTTTAATCCATTGATTTACTACCCAGGAACCATTTTTTTTTTCAGCGACTCTAACTTTTCCTTGATCGGTTAACTCTATAGTCTCTTTTATTGCATCAATAATTGATTTATCAGAACTAGAATCTATTTTTTCTTTATTTTCAAAAGCTTCGTTAATTATTTTTTCAAATTTATCTAAGTTCATTTATCTCCTTTAAAAAGTTTGCCAAATTTTTTGTTTTATAGTTAATAAATTCAGAATCTGAGTATTTGGCTGCCCAAGGTTCATCATTTTCTATCCAAACTGTTTTCATACCTAATTCATGAGCCGGTTTTAAATTTCTTGCTATATCTTCAAAGAATATACAATATTGTGGCTCTATTTTGAAATTTTCTATTATTTTTTCATAAGGTTGTTTAGAAGGTTTGGGTACAAAATCAGAGTCAACAATATCAAAAACACCATCAAAAAGCTTTTCAATACCTATTCTTTTTGTAACGTTAGATGCATGAGCTTTAGAACCATTTGTAAAGATGATTTTTTTACCTTCAAGTTTTGCGATTTCTTTTTTTAGAGGCTCATTTTTTTGCAAAAAATCCAAGTTTACATCATGTACAAATTCTAAAAATTCATTCGCATCAATTTTATGATTTTTAATCATGCCATTTAAAGTAGTATTATATTCATGAAAATAATTTTTTTGTATTTTTTTAGCTTCTTTAATGCTTACATCAAGTTTTTCAGAAATAAATTTTGACATTTTTTTATCTACCTGATCAAAAACTTTTGTATCACCCGAATACAGCGTGTTGTCTAAGTCAAACAACCAATATTTTATCTTTTTTAATTCTTTCATTATCTAATTAGAGTTCCTACACCAGTATCAGAAAATATTTCATTTAATATCGAATGATTTTTTCTACCATCCATTATCACAACTCCTCTAACGCCTTTGTTCACTGCATCCAAACAGGTATTAATCTTAGGTATCATGCCTCCGGTAATAACTTCATCTTTAATCATTTCTAAAATTTTTGAAGAAGTGATCTCAGTAATTAATTTTTTTTCTTTATCAAGAACACCCTCAACATTTGTCATTAAAAGCAATCTTCTAGCATTTAAAGACTTTGCTATTGCTCCTGCCGCAGTATCACCATTTATATTATAGGGGTCATTATTTTTTCCCAATCCTAAAGGGGCAACAACAGGTATTTGTTTTTTATCAATTATATTTTTAATAATATTAGTATTAATTTTATCTGGTATTCCAACAAAGCCTAGCTCTTCTTTTTCAGGCAATATTTTGATGATGTTATTAGCCTTAGTATTTATTGATATCGCGTCTAAGCCCCTCTTTTTTAAAGCACTTACAATATCTTTATTAAAATCAATTAATACATTCTCTATTATTTTAATAATTTTTTTATCTGTAACTCTTAAACCTCTTATAAATTTTGTTTGAATATTTGATTTGTCTAGCTCTCTCTTTATTCTTGGACCCCCCCCATGAACAACTACAATTGAGAGTCCTAATTTATTCAATATACTTATATCTTCTATAAAATTATTAAATATATTTTTATCGATTAAAACATTTCCACCATATTTAATAACAATTTTTTCATTTTGATATTTTTCAACATATCTTTTAATATTATTAATGTTAGGAGCAGATTGAGGCCAAAACTTCTTTACCTCTTCCAAGGAAACTTCTTTTAACATTTAATTTGTTTTTACAGTTGTTTTTTTCATTATTACCCATTGTTGAGTAATAGTTAGAATATTGTTTACAGTCCAGTAAACAACTAATCCTGAAGGAAAAGAGGCTAAAATAACTGTTAAAAAAATTGGAAAAAAAGCAAATATCTTTGCTTGAATTGGATCTGCTGGAGCAGGATTTAATTTTTGTTGCACCCACATTGATGCACCCATTAAAATTGGCCAGATACCAATGATTAAAAAACTAGGTGGATCCCATGGAATTAAACCGAAAATGTTAAATAGAGAAGTCGGATCTTGAGCTGACAAATCTTTTATCCAGCCAAAAAATGGCTGATGCCTCATTTCTAATGAAATAAATAACATTTTGTAAATTGCAAAAAAGAACGGAATTTGTATCAAAACGGGCAAACAACCTGAGGCTGGGTTAATTTTTTCTTTTCTGTATAAAGCCATCATTTCCTGCTGAAGTTTCACTTTATCTTCTTTGTGAAGTTCTTTTAATCTCACCATTTCTGGTTGAACTGCTTTCATCTTAGCCATAGATCTGAAAGAATAGTTTGCAAGAGGAAAGAAAAGCAATCTAATTCCGATTGTAATAAGAACTATAGCTATTCCAAAATTGCCAGAATATTTAAATAGGTAATCGATTATGAAAAATAGAGGCTTAGTAAAAAAATAGAACCAACCCCAGTCTATTACTAAATCTAACTTTTCTATATTTTGGTTAGCCGCATAAGTGTCTATAGTCTCAACTTCTTTTGCAGCAACAAATAGTCTTACTTCATTAGTATTGCTAGCCGACGGACTAATTAACGTTGGTTTATTTAGGATGTAGTTAGCTTTAAAAGCATCTTGATATAAAAAAGTTGATTTAAAGTTTTCCCCATTTTTCGGAACTAGGGCTGTCATCCAATATTTATCTGTAATACCAAACCATCCTTTATTTGCTTCTCTAACTATTTTTTTTTCTTCAATATCGTCATAATCATCTTCTTTAAGTTCTTCATCAAAAACACCTATAAACCCTTCATGAGAAATATAAAAATTTTGAATATCGTCTGGTATTTTATTTCTAGTTATTTGGGCATATGGATACAATTCTATTTGATTGTTAGTATTATTTTGAACTTGCTGAGTGATTTTAAACAAATATTTATCATCTAATTCTATTTGTTTTTTAAATATTATTCCTTCTCCATTATTCCATTGTAATATTACTGGTTTATTTTCTCCAAGGATATTATTTCCATTGACACTCCAAATAGAATTTTTTGAAGGCACTTTAATTTTACTTCCTATACTTGTCCATCCAGTTTCTACATAAAAACCGTTTTCTGTTTGCGCAGGATTTAAAAATTCAACATTTTTATTATTTTCCAAGTTTTGTTTATGATTTTTAAATGAAATATCATCTATAAGACCACCCTCTAGAGTTAATGAGCCAATAATATTATTATTTTCAATTTTAATTCTTTTAGAATCATTAATAGAGTCATTTCTAGAAACTTTTTTTATTATTTGAGTTTCATTAATATTTGGTGTTATCGTGGTTTCTTGATTTTTTTCTATTTGTTTTAAAGAATTTTTTGTTTCTACTTGCTTAGGTGTTTCAAAAAATGCACCCCAAAAAAGCAAAACGGACATAGATAGTGCTATTGCTACGAATACATTCTTATTATCCATTGTTTCTTTCCTTAATTATTTTTTTTTTAGGTACAAAATTTAAACCAGACCCACCACCTAAAAATTTAAAAGGGTGACAACTCATTATTCTTTTAATGCCTAAGCACGATCCTTTTATTAAACCATGAATTTTTAGTGACTCTATATAATATTCAGAACAAGATGGCAGATATCTACATTTACCTGCTAAAATTGGAGACAAGAAATACTGGTAAAATTTTATTATGCCAATATTAATAGATATAATTAATTTATTCATTTGTTATTTAATTTTATTAAAACATTTTATCATCGCTGGCATGAGAATACTTTGTTTTTCTACATAAGCATTTGATTTACCAAAAACTATATAAGTATAATCCTTGTTAATTGCACCTCTTTTTTTTATCAATTTTTGCACTATAGCTTTTAATTTTCTTCTTATTTTGTTTCTTTTCACAGCGTTTCCAATTTTTTTTTTCATTACAAAACTTATTAACAAATTAGTTTTATATTTAGGTTTATAAAAATTTTTAGCAGCAAATATTGAGAAATACTCTGAATGAATTTTTTTTTCTTTTAAGGATTTTTTAAATTGGTAGCTTTTTTTTAAACTTTCAAGCTTGACCATTTACCCAACTATGTTGAAATTGTTTTACGACCTTTAGCTCTTCTTCTGGCTATAAGCTGTCTTCCGGTCTTAGTGGCCATTCTTGCTCTAAATCCATGCCTTCTTTTTCTTACTAGATTACTTGGTTGATAAGTTCTTTTCATAAATATTTAAAGGTATATATTTTAAATATTGTCTACTGTACAGATAAATTATGAATAAAGGTCTTAAATTATTTTTTGGAACATCTTACATTATAATCTTGCTAGTTTTCCTATATTTTATCTTTTCTTATGTTGAAATAACAAGGCTAGATGATTTTTTATACTATAAGGAATTACAAACAAATTTAGAAAAAATTACTTCCGACAATCTATATTTTAATCTCATAGTATTCTTTTTATTTTGTTTAATTTGGGTGACATTACTAGGGTTTGGATCTCCTTTATTAATAGTGTCAGGAATTTTATTTGGGAAATGGATAGGAACAGCTATTTCGGTTTTTTCAATTACATTCGGATCCCTAGTTCTTTATATGATTGCGAATTTTTTTTTTAAAGAATTAGCCTACAATCTTCTAGAAAAAAAATTTTATCAATACATCAGTCTATTTAAAAAAAATGAATTTAATTATTTTTTTATATTTAGATTAATTGGTGGGCTAGGCATACCATTTGGATTGCAGAATATTTTACCCGTTATCTTTGATATTAAAAAAACCAATTATTTTTTTGCTAGCTTCTGTGGTTTCATACCAACATTTTTTATTTTCAATTCTATCGGGGCGGGGCTCAACGATTATATAAAAAAAGCAGATAGCTTTAGTTTTATTAATTTAATTTTAAACAGAGAGATCTATTTGCCAATAGCCTTCTTTGTAGTTGTGATGATAATATCATCGGTAATTAAAAAAAATATATTTGACATTAAAAAATAATAAAATTTTTACTTAAATGAGTTGTAAAATTGATGATTGAAAAATTAAATTGGTTGATTTGGTTGGTTTTAGTGATTTTGTGGAATTTTGAATTTCCAGATGCCTCACCTCTGTTGGACGTATTAGTTGCCGTAATTTTGTCCTTATTTTTTATAATTATCAAATTAATGAGATCAAGATACTTGCATAAAATCAATTCAAGAAGTAAAAATAAGATCTAATGAAGGAGCGCTTAATATGGGAATTCACTACGATTATAAATCTACGCGTGGCGATAAAGCGATGAAGAAAGAAGCTAAGCGCAAAGCAAGAATTGAGCAAAGAAAAGCAAATAAAACTGGCAGTGATTCCAGGTCGACTGAAGAAAAAGAAATGCATGATATAGATAAGCCTATTACATTAGAAGATCTAACAAACCCAGATAAGTCTTAATGCCCAATTTTTTTTTGGAGAGCTATTCGTCGAAATGAAAGACTCTATCAGACTTCAAAAACAAAAAGATATTTACGAAGAGCGAAAAAAACTATTGAAAAATAATTTAAAAAAAAGGAAAAAATTCAAAAGTAAAATTAAAAAAATATGACAGTTCTCTCAGATATATGGATTAAAAAGGCAGCGCAAAAAGGAATGATAAAGCCTTTTGTTAGCAAACAAGTAAGAAAAGGAAAAATTTCTTTTGGTCTTTCGTCTTACGGATATGATGCGAGAGTTTCTAATGAATTTAAAATATTTACCAATGTAAACTCTGGAATTGTTGATCCAAAGTTTTTTAAAAAAGATAGTTTTGTTACAAAAATTGGTAAAGAATGTGTAATACCTCCCAACTCTTTCGCATTAGCAAGAACAATGGAATATTTTAAAATTCCAGAGGATGTTCTAGTTATATGTCTTGGCAAATCTACATATGCAAGATGTGGAATTATAGTTAATGTTACACCATTAGAACCTGGATGGGAGGGACATGTAACACTAGAGTTCTCTAACACCACTCCTTTGCCTGCTAAAATTTATGCCAACGAGGGTATAGCTCAATTTATATTTATAAAAGGCAATGAAAAACCCAATGTCACTTACGCCAAAAGAAAAGGTAAATATATGAAGCAAAAAGGCGTTACACTTCCTAAGATTTAAAAATCTTAAATGCAAAAACTATTTATTAATGGAAAAAAAGAATTACAGGGAAAAATTCTGATTTCTGGATCTAAAAATGCTACTTTACCAATTTTAGCAGCAACTATTTTGTCTGATAACGTGAAACTGACAAACATACCTCTAGTAAAAGATATTTTTACAATGGTTGAACTATTAAGATTCATAGGATTAAAAATAGATATTGATAAAAAAAAAAATCAGATTCAAGCGAAAAACTTAAGTAAAAATATTCAGACATTAGCTCCTTATAGATTAGTTAAGACAATGAGAGCTGGAGTATTAGTATTAGGACCTCTTTTAGCGAAGTACAAAAAAGCTAAAATTTCACTTCCTGGCGGGTGTGCGATTGGAAGTAGACCAGTAAATTTACATCTTTTTGCTCTTAAAAAGTTAGGAGCAAAAATCAAAATAAAAAATGGATATATAATTGCTGAAGCAAAAAATGGGTTAAGTGGAGCAAATATTTCTTTTCCAGATATTTCGGTAGGAGCTACAGAAAATGCTTTGTTAGCGGCATTCTATGCTAGCGGAAAAACTGTGCTTAGAAATTGTGCAATAGAACCTGAAATTAAAGATCTTATTGAATTCTTAAATACTTTGGGTGGAAAAATCAAAGTTACTGGAAGAAAAATTCTAATTATTGGATGTAAAAAAATAAAAAAAAAAATAATACATAAAGTTATATTTGATAGAATCGAACTTGGAACGTACATGATAGCAGCGGCACTAGTTGGAAAAAAGATTATTTTTGAAAAAGTAGATCCAAAGATAATTAAAAATGAAATAGATGTTTTAAAAAAAATGGGAGTAAAATTAAAAATTAAAAAAACTACTATTGAAATTTTTAAGACCGATAATGTAAAAAAAACAAATGTTATAACAAAACCATATCCTGGTTTTCCAACCGATCTACAAGCACAACTAATGGTTTTAATGACCCAAGCTAAGGGAATATCAAAAATTAAAGAAAATATCTTCGAAAATAGATTTATGCATGTTCCTGAATTAAAGAGAATGGGTGCAAATATAGAAATCAAGAATAAAACTGCAATTATTAAAGGTCCTTCAAATTTAAATGGGGCCGAAGTAATGGCAACAGATTTAAGAGCTTCAGTAAGCCTAGTATTAGCCGGGCTAGTTGCAGACAATAGAACGATTATTAACAGAATATACCATCTTGATAGAGGTTACGAGTTTTTAGAAAAAAAATTGAAAAACTGTCGAGCCCGCATTAAAAGAGTTTAAAGTGAAAGTTAAAAATTTAAAACTTATAGCTAGAACCGATGAAGATTTAAGAATTATTTCAGCTCATCTTCAAGACTCAATTGCTAGCACTGAAAATATTGCTAACTTGAAAGATAATAAAATTTTTTTAATGCAGCTAAATAGATTTATGTGGGAAGATGTTGAAAAAGGAGTTTTTAGGAAAAATAAAAGAATTAGAACAATATTGAAATTTGATAATATTATTGAGGTGAATTCTAAGAATATAAGCCAAACTAACAAAGATAATTTTTTAGATTTTCTCGCTATTGAAAGCCAACAAACACCCGATGAAAATTATGAAATGAAATTAATATTTTCTGGAGACGCAATTATTAGAGTTATTGCAGAGGTAATAGAGGTTACTTTAGATGATCAAGGTGAACCATGGGATACAAAAAACAAGCCAAAACACAAAGCATTATAACAGTAAAACATATGAATGAAGGTCTAAAATAGACATTGCAAGATCAGGCTCTTCAGTTATAAATCTACCAAAACATAAAGATTTAATTAATCGCTTAACTTTATGAATATAAAAAAGGATTTTTAATTGGCAAAACAAGAAACTTTAGAATTTAAAGGAAAAGTAACAGAATTGTTACCTAATGCTATGTTTAGGGTAAAACTTGAAAACAATCATGAAATACTCGCCCACACGGCTGGAAAATTAAGAAAGAATAGAATAAGAGTTTTAGCCGGTGATAATGTAATGGTTGAAATGACGCCTTATGATTTAACTAAAGGTAGAATAACTTTTAGATTTTAGGCCTTGTAGCTCAGTAGTAGAGCAGTACCCTGAAAAGGTATGTGTCGTAAGTGCGATTCTTACCAAGGCCACCACACAGATAGTAATGTAATGAACAAATTTAAGTCAGATATTGAAATAGCAAGAGCAGCAAATATAAAACCAATTACTGAAATATTAAAAAATTCTAATATTCCTGATGATCCATATGCTTTTAGTCCCATGGGGCGGCATATTGCAAAATTAAATTTAGAATACATCAATACTCTTGAAGAAAAAAAAAGCAATTTAATACTAGTTACTGCAATAACACCGACGCCAGCTGGAGAAGGAAAAACAACAACATCAGTTGGTTTAAGTGACGGCTTAAATAAAATTGGCAAACAATCTGTAGTTTGTTTAAGAGAGCCGAGTTTGGGACCTTCTTTTGGCATGAAAGGTGGCGCGGCCGGGGGTGGCTATGCACAGGTTATTCCAATGGAGCAAATTAATTTACATTTTACTGGTGATTTTCATGCAATAACCTCAGCTCATAATTTACTTTCTGCTTTAATAGACAACCATATTTATTGGGGAAACAAATTAAATATAGACCCTGAGAACATAGTCTGGAAACGAGTTGTAGATTTAAATGACCGCGCTCTTAGAAAAATTGAAATTAATCTTGAAAAATTAAAATCTAATATTCCAAGAAAGGATAGCTTTGATATTACTGTTGCATCTGAGGTGATGGCAATTTTTTGTCTATCAAATAGCATTATAGAATTAGAAGAAAAAATTGGAAATATTACTGTTGCGTATTCAAAAGATAAAAAACCTATATACGCAAAAGATTTAAAAGCACAAGGACCAATGACTGTATTACTTAAAGAAGCTGTTAGACCTAATGTTGTTCAAACACTTGAAAATAATTTAGCAATTATTCATGGTGGACCGTTTGCAAATATTGCTCATGGATGTAATTCAATTCTTGCAACAAAAACTGCCTTAAAATTATCTGAATACGTTGTCACAGAAGCGGGTTTCGGTGCCGACCTTGGAGCTGAAAAATTTTTAGATATCAAATGTCGAAAAGCAAATATTCAACCAAGTTGTGTAGTTCTCGTTGCAACAATAAGAGCTTTAAAAATGCACGGTGGAGTGGAGAAAGAAGACTTAAAAATTGAAAATATCGATGCACTAAAAGAAGGATTACCTAATCTTGATAGACACATTGAAAATATAAAAAAGTTTGGTTTAGACGTAGTTGTAGCAATTAATCACTTTATTACTGATACTGACAGTGAAGTTAAAATTATCCAAGAACATTGTTCAAAACTTGGAATTAAAGTAAGTCTGTGCACTCATTGGGCAAATGGAGGAAATGGAACTAAAGATTTAGCTAATAATGTAGTTGAATTGTGTAAGCAGAGCGACAAAAGCAAATTTAAATATTTGTATTCTGATGAAACCTCAATTTTGGAAAAAATAGAAAAAATTGCAAAAGAAATTTATAGAGCAAAAGGAATTGAAGTAGATGAAAAGATTAAAGAGCAAATCGAAAAAATAGAGCAGGCTGGATTTGGAAAGTTTCCAGTTTGTATTGCAAAAACACAATATAGTTTTTCTACTGATCCTAAATTAAAAGGAGCTCCATCTGATCATGTTTTATCTGTCAGGGAAGTAAGATTATCAAGCGGTGCTGAATTTTTAGTTGTTGTATGTGGATCTATAATGACCATGCCTGGACTCCCAAGAGTTCCTGCTGCTGATAGTATTAAATTAAATAAAAAAGGTGAGATCGAAGGTTTGTTTTAGGTTATTTTTTTTTATATTTAGCTGCTTCTTCAGATCCACCAGTTGCACTTCCTTTACTATAAGAGTGCTTACCCATTCCTGCAAGTTCACCATTCTGAACAATTAAGTATGGATCCCTTATTGGTTTTTTTTCAAAGAAACATTCAAGAATTTCTCTAACACCTGCCGCATATCTGTACTGAGCTGATAAAGTTGTTCCAGAGGTATGAGGTGTCATTCCGTGATTAGGCATAGTTCTCCATGCGTGATCATTTGGAGCTGGTTGTGGAAACCAAACATCTCCAGCATAACCGCTTAACTGACCAGATTTAAGAGCTTTAGCAATAGCCTCTCGATTACAAATTTTCCCTCTCGCAGTATTAACTATATACGCTCCCTTTTTCATTTTATTAATTAACTTATCATCAAATAAATTTTCAGTTTCAGGATGAAGAGGACAGTTAATTGTAACAACATCACAAACTTTAACCAAGGACTCCACAGAGTCATGAAATGTAAGATTTAATTCTTTTTCAACTGTATCGGGTAATTTATGTCTATCGAAATAATGCAAATGAACATCGAACGGTTTCATTTTTCTTAATGCATCTAAACCAATACGTCCTGCGGCCACTGTGCCTACGTGCATACCCTCTACATCATAAGATCTTTGAACGGCATCAGCAATATTCCAACCACCTTCTTTTACGATCGCATGTTGGTTATGGTAATCTCTAACTAACGATAAAATCATCATTACAATGTGTTCTGCTACCGATCTTGAGTTACAATAAGTTACTTCAACTACATCTATTTTATTATCCATTGCAGCTTGTAAATCAACATGATCCGAACCAATACCTGCAGTGATTGCCATTTTTAGATTTTTTGCAGATTCTATTTTCTCTCTAGTTAAATAATATGGCCAAAAAGGCTGCGATATAACAATATCAGCATCTACAAGTTCTTCGTCTGCTTTACATCCTTTTGCATCTTTATCTGAAGTTACAACCAAAGTATGACCGTTTGATTCTAAAAATTTTCTTAAACCCAA
>Ga0307986_10001069_pt1 | contig 20229 bp, 19 predicted proteins | sample EllFjometageno82_FD_203170 | JGI IMG/M metagenome (GOLD analysis project Ga0307986, IMG submission 203170) | Marine microbial communities from Ellis Fjord, Antarctic Ocean - #82 | ecosystem: Environmental > Aquatic > Marine > Unclassified | place: Southern Ocean | collected 2014-10-09
TGCGTCACTTAGTTCTGGCTTTTTATCTGTCATATTTTTATCATTACTTGTTTTTTATTAGAAAGACATTATATACTTTGTCATATGTCAGATGATTTTCAAGGTAGAGGCGGAAGCCCATGGGGAAAAGCTCCTGGAGGAGGAAATGGTTCAGGAAGAGGGCCTACACCACCTGACATCGAGGCAATTATTAGAGATATTCAAAGCAAGATAAATAAATTTTTACCTGGTGGAAGTTCAGCAGGAGGAAAACCAATTGGTTTGATTTTAATTATTATAGCATTCGTATGGCTAGCAAGTGGTCTTTATAGAGTGTTACCTGATGAACAAGGAGTTGTGCTTAGGTTTGGTAAATTTATAAAAACTACACAACCAGGATTAAACTATCATATCCCGTTTCCAGTTGAATCTGTTCAAACTCCAAAAGTTACAAAAGTTAATAGAATTGATATTGGTTTCAGATCTGAAAGAGACAGTGGTTTTTCACAGGGTGGTGGAGTTGCTGATGTGCCTCAAGAAAGCTTAATGTTAACTGGTGATGAAAATATTGTTAACATAGATTTTTCAGTATTCTGGGTGATAAAAGATGCAAGCAAATTTTTATTTCAAATTCAAGACCCTCAAGGAACTGTAAAAGCTGCAGCAGAAACAGCAATGAGAGAAGTAATTGCTAAAAGTAATATTCAGCCAGTTTTAACAGAAGGAAGAGCTCAAATTGAAATTGAAACACAAGAAATTATTCAATCAATATTAGATGAGTACAATAGTGGTATTCAAATTACACAAGTTCAAACACAAAAAGCAGATCCACCTGATCAAGTAATTGATGCATTTAGAGATGTTCAAGCTGCAAGAGCTGACATGGAAAGATCTAAAAATGAAGCTGAAGCTTATGCGAATGATGTAATTCCAAGAGCAAGAGGTGAAGCTGCAAAAATTATGCAAGCAGCAGAAGCTTACAAGCAAAAAGTTGTTGCGTCAGCCGAAGGTGAAGCTAGCAGATTTATCTCAATATATAATGAGTACTTTAAAGCTAAAGAAGTTACACAAGAGAGAATGTATTTAGAGACTATGGAAAAAGTATTGGCTGATATAGATAAAGTAATTATAGAAAAAGGTGCAGGGTCAGGCGTCGTTCCTTACTTACCACTCCCTGAACTAGGCAAAAAGAAAGCAGTGAATTAATATGAAAATACAAAAGATTTTATTGCCAGTAGTTATTGTAATAGGAGCATTAGCTTTTTTCTCTATTTTTATAGTTAAAGAAGTTAATCAAGCAATAGTTCTTCAGTTTGGTGATCCTAAAAAGATTATACTAGAGCCTGGTTTAAACTTTAAAATGCCCTTTATTCAAAACGTGGTTTTTTTAGATAGCAGAATTTTAAATTTAGATACACCACCAATAGAAGTAATTGCATCAGATCAGAAAAGATTAATTGTTGATGCGTTCGCAAGGTTTCAAATCATAGACCCATTAAAATTTTATATTTCTGTTGGAAATGAAAGGGTTGCAAGATCAAGATTAGCAACGATTATTAACTCAAGACTTAGAAACGTTCTAGGACAACAGGAACTACAAACATTACTCTCAAAAGATAGAAGTAAACAAATGTCTTTAATTCAAGAAGGTGTAAATGTTGAAGCTAAAAATTTTGGTATTAAGATAGTTGATGTAAGAATTAAAAGAGCAGATTTACCTGAAGCAAACAGTGAAGCTATCTTTAGAAGAATGCAGACTGAAAGAGAAAAAGAAGCCAAAGAATTTAGAGCAAGAGGTGCTGAGATGGCAGTAACTATAACATCAACAGCAGACAAGGATGTTTCGGTACTACTAGCTAATGCAAATAAAGATTCAGAGATTATGAAAGGTGAAGGTGATGGTGAAAGAAATGCAATTTTTGCAGATGCATTTGGAAGAGACCCTGAATTTTTCGCCTTCTATAGAGCAATGCAAGCTTATGAAACTGCTTTGATAGGTGGAGATACTTCTGTAATCTTGTCACCTGATAGTGAGTTCTTTAAATTTTTTGGAAACATTAAACCTAAAAAATAAATCAAATACATGAAGGAGCTAATTATAGCTTTTGGTCTTTTTCTTTTTATAGAAGGAATTCTATATGCCTTATTTCCATATAAAATGAAAAGTATGTTATTAAAATTAAATGATGTGACTAATAGTCAACTAAGAACAGGTGGATTGATATTTGCAGTAATAGGATTTATTATTATTTGGTATATAAAAAATTAAAATGAATAAGATCAAAAAACTATTAATATTATTTTTTACAATTACTTTTGCTACTCACTTGTTGGCAAAAGATGCACCTGCATCATTTGCAGATTTAGCAGAGAGACTAATGCCATCTGTTGTAAATATTTCAACAACAACAACTGTAACAACAAACACCAATCCTTTTCCAGGATTTCAATTTCCTCCAGGATCACCCTTTGAAGATATGTTTAAAGAATTTGGAACACCACAACAAAGAAAATCTTCTGCATTAGGGTCAGGGTTTATTATTGATGAAAAGGGAATTGTGATTACTAATAATCATGTCATACAAGACTCAGAAGATATTGTGGTAAGAGTTGGCGGTGATAAAGAATATAAAGCTACGATTATTGGAGCTGACCCACTATCTGACATTGCAGTTCTTCAAATAGTTTCTAAAGAAAAATTTATACCAGTTCAGTTTGGTGATTCAGATAAGGCAAGAATTGGAGATTGGGTAATAGCAATTGGTAACCCTTTTGGTTTAGGTGGAACAGTTACCTCAGGAATTATTTCAGCAAGAAATAGATCAATAGGTCTTTCAAGGTATGAAGATTATATTCAGACAGATGCATCAATAAACGCAGGAAATTCTGGAGGACCATTATTTGATATGAATGGAGATGTAATAGGAATTAATACAGCTATTTTAGGTAAAGGAGGTTCTATTGGTATAGGTTTTTCAATACCATCTAATAGTGCAAAGAAAGTTGTTAGTCAGTTAATAGAATTCGGTGAAACTAAAAGAGGATGGCTTGGAGTTAGGATTCAAGTAGTCACTAAAGAAATTGCTGATATTGAAAAGTTAGACGAACCAAGAGGTGCATTAGTTGCAAGTGTAGCTGAAAAAAGTCCGTCAGATAAAGCTGGTATTCAAGCTGGAGATATTATTTTAGAATTTAACGGAACAAAGATTAATGAGATGAAAGAATTACCCAAAATTGTTGCTCAAACAGAGGTAGGCAAAACAGTTGATGTCAAAATTTGGAGAAATAAAAAAGAGATTACCAAAAAAATTAAATTAGGAAGACTAGAAACATCAAGTGATTTTAAAGAAGAGAAAAAAGAAGTGACCCCTGAAACACCAGAAATTTCAGAAATTAAATCTTTAAAAATTATAGCAAGATTATTAAATAAAAAAGATGTTGCGCAGAGAAAACTGCCAAATCAAACAACGGGTCTAGTTATAACTAATATTGGTAAAAATAGTCCAGTTAACTATCTAAATATAGGAGATGTAATAGTTGAAGCTCAAAAGAAAAAAATTAAATCTATAAAAGACCTTGAAGATATAGTTGATAAAGCTTTAAAATCTAACCAAAAAACAATTTTGATTGTCATCTACAATAGTCAAAACCAAAGAAGATATATTGGAGTTAAGTTAGATTGATAATGGACAAACAGTCCAAGATTATTTTAATTTCAGGTCCTACAGCTTCAGGTAAATCAAACTTTGCAGTAAAAATTGCTAAAAAAATTAATGGTGAAATAATTAATGCAGATAGTATGCAGGTTTATAAGCAATTAAAAATTCTCACTGCCAGACCAAATAAAGAAGAGCAAAAAAATATTAAGCATCACATGTATGGCGTTATTGATTTGGATAAAAAATTTTCTACAGGGCAATGGTTAAAGAATGCTATTAAAAATATAAAAGAAATAAAAAAAAGAAAAAAAGTTCCTATTTTAGTTGGTGGTACGGGTTTGTATTTTCAATCTTTAATTAATGGATTAGCTAAAATTCCTGAAATACCTATTAAATTTAGGAATAAAATTAGATTGATGCAAAAAAAAGATGGGCAAAAAAAATTTTACAAAAAACTTTTAAAAATTGATCCTGAGATAAAAGATAAATTTGATCAAAACGATACACAAAGAACGATTAGAGCTTTTGAGGTTAAGTCATTCACTAAAATTTCCATGTATGAATGGTTAAGCGAAACTACGTCTGAATTTAAAGATGAGGAATTTTTAAAACTATATATTGACTTTAAAAGAGAAGATTTAATTAAAAGAATATCACTAAGAACATCTAAGATGATTAAGGAGGGGGCAATAAAGGAGGTAAAAAACTTTATAAAATTAAAGATTAAAAAGGATTTAAGTGTAAATAGGGTAATAGGGATTGACGAATTGACACAGCACTTAGATGAAAAAATTAATTTAGATCAGGCGCAAGAACTAATTTCAATTAAAACAAGACAATACGCCAAAAGACAAGCCACATGGGCACGAAGCAGGATGAGATCGTGGAAAAAAATTAATCCAATCAAGATTACTGAGTACATAAAAAAATTAAAAAAATCAGCGCTTAAACTTGACCAATTAACATAAAGTCCGATAGATTGCCTGAATGCCAAAATTATTTTCAGGTGCTGAAATTGTATTTAAATGTCTTGAGGACCAAAATGTAGAGCATATTTTTGGTTATCCAGGTGGAGCAGTGCTTCCAATTTATGATGAGTTAAAAAACCATCCATCAATAAAACATATTTTAGTCAGGCACGAACAAGGTGCTGGTCACGCTGCTGAAGGTTACGCAAGATCAACTGGTAAACCAGGTGTTGTATTAGTTACATCAGGACCAGGTGCCACTAATGTTGTAACTGCATTAACTGATGCATACATGGATTCAGTTCCACTGGTTTGCATTTCAGGTCAAGTACCAACTCATTTAATAGGGACGGATGCATTTCAAGAATGTGACACTACTGGAATTACTAGACCGTGCACAAAACATAATTGGCTGGTTAAAGATATTAATGATCTTCCAAGAATAATGCATGAAGCGTTTGAAGTTGCAACAACTGGAAGACCGGGACCAGTATTAGTTGATATTCCAAAAGACATTCAGTTTGCAAAAGCAAAATATTTTAAACCTAAGAAAGAAAAAAAATTAAGTGGCAAGATTTTAAATAAATTTAATCAAAAAGAAATTGATCAATTAGTTGACTTAATGAAAAAAGCTTCCAAACCAGTTTTTTATACTGGTGGTGGAGTAATTAACTCAGGACCTAAGGCGAGTGAACTTTTAAGAGAATTAGTAGCCTTAACTGGGTTTCCAATTACCTCAACCTTGCAAGGATTGGGTGCTTATCCAGGAGATGATAATCAATTTTTAGGGATGCTTGGAATGCATGGAACTTATGAAGCTAACAATGCAATGCATGACTGTGACTTGTTAATTAACATAGGCGCTAGGTTTGATGACCGTATTACTGGAAAGATTGATGAGTTCTCTCCAAAATCAAAAAAAGTTCATATTGATATTGACCCATCATCAATCGATAAAATCGTAAAAGTTGATTTGGCTATTGTTGGTGATGTTAGTGAAGTAATAAAATCAACAACCAGAACTTTAAAAAAAAAAAATTTAAACCTAGAAAAATCTAATAAACAAAAAATTTCAAAATGGTGGCAGCAAATCCAAAAATGGAGAACAAAACAATCTCTAAACTTTATAAATAGTGATAAAATTATAAAACCTCAACATGCAGTTCAAAGACTCTACGAACTAACAAAAAACCAAGACACATATATAACAACTGAAGTTGGACAGCATCAGATGTGGGCAGCACAGCATTATAAATTTAATAAGCCTAATAGATGGATGACTTCAGGAGGGCTTGGGACCATGGGCTATGGGTTACCAGCAGCAATAGGCGTACAAGTTGCTCACCCCAAGAAATTAGTTATAGATATTGCTGGGGAAGCTTCAATTTTAATGACTATGCAGGAGATTTCAACTGCCGTTCAATATAATTTACCTATCAAGATATTTATTCTGAATAATCAATACATGGGAATGGTTAGACAGTGGCAGGAATTACTACATGAAAAAAATTACTCTGAAAGTTACTCAGAGGCATTGCCAGATTTTGTAAAATTAGCTGAAGCTTATGGGTGCGTTGGAATTAGAGCAGATCACCCAGACGAATTAGATGAAAAAATTGAAGAAATGATTAATACAGATAGACCTGTAATTTTTGATTGCCACGTTGATCAAGCTGAGAATTGTTATCCAATGATCCCATCTGGTAAACCACACAATCAAATGCTATTAGGACCAAAAGATCAGGAAGAAAACAAAATCACAGGAAAAGGAAAATCTTTAGTTTAAAATGGTTAAATCTAAATCAGCATATAGTACACCTACTAAATTAGGAAAAATTAATACTCATATAATTGTTGTTTGGGTTGATAATGAAGCAAGTGTTTTATCAAGAGTGGTAGGGCTATTTTCTGGCAGAGGATACAACATTGAATCATTAGCGGTAGCAGAAGTAGATCAAAAAAATAATCTTTCTAGAATTACAATTGTTACAACTGGAACACCCCAAGTTATAGAACAAATTATATTGCAATTAAAAAAGCTGGTTCCAGTTCATAAAGTCGGAAATTTTAAAAGAGATGATGAAAAAGTTATATTTAAAGAGATGGCCCTGTTAAAAATTGTTGCAAATCCTAGTAAAATTAAGAAAGCTTTAAATACTTGTAAAAAATACAATCCGGTTATATTAGATCAAACAAGTAAATCGGCTGTCATTCAAATAACAGCATTAAGAAGAGAGATAGATAACGTGACAAAAAATTTAAAGCCATTTGGTCTTGTGAGTGCCTCAAGAACTGGAGCGGTTGCAATGACAAGAGGTGCAGAAATTTTTAATTAATTATAAAGGAGAAAAAATATGAAAATGTTTTATGAAAAAGATGCAGATGTAGATCTAATTAAGTCTAAAAAAATAGCAATCTTTGGTTATGGAAGTCAAGGGCACGCACACGCATTAAATTTAAAGGATAGTGGAGCCAAAGAAGTTGTTGTAGCTCTTAGAGACGGTTCAGCAAGTAAAGCAAAAGCTGAGTCTAAAGGATTAAAAGTAATGAGTCTATCTGATGCTGCTGAATGGGCGGAGGTTGCAATGATACTTACTCCAGATGAATTGCAAGCATCAATTTATAAAAACCATATTGAACAAAGAATTAAAGCAGGAACAAGTATAGCTTTTGCTCATGGTTTAAATATTCATTACAAACTTATTGAAGCAAGAAAAGATTTAGATGTATTTATGGTTGCACCAAAAGGACCTGGACATTTGGTTAGAAGTGAATTTGAAAGAGGTGGTGGAGTACCGTGTTTATTTGCCGTACATCAAGATGGAACAGGTAAAGCAAGAGATCTTGCATTGTCGTATGCTTCAGCAATTGGTGGTGGTAAATCAGGTATTATTGAAACAACTTTCAAAGATGAATGTGAAACCGATTTATTTGGTGAACAATCTGTTCTTTGTGGTGGATTAGTTGAACTGATCAAAAATGGTTTTGAAACTTTAACTGAAGCTGGATACGAACCTGAGATGGCATACTTTGAATGTCTGCATGAGGTAAAATTAATTGTAGATTTAATTTATGAAGGTGGAATTGCAAATATGAATTATTCAATCTCAAATACTGCAGAATACGGTGAATATGTATCTGGTAAAAAAATTGTAGACAGTGAAAGTAAAAAAAGAATGAAAGAAGTTTTGGCTGACATTCAATCTGGTAAATTTACTAAAGACTGGATGAAAGAGTGTGAAGGTGGACAGAAGAACTTTTTGAAAATGAGAAAAGATCTTGCGGATCATCCAATTGAAAAAGTGGGCGCAGAACTTAGAGCAATGATGCCTTGGATTGGTAAAAAGAAATTAATAGATAGTGATAAGAGTTAATTTTTATTAAAAACCCAAAACGATCTTGATTATAGCCAAAATTTAACAATTATTTTGCAATCTCTATTATAGATTGTATTATAGTTTTTCTAAAGTTAATGGTTATGGCCGACAAAGATAAAGTTATTATATTTGATACTACGATGCGTGATGGTGAGCAATCACCAGGAGCCTCAATGAGTCTTGAAGAAAAAATTCAAATTTCAAGAATTTTTGATGAAATGGGAATTGATATAATTGAAGCTGGTTTTCCAATTGCATCTCCTGGAGATTTCGAAGCCGTAACAGCAATAAGCAAAATTTTAAAAAATTCAATTCCATGTGGATTAGCAAGATCCAGTAAAAAAGATATTGATGCATGCCATGAAGCTTTAAAAGCTGCTCCAAGATTTAGAATTCATACATTTATTTCAACCAGTCCACTTCATATGAAATTTAAATTAAATAAATCTCCAGAACAAGTCTTGGAGGCAATAAAAGAAAGTGTAAGTTATGCAAGAAATCTTACTGATGATGTTGAGTGGTCTTGTGAAGATGGAACAAGAACAGATATGGATTTTATGTGCAAGATAGTTGAACTTGCAATTAATAGTGGTGCAAAAACAATAAATATTCCAGATACAGTTGGTTATACAATTCCCTCAGAATTTACTAAAATTATTACAACTTTAAAAAATAAAGTTCCAAATATTGATAAAGCTACATTATCTGTTCACTGCCATAACGATTTAGGATTAGCGGTTGCTAATTCTTTAGCGGGAGTTTCTGCGGGTGCTAGACAGGTGGAATGTACAATTAATGGAATTGGTGAAAGAGCAGGTAATGCTGCACTTGAAGAAATTGTAATGGCAATAAGAACTAGAAATGATTTAATGCCTTATTCAACAGGAATTAAAACTGAATTACTAAGCAAAGCTTCAAAAATTGTATCCAATGCAACTTTTCCAGTTCAGTTTAATAAGGCAGTTGTTGGAAAAAATGCATTTGCTCATGAAGCTGGCATTCATCAGGATGGTATGCTTAAACATAGAGAAACATATGAAATTATGACACCAGAAAGTGTTGGTGTTAAAAAGACTTCATTAGTGATGGGTAAACACTCTGGCAGACATGCATTTAAAGAAAAATTAAACGACCTCGGTTATGCCAATGTTACAGATGACGTTATTCAAACAGCTTTTGGTAAGTTTAAAATTTTAGCAGACAAGAAAAAACATGTTTATGATGATGATATTGCAGCTTTAGTTGATGACAGTATGGTTTTAGATAAATATGTAATTAACTTAAAATCATTAAAAGTTTTTGCAGGAACTGGAGAACCACAAAAAGCTGAAATGACTCTTGATGTTTATGGTGAAGTTAAAACAACCTCAGAAACGGGTGATGGTCCTGTAGATGCTATTTTCAAATGTATAAAAGTTTTATATCCACATGATGTTAAGTTACAGTTATATCAAGTACACGCAGTTACAGAAGGAACAGATGCTCAAGCAACAGTAAGTGTTAGAATTGAAGAAGAGGGTAAAACTACTGTAGGACAAGCATCTGACACAGATACATTAGTAGCGTCTGCCAATGCTTATTTAAGTGCTTTAAATAAAATGATAATTAAACGAAAAAAAACTGCTCCAATAGAGCACGAAACTCAGAAAGTGAAGGGAATATAAAATGTCTAAATGGTTTAAAAATTTAACTAATATTTGGAGCCAAGATATGGCAATTGATCTTGGTACAGCAAACACACTTGTTGTATTAAAAGGACAGGGAGTGGTTTTAAATGAACCATCTGTTGTTGCTATAGTTGAAAATATGGGAAAAAAAACGGTTTTGGCCGTAGGTGATGAAGCAAAAACGATGCTTGGAAGAACCCCTGGAAATATTAGTGCTATTAGACCTTTAAGAGATGGTGTTATTGCAGATTTTATTGTGACAGAGGAAATGATTAAACATTTTATAAAAAAAGTTCATAAGAATAGTACGTTTGCAAATCCAAGAATTTTGATTTGCGTTCCAACTGGATCCACTCCAGTTGAAAGAAAAGCAATTCAAGACAGTGCACTTGCTGCTGGTGCAAGGAGAGTTCAATTAATTGAAGAACCAATAGCTGCTGCAATTGGAGCGGGTTTACCAATCTCAGAAGCTACAGGATCCATGGTTGTCGATATCGGTGGAGGTACTACAGAGATAGCCGTCATGTCATTAGGAGGTCTAGTTTATTCTAGATCATTAAGAGTTGCTGGGGATGCAATGGATACTGCCTTGATTAATTATATGAGAAAAGAATACAATTTAATGATTGGAGATAGTACTGCTGAAAAAATTAAAAAAGAAATTGGTACTGCCATTCCATCAAATAGCAATACTTATGCTGTAAAAGGTAGAGATTTAAGATCTGGAACACCCAAGGAAGTAAATATTACAGAAGAAGATACAGCAGAAGCTTTAAATGATATTTTAAAAGAAATGGTGAACGGCATAAAAGATGCATTAGAAAATACACCACCAGAATTATCTGCAGATTTGGTTGATATGGGACTAACATTAACTGGTGGGGGAGCTTTATTAAAAAATATTGATAAAAGGTTTTCTAAAGAAACGGGATTACCAGTACATATTGCTGATGACCCATTAGCATGTGTTGCAATCGGGACTGGAAAAGCTTTAGAGCAAGAGGAAACTTTCTCTACGATGCTAACTGAATATTAGAAATAATGGAAACTGGCAGAGATGATTTTGTAATAGCAATAAGATCTGCTTTCTTAAAAAAAGGAACACAACAAAGATTTTCATTATTAAGCTTAATATTCTTTTCTATAATTCTTTTAATTTTAGGTGGTTTAAATTTTAAAGCTATAGATTATGTAAAAATAGCTATTAAGGAAATAACATATAGGTCATCCTTTATAGTTTCGGGACCAGAAAATTTGATTAAAGATAGTTATCTTACAGTTCAAAACTATCTCAATCTTTATGAGGAAAATAAAAAAAATAAATCTGAATTAATAAATTTAAGATCAAAAGATTTATTAAATGAATTTATTATTTTAGAAAATCAAAGGTTAAAAAATATAGTTGATGATTATTTAGTTAAATCAGACACCGTATATGCGAAAGTTTTAAGTGACAAAGGAAGCCCATTTTTAAAATCAATTATTATCAATAAGGGTAGTAAGCATAAGATGGGCCTTGGAATGATTGCAATGGATGGAGAATATCTTGTTGGTAAAGTTGTTGAGGTTAATTACTTATCATCAAGAGTATTATTGCTTTCAGATTTGAACAGCAAGATACCAGTTACTATAGAGCCGAATGGTATATTATCAATAATGTCTGGAACAGGTAAAGATTATGGAGTTATTCAGTATAGTAAAAATAATGAGATTATTAAAAATAAGTCTACTGTTTATACCTCGGGTACAAGTGGCTTATTTAAACCCGGAATACCAATTGGCACAATAAGTAATGATTCTTTAAATAGTGAAAAAAATATTCAATTTTTCTCAGACTTTACGCAGCTTAGGTTTGTAAAAATTTTTTCGTTTACAAGGAAAGAGGTTGAATGAAAATAACAACTAATAAAAATTTTATCATAAAAGTATTATCAAAAGTACCGTTAATTCTACTTTTTGTGTCTGTTTTAAATAATTATGATTTTAATTATTTAGGATTGAAATATTTTTCATTTAATTTTTCTTATATTTTAATTTTTTACTATAGTTTAAAAAAAAGTGAAAGCTTAGGGTATATTTATATTTTTATAGCAGGTTTATTTAATGATGTTCTTATAGGTACACCAATTGGATTAAGTAGTTTAGTGTATTTAATACTTTGTGTTGCTGCTGCCTACCTTAGGAATATTACCCTAAGGCCAAATTTAATTAAAGATTGTGTATTTTTTCTCATAACAATTTTATTTATAAATTCACTACTATTTGTGACTTTAAATTTTATTTTTAATAATGAGATAGGTTATTTAGACCAAATTATAAATACAACATATACATTTTTATTTTATTTTTTATTTTCAAATATATTTGATTTTTTTGAAAATCACTTTGTAGGCAGTACTAATGTTAGGTGAAAATGTCGGTATAAAAAAAATTCAAACTATTAATAGAAGGATGTTTATTATTGGGGCTGCTAAACTTATCGTATTTACAGGAATAATAGCCAGACTATTTACATTACAAATTACAGAGAACAAAAAATATTTAACACTGTCTGATAAAAATAGACTACGTGAATGGAGGTTGCCACCCGTTAGAGGAGAGTTCTTAGATTATTTTGGCAATGTTGTTGCTGGTAATTTAAAGGTATATCAATTGCATGTTATTCCTGAAGAAGTAGAAGATTTCAAATACTTGATGATAAGGCTAAAGGAAATATTAAAACTTAATAGTTATGACTTTAAAAAAATAGTAAGACAAAAGAAAAAACAAAAATCTTGGGAAACTTTAATTATTTCTAAAAATTTAACCTGGGAACAATTCACAAAAGTTAATTATTTTTTACATGACTTAACTGGTGCAAAACCAGTTCTGTCTGTTTCTCGTAATTACCCATTTAGTGACAATTATACACACATTTTGGGCTATGTTGGTGAGGCTAGTGAGAAGGACATTTTGAATAATGAAATAATAAAAAATAAACACGTGCCAGGTCTTAAAGTTGGAAAAACTGGGTTGGAAAAATCTTTTGAAAATGAACTGATTGGTACCAGTGGTATTCAAAGGTATGAAGTTAATGCATATGGAAAAAGAATTAGTCAACTTGATCACACAGATGGATTAAATGGCAAAACAATCCAACTCACAATAGATACAAAAATCCAAAAGTTATGTAACGAGCTTTTAAAGAATCTAGCTGGATCAATAAGTGTAATGGATATTTATACAGGTGAAATTGTAGCCATGCACTCCTCACCTTCATTTGATCCTAACTTATTTCTTTTTGGAATTAATCAAGATGACTGGCAGTTAATTAGAAATAATCCATTAAAACCATTGGTTAATAAAACTTTATCAGGCTTATATTCACCAGGATCAACATTTAAACCGATAGTAGCTCTTTCTGCTTTAGAAAATGAAGTTATTGATGAAAACTTTAAAGTGAATTGTACGGGAAAGATTGAAATGTATGGACAAACTTATCATTGTTGGAAAAAAAAAGGTCATGGTGTTGTGAGTTTAAAAAGTGCGATGAAACAGTCTTGTGATACATATTTTTACGAAATTGCAAGAAAGCTTGGTGTTGATCGTTTAAGAGAAACTTCTGTAAAGTTTGGTCTTGGTGAAAAAGTTTTAAATGAAACATTTAGTAATGAGAAAAAAGGATTAATCCCAGATACCAAATGGAAAAAAAATAATTTAGGAAAAGGTTGGGTTATAGGAGAAACATTAATTACAGGTATTGGACAAGGCTATACTCAAACTACACCATTACAATTATGTCAAATGACTGCTCAATTAGCAAATGGTGGGTTTAAAATTTATCCAAAAATAATAGTAGATGAGAAAAGCAAAACAGCAGAAGAAATAAAATTTATAATGAGTGAAAACTTTAAAAATATAGATAAAAAAAATAGTGGCTTGCAGGAGGCAAGTGAACTTTTAGGTTTTGTAAATAAAAAAAAACATGAACCTCTTTTCGTAAATCAAAAAAATATAAGATTAGTTAGAGAAGCTATGTTCGCTTCAACTAATGAAGTTAGAGGCACCTCTTACTCATCTAGAATTGAAGATCCAAAATATCAATTTGCTGGAAAAACAGGTACATCACAGGTTAAGAGAATTACAAAAGCGGATAGAGAGCTTGACTTAAATACATCTGAAATTCCTTATAATGAAAGAGATCACGCTTTATATATAGCTTTTGGACCATATAAAAACCCAAGGTATGCATTAAGTATTGTTGTTGAACACGGTGGATCAGGAAGTTCAACTGCAGCACCTATTGCAAAAAAACTTTTCAAATTAATTATAGATAGGCACGAGCTAAGAGAAAAACAAGCTAAGCAAAGTGATTTAGAAATATAAATGCAATACAACTCATTTAATACACAGCCAACTTTTTTAAATAAAGTAAAGGAGTTTGACTATATTTTAGTTTCTTGCATTTTATTACTTGGTTTAATTAGTGCTTTTTCCATGTATTCAACTGATGGGGGTGAAATTTTATTTCATAGTAAAAGCCATATAACCAAATTTTTAATTTTTTTTACAATGATGGTTATCTTCTCATTTTTTAATATAAGATTTTGGCACTACTTTGCTTACTTATTTTATATTGTTGTTTTACTTTTGTTAATTTGGGCATCCTTGTATGGTATAAAAGCTTCAGGGTCACAAAGGTGGATAAATTTATATTTTATTAATTTACAGCCATCTGAATTAATGAAAATTGCAATAATAGTATGTCTAGCAAAATATTATCACCGAATACAATTCAACCAGGTTAATAATTTTCTAAATATATTTATCGCTTTAACTATTTTAATTTTACCAATTATGCTAGTTGTAACCCAGCCTGATTTAGGAACATCAATTTTAATCGCACTAAGTGGATTAGTTGTTATATGGCTTGCAGGACTGAATATTAAATATTTTATATATTCTTTTATAGTTTTATTAATCTCAATGCCTTTTGTTATTGCTTTTTTGAAACCTTATCAAAAATTACGAATCCTAACATTTCTTAATCCAGATAGAGACCCCCTAGGAGCAGGATATCAAATCATTCAATCTAAAATAGCCGTTGGATCGGGTGGTTTAGGTGGAAAGGGGTTTTTAAAGGGCACCCAAAGTTATTTAGAATTTTTACCAGAAAAACATACTGATTTTATTTTCACATTATTTGCTGAAGAACATGGTTTTCTAGGATCGTTATCTTTATTATTAATTTACATAATTATTATTTATAGAATTTTAAAGATAGGTACAATTTCGAGAAGTTATTTTGCTAAACTTTTTTGTTATGGTTATGGTTCTTCAATATTTTTTTATGTAACGGTAAATATGTCTATGGTTTTAGGTTTACTCCCTATAGTTGGATCACCTTTACCCATTATGTCATATGGTGGATCTTCAATGTTAGCAACAATGATTGGATTTTCAATTGTTATGAGTGCAAAAATTAATCATAAGCAGTTAATAGCTTAAATATTTTAATGTTTATTTGTCGAATTTGTCGCGAGAATATTTAGATTTAAGAATTATATAAAGTGTCATGGAAAAGAAATTAAAAATTGGAATTATAGGTGCTGGTATTCAAGGTATTTCTAATGCACTATTTTTACAAAAAAAAGGTTTTAATGTTACAATTTTCGATAGAGATGAACCCGGTAGTCCCGCAGCATCTTATGGTAATGCAGGCCACTTTTCTCCATACGCATCTGTTCCAATAAATAGACCTGATATTTTACCTGATATTCCAGCAATGCTTTTAAGTTCTACTGGACCACTTGCTCTTAAATGGAATTATGTTCCAAAAATGATCCCATGGTTTTTACAATTTTTAAAAAACTGCACAACAAAGAAGATGTTTCACACTGCAAAAAATATGCATCAGATTTTAGATTTAGCATTACCCGCTTATGATGAGTTATTTGATGAGATTGAGCTAGGCGGATTAGTTGAAAAAAAAGGTATTTTATATATCTGGAATGATAAAAACCTAAAAAGTAGAGAGCTAGAGATTAAAGTTAGAAATGATTTGGGTGTTGATCAACAAGTAGTAACTCCAAAAGAAATTCATGATTTAGAGCCCAATATAAAACCTATTTATCACGGCGGTGTTTACTATCAATATGGCAGACATGCCAGAAATCCTAAAAAGATTCTTTTAAAGCTGTATGATCTTTTCTTAAAAAAAGGTGGTAAATTTTTAAAGATGAATGTTAAAGACATAAAATTTAATGATGAAAAACCAGTAATAAAAACTGAAACACAAAGTTTTCTTTTTGATAGAATTGTGATTGCTTGTGGTTCATTCTCAAAAAAACTAACAGACAATTTAGACGAAAAAATACCACTTGATACCGAGAGAGGGTACCATGTTCATTTTAAAGATTGTGATCACCTTTTAAGCAGACCAGTAATTTTTCAAAATAGAGGATTTGGTATTACTCCAATGGAACAAGGGCTTAGAGTTGTGGGCACTGTTGAATTTGGTGGTTTAAACAATCCACTATCTAAATCAAGAGTTAAAAACTTAATCAATAATGCAAAATATATGATGGGTGACTTACCAGAACATGAGGATGAATGGCTTGGTTTTAGACCAACACTACCAGACTATTTGCCAGTAATAGGACCCTCCAAAAAACATAAAAATGTTTTTTTCTGTTTTGGTCATCATCATTTAGGATGGACTTTAGGGCCAATTTCAGGAAAAATAATTTCAGGAATGATTGCTGAAGAAAATACAAACTTAAATTTAAAACCTTATAGTTCTCTTAGGTTTAACTAAGTGAAAAATAAACACAATGTTGCTTATATTTTTTTATTTTTAGCAACTTTATTTTGGTCAGGAAATTTTCTTGTTGGAAAATTTGCAAGTCAATATCAAATACCACCATTTTCATTAAATTTTTATAGATGGTTGTTTGCTTGGTTAATTTTAGCTCCATTTACAATTCAAGAAATATTAAAAAAAAGAAAGTATATTTTAGAAAATTATAAATATTATATGGTCCTTGGAATAACAAGTGTGACTATATTTAATTCAATTGTTTACTATTCATTAAATTTTACTCAAGTAATCAGTGGAGTATTAATGATATCAACAATACCAGTGATGATCATTTTTATTTCATCTATCTTAAAAATTGAAAAAACTAATACTTTTCAAATATTGGGTGTTACATGTTCTTTTATTGGAGTAGTTTTAATTATAACCAAAGCAAATCTTGGAATATTGATAAATTTAGATTTTAATAAAGGTGATATTACAATGGTTTTTGGAATGTTATCATGGGCAACTTATTCTGCACTTTTAAAGAAAAAAAAACATGAACTATCTCAGTTAACATTATTAGAAGTAGTAATTTCATTTGGGTTTATTTTTTTAATTCCAATTTATTTTATAGAATATCAAATGAATTATAGAATTGTCCTAGATCAAAATTTTTTTATGATACTATTTTATGTAGTATTATTTCCAGGTCTTGCCTCTTTTATCTTTTGGATCAAAGGAGTTTCTTTAATTGGAGCAAATAGAGCAGGAGTGTTTCTTCATATGATGCCTATATTAAGTGCAATTATGGCAATGATTATTTTTAATGAAAAATTTATGTTTTACCATATGTTAGGTGCAATATTTATTTTAACTGGAATTATTTTATCAAATAGAAAGATTAAAAATGCTTAAAGTTGCAATCTTGGATGATTATCAAAACGTTTCTCACGAGTTTGTTGATTTAAAAAAACTATCAGGTAAATATGAGTTTAAAATATTTAGTGAGCCTTTTTTAGATGAAGCCGACACGATAGAGCAATTGTCTGATTTTGAGGCATTATTAATAATGAGGGAACGAACTCCTATTACAAAAAATCTAATCGATAATCTTAATAATCTTAAATACATCATAACAAGTGGTTCTAGAAATAAAGCAATAGATTTAATAGCAGCAAAAAAAAGAAAAATTTTAGTATGCGGAACTGAGATTGGTTTTTCAGGCACATCTGAATTAACTTGGGGTTTAATCTTAGGTTTAGCTAGAAATTTTAAGGAAGAAATTGACAATATGTATCAGGGTTATTGGCAATCAACCATTGGATTTGAACTTAAAGGAAGAATTTTAGGTTTGGTAGGTCTTGGTAGGGTTGGTTCCCAAGTTGCAAAAATTGGTAAAGCTTTTGGTATGGAAATTATTGCATGGAGTGAAAATTTAAATTTGGACACCTGTAAAGAATTAGGTGTTTTACCATGTAGTAAAGAAGATTTATTACAAAATTCTGATTTCTTATCTATTCACGTTCAGGGAGGTGAAAGATATAAAGAGTTAATAAAATTAAAAGAGTTAGACATGATGAAAAAAACTGCTTTTTTAATTAACACATCACGAGGTCAAATAATTAACGAGGACGATTTAATTATTGCACTATCAACAAATGTTATTGCCGGAGCTGGTCTTGATGTTTATGAAAAAGAACCTCTACCGGAAGGTAATAAATTAAGATTTTTACCCAATGCACTACTAATGCCCCATGTTGGTTATGTTACTGCAGAAAATTATAGTTTGTTTTATACGCAGATGGTTGAAGGATTGGAAGCTTGCGTTGCCGGTAAACCACTAAGAGTTATAGAATAAATATTTTGTGAAAATCTCAAAATCCAAATTTCTTAATTTTGTAAAAAAATATCCCTTTTTTAAAAATATTTATTATTTTTACAATGTTTATATAAGAAACTATAAATTTTTAAATAATGGCTCTCAATTTGGAGAAGAAAAATTTATTTTAAATTTTTTTGATAAAAAATATAAAGGAAGATATGTAGATATTGGATGTTTTCATCCAACAAGACATAACAATACATACAGCATGTATAAGAGAGGTTGGCATGGCATAAATATAGATTTAAACCCTTTAACTATTGAACTGTTTAATTTTATTAGAATAAGAGATATTAACATAAATGCAGCTATATCCAGCAAGGAAGAAACCAAGAAGCTATATTTTTTAGATGAATTAAATACACAGAACACTTTAGAAGTTAACCATCTGTCATTTTTAAAAAAACATCATAATATTAAAGAAGAAGAAATATCTCAGCATGAAATAAAGACAAAAAGATTAGATAAAATACTAGATAGTTATAATTTTAATGATATTGATTTTATGAACATTGATGTAGAGGGACATGAACTACATGTTCTTAGCTCAATTGATTTTTTTAAATATAGAATAAAGTTTATATGTATTGAAATGATTGACCACAATGATCAGGCAAAATTAATTAATGAAAAATTATCTACTATATTAAATAAAAATGATTATTTTTTAGAAAAGCATATAGGTTTTAATTATATATTTAAAAAAAAGGATTAACAGTGAAAAAAAAAACAAACAAAGACCTTACAGCTGAACAAAAATTAGTTCTATTTGAGGATGGAACTGAAGCCCCAGGCAGTAGTGAATTAAATAGTGAGAAGAGAGAAGGAAGTTATCACTGTGCAAACTGTGGTGAAAAATTATTTGATGCATTAGATAAATATGAAAGTGGCTCAGGTTGGCCTTCGTTTTACCAGTCGTTACCTGATGCATTTGAAACTAAGACAGATACTTTATTGGGTTATGAGAGAGTAGAGTATCACTGCAAAAAATGTGGTGGTCATCATGGTCATATCTTTGAAGATGGACCTGAACCTACTGGCAAAAGATACTGCAATAACGGTGTTTGTTTAACTTTTAAACCAAAAGAATAAATTTTTTAGTATTAATAAGCCCAAAATAGGTTTTTAATTCTTGGTACTTAAATTCTATTCAGTTATATTTATTTTTAACTTTATCTATAATTCTATGAAAAAAATAATTTTAATATTAATAGCAGTTTTTTTAACAACAAATGTTTATGCGCATTCTACTAAGGGCGTAACTCCAAACTTAGATTACAATGCACAATGTACAAAGAAAAAATCAGTATTAAATTTTATTTCAAAACATAAACTATATAGCAAAGATAAAGGTGAAATAATTAAATTTAATTCATATACAGCTTTTGATGTGCAAAATGTAATGAGTGGAGCTTATAAAAAAAATCCAATAGAAATAACAGGCTTACTTACTTTACCTAAAGGTGCAGATAAGGTTCCAATCGTAATTATTACTCATAGTAGTGGCGGACCATCAATGTATATATGGAACGACTTTAACTATCATGCTTATAAAAATCTTTTAGATGCAGGAATTGGTGTAATGTTTGTGGATAATTTTTGCCAACGAGGAGCAAAAGAAACATACAGAGACCAATCTAGAGTACCGGCCATAAGTGGTGCAATTGATGCCATGATGGCTTTAGAATTATTGAAATCTCACCCTAGATCAAATGGAAAATTTGGAACTACTGGTCACTCAAGAGGTGGGACGAATTCTCTTTATTTAGGAGAGGTTAAATTCACATCGAATTTTGTTGAAGGAACAAAAGGTTTTGACGCAATTCTTGGTGAAGCAGCTGAATGTAGATTGGCAGGTTTATTTTTAGAACCAGAGTTAACATCTAATACAAAATTACTTTATGTTCATGGTGAAT